>Ga0164318_10006482_pt1 | contig 11319 bp, 10 predicted proteins | sample GuaBasSedimGuay9_FD_113734 | JGI IMG/M metagenome (GOLD analysis project Ga0164318, IMG submission 113734) | Subseafloor sediment microbial communities from Guaymas Basin, Gulf of California, Mexico - Guay9, Core 4571-4, 0-3 cm | ecosystem: Environmental > Aquatic > Marine > Hydrothermal vents... | reverse complement strand
CTTCTCTTTTAATTTCTTTATCATCCGTAGCTCCTCCTTTCCCCACTCTCTACTACTTTTTAACCGCGCGAGCCCGCATCTCTTTCCTGGGTCTTGGCCTTACAACCTTCCTCTGCACCTTGCGATCAACCTTTTCCTCTGCCATTATCTTTAGAGCAGTATCATGCTGCCCGGATTCGGCAAAGGTTACAGCCATCATAACTTTTTCCAACTTTTCTTTTAAGCTCATAACATGACCTCCATTCTTTTGAGATTTATTTCAACGTTTTCACTAACTATTACATCAAAGTGTGTGCCAAAATTTGTTTCCGGCATAACATACTGGAATTCTTAGATAAGTATTCCAACCAATAAATGTTCAAAAAATGATACTTTTGTTACATAATGCAACAGAAAAAAGCCAAAATGAGTGAATGCCCGTAATTTCAATACATTATTAACTATTGCAAAATCGCAAAGGAACTGTTGCATTTTGTAACAAAAGGGGATATCTTTAAAGCAAAAAAGCAGGAAAAGGGAGATATTCAAATATGAGAAAGTTTCGATTGCCAATATACCTAAATATTCGCCAGAAAATTATAGTTGGGTTGAGTATCTGCATACTTGCGGTAGGCTGCATTGGCTTTCTTTCTCATCACTACTTGAGAAAAATCGAAAAGAAAGTTCATTTTGTACAAATAGCCGATGATTTAAAGAACACCATCCTTGAAATAAGAAGGTACGAAAAGAATTATTTTCTCTACGGACTTCCCGAAGACATCGAAGAAAACAGCAACTACATAAAAAAGGCACTGGATACTGTAAAAAAAATTGCCCCTGAATTAAAAGGCCTCAAGGGGGCCACTTATTTACACACCCTGGAAGAGAAACTCCTGCAGTATCGAAAACACATGAAAGAGCTCCTCAGTTACCACGGAATTGGAAACAAGAAGATAATCCATGCACTCGAAGAGGATATTCGAAACATGGGAAAGGAGCTTGTTGAGCTTTCAACGGCGCTCATGGACTTTGAAAGAAAGGAAATACTCAACATAACCAAGCTCCTGAAAACTCAACTGCTATCAGGTTTGATTCTGCTAATAGTTATCGGAATATTTCTTGTACCCTTCGTGGCGAAGAAAATAATACGCCCGCTACAAGTTATTGAAAAAACAACATTAAGGATAGCCCGAGGTAATTTCAGGCCTCTTCCTGTGTACGATACAAGAGACGAAACCCAGCGGGTGGTAGAAGCTTTCAACAGGATGGTAAAAGAGCTGGAAAAACGACAAGATCAACTGGTTCAGGCAAAAAAACTTTCGTCATTGGGAACCCTGACATCCGGGGTAGCACATCAGCTGAACAATCCTCTCAATAATATTTCAACTTCCTGCCAGATACTTTTCGAGGAAATTGACCAGGCCAACCTGGATTTTGTAAAGAAAATGCTGGGGAATATCCAGAGAGAGGTCAACCGTGCCCGGGACATAGTAAAAGGACTCCTTGAGTTTTCCAGGGAAAAGGAGTTTTCTTTGAAACCTACGCCTCTGGCGGAAGTAGTGGAAAAATCTATCAGGTTGATTTCAAGCCAAGTTCCTGCCGGAATAGAAATTATCACGGACATTCCGAAAGATCTTGTTTTAGACCTGGACGCACAGCGCATTCAGGAGGCGTTCCTAAACCTTTTGATAAACGCTACCCAGGCGATAGAATCGCCACCCGGTGAAATATTCATCAAGGCTAAGAAGGATGACTTAAAGCACCAGGCAATAATAACAGTTGAAGATACGGGTGTTGGGATACCCGAAGAATATTTGAGTAACATTTTTGATCCATTTTTTACCACCAAGGAAGTTGGGGCCGGCACAGGCCTTGGTTTATCAATAGTTTACGGAATAATACAAAAACACAAGGGTTCAATTTCGGTTCGAAGTAAACCCGGAGAAGGAACCCGTTTTACCATTCGTTTGCCAATTAAGAGTAATTCATAAGAAAGAGAAAAGATGGAGACGCCACGAATCCTCGTTGTAGACGACGAAGTTATTGCCCGGGAAAATCTTGAGCATATTCTTAAAAAGGAAGGATATGAAGTTGTATCGGTTGATAGTGGAACCCGGGCACTGGATGAACTGGAAAGGAAAGAATTTGATCTGGTATTAACCGATTTGAGAATGCAGCACGTGGACGGGATGCAGGTGCTCGAAAGGACTAAAAGTACTTACCCAGACGTGGAAGTCATTGTAATTACCGGTTATGCAACCGTTTGCTCAGCAGTTGAAGCCATGCAAAAAGGTGCTTACCACTATCTGGCCAAACCATACAACATTGATGAGGTCAGGATACTGGTCAAAAAAGCGTTGGAAAAAAGAAAATTGAAAAAAGAAATCACGGAACTGCGGCGCCTGGTAGAGACTCAAAAAGGCACATTCCCGTTACTCGGCAAGAGCCAGAAAATTATGGAACTAAAAAAGACCATTGAACAGATAGCACCAACCGATTGTAATGTCCTCATTCTCGGTGAAACAGGCACAGGGAAGGAGCTAGTGGCAAAGTTGATACACCAGTTGAGTCCAAGAGCAGACAAAAGATTTCTAGCAATAAATTGCGGAGCGTTTTCTGAAGAACTCCTGAGCAACGAACTGTTCGGCCACGAGAAGGAGGCCTTTACCGGAGCACGGGGTGTCAAGAAAGGACTTCTCGAAGCAGCCCAAGGCGGCACAATTCTTCTGGACGAAATCGGGGATATGCCTCTTTCGATGCAGGTTAAGCTTCTCAGAGTAATACAGGAAAAGAAGCTTATCAGGGTTGGGGGTACCGTTGAAATTCCGGTGGACATCAGGGTGCTCGCCGCCACAAACAAGGATCTTAAAAAAGAGGTTGGCAAGGGGAAATTCCGGCAAGATCTTTACTATCGATTGAACGTCATAAGCCTGTACCTGCCGCCGCTTGTAGATCGCAAGGACGATATTCCATTACTGGCGAATCACTTTCTTAAAAAATTCTGTGAAATTCAGAAAAAAAATATCAAGAGAATATCTGACGAGGTAATAGAAACTCTTATAAACTATGAATTTCCCGGTAATGTAAGAGAGCTCGAAAATATCATAGAAAGAGCGGTGGCAATTGCTCAGGGCCCCACAATAGAGTTATCCCATCTCCCCCTGGATCTTCAGCAATATCCTCACCTCATAAGACGTCACAAGAGAAGAGAATTTCTCACCCTCGAAGAAAACGAAAGAGAATACATAGAGTGGGTCCTGAAACAAACAAAGGGAAATAAGACAAGAGCAGCCGAGATACTGGGAATAGATCGCGTATCCCTGTGGCGCAAACTAAAACGCTATAAGCTCAACTCTTAAGATAAGAAAATTTTATATTCCGTTACCCGGTGTGGTAAATTAAATGTGATAAACAAGATTGCCTAGAAGAATAAATTAACATCTATATTGAAGTTCAAGTTACTCAGAACCTCACGAAATAGAACAAGATAAGTTTGAGGCTAAATGATCATTTCGGTTGCAGGGCCCAAGGGCGGTGTGGGCAAAACAGTTTTTGTAGCTAACCTTGCCGTTATTCTCGGTCAATCAGAATACAGAGTACTGGCAATAGATCTCGATTTGGGAGCAGCAAACCTGCATGTGATGTTTAATGCTATGCAAACAGAGGTTAACCTCTTTTCCTTCCTGGGCAAGTCGGTTAAGTCCCTTGAAGATATAGTTATTCGTACAGGGTATCAGAATGTGTTTCTAATATCAGGTGCAGGGCACGTTCCTGGTTTGGCAAACATCTTTTACCAGACCAAGATGAAGCTAATAAGCCATATCAAGAAACTGGACTACGACATTGTCATTCTCGATCTGGGCGCAGGAACTGCGTACAATATTCTTGATTTTTATTCAATAGGGGACAGAAAAATCGTCATTACCAGCCCGGAAATCACCAGCGTAATGAATTCGTATTCTTTCCTGAAAAGCTACATTTTCAGACAAATGGAACGATACTTACGAAAAAATAGAAGGTTCGATACACTTTCAACCCTGACAGAATTGAAAAATCCCGAAAATAGCCTTGGATTAAAAACAGTTCCCCAGATACTTGCATACCTGAAAAAGGAAGACGAGACTCTTGGGAATGATTTTGAATCGATTGTTAACAGATCAGCTTTCACAGTGATATTCAACAGAGCCAAAAAAGACGAGGGCAATCAGGTTGCCAGAGCATTTTCGTCTTTGCTCAATCAATATCTCGGAGTGAGCGAGTACCATTTTTATGTACTCCCAGAAGATGAAAAGCTCCCACTGAGTGTTGCCATAAGAAAGCCGCTTGTTGACATGTTTCCTGAAAGCCCTTTTGTTCTTGATGTTAAACGCTTTTCCGAGATCCTATAACTACTATGCCAGCGCTAGATAACCTTTAGCAAGTTCTCCGTTAACCCTTAAAACCTCTTTTTTAAACTCTCTCTCTTCCTCGGATATCGTATCAAGAGCTGAAACGCCAGTTTCCGACTTAACAAAACCCCTTTCCGGAACTTTTACAGAAGAAGGAAGATCCACACCGCTCACCGAAGCACAATGACCGATAAAACTTCCCTTTCCTATCCTGCACTTGAACAGCAGCACTCGAAAGCCGACAAATATGTCTTCTTCCAGTTCTACCGGACCATGTAGGATGGCACCGTGAGCGATGGAGCAATTGGGCCCGACAACTATCTTTGTACCAAGTAAGGCATGCATTATAACACCATCCTGGACATTCGTCCCCTCCCCTATTACGATCGGGCCCCCTTCATCAGCGCGCAAAACTACCTGTGGAGCAACATAGACCCCTTTATCAATTCTTACATCTCCGATAAGCACAGCGGATGGGTCCACATATGCTTCTTCAGAGACCGATGGGCTTTTTTTCTCACTGTTCCACGAGGTGATCGGATTTTCTCTCAACATTTTTCATCCTCCTCTGACCCTTTTTCTATGGATAGCTCATCCAAACCTTAGCTAAAAAGGATATACAGCACAAATATGCTTCAAAATGAAAAAAACCCTTAAACACGCTTTCTAGGTATTATTCAGAAGTTAACCTACCAGCTTGTTGCATGCTCGTCAACAAGACTGTATGCGAAAATTTTCGCATTCTTCCGTTGAAACCGATCAACCACAGGATTTGGGAGTCTCCGTAAGTTAGCGTATGCGGAAGGATTTAACTTGACAAGAAAACGCATCTTCTATATATGATGGAGTCACTTGTAACTCTTTGCACTTGCGTATAAAAGACGACAATTTGAAACACATCAGTTTTCGCCACGAAAATGCTAACACTAAATCTGTTGGTCAATAAACCGGGTACCTACCTCTCGCTACGGGTGTATTTATCTTGACCAATTTTTATGCATGTGAGAGGCAAAAAGGCGTTCTGACTGATAATTTCTCTCAAATTGTTGCTTTCACTTAGGAGGAGAGGCTGCATATGACACCGGATATGATCCTTACGTTACTTGTCCTTCTTTTTGCAATCATCCTTTTCGTAATGGAATGGGTCCGCGTTGACGTTGTGGGAATCATCATGATGGTCCTGTTGCCCTTGATCGGCCTTGTTACAGCAAAACAAGCATTTGTGGGGCTTAGCAGTAATGCCGTGGTATCAATCATAGCCGTTATTATCATCGGGGCAGGTTTGGATAAAACCGGAGTAATGAACAAGGTAGCAAGTCCCATTATAAAGATTGCCGGAAACAGTGAACGAAGAGTGATGGCTCTGGTATCACTTACCGTGGGTATAATCTCAAGCATGATGCAAAACATCGGTGCTGCCGCTCTATTTCTTCCTGCAACCCAGAGGATTTCAAAGCGTCTAGATATACCAATTTCAAGAATTTTAATGCCCATGGGCTTTTGTGCAATTATTGGCGGTACCCTTACCCTGGTTGGTGCCAGCCCGACAATACTCCTGAATGACTTAATGGTGATTGGTGGTAAAAAACTGGAACCTTTCGGTCTATTCACTCAAACCCCTATAGGAGTATGTTTGTTAGCCAGTGCCATAATTTACTTCCTGGTACTTGGAAAGTTCATACTACCCGCCAGCAAAGGAGAAACGGAAGGTGGTGGTATCAGCGCGATGCTCATGCGAGACTACCCTGCCCTTGACCAGGCTTACGAGATTCATATACCTGAGGACTTCGAAGGCCCGAAAACACTCGAAGAATTGGGAATAAGACAGAATTTTCTTGTCACGGTTATTGCCATCGGTAATGCTGCTACCAAATTAAAAAATCTGGTTCCAAAAAAGTCAGACACTATAGCTCCGGGGGACGATATAGTTGTTTTGGGTAGACACATAAATGTCAGAAAGCTGGCCGAATACATGAAATGGGAAATTAAAGAAGGCCTTGATCTCTTTGCAGACGATCTTGCCAGAACGAACGCAGGACTTGTAGAAACTGTTGTGTCACCACGTTCCCCACTGGTTGGGAAAACACTCGGCGAGGTAAAATTTCAAGAACAGTATCATGTTAACCCCATAGCCATTTACACTGGTGATAGGGTATATCTGGCGGGTTTAAATCACGTAAGGTTAAAAATGGGTGATGCTATTCTCCTGCAGGGTCCATGGGACCGTTTCCACATTATACGAAATCAACCTCAGCCCAGAGCTTTAACGTTTGCTTCTCCTCTTGAAGGAGAGATTCTCAGGCCAGAAAAAGCCAGATGGGCTATTTTTTGGCTAGCGCTGGCTCTCAGTCAAATCATATTTTTCAAAGTTAAGCTTTCTGTCGCCCTGATGTCCGGGGCACTCGGTATGATAATCACGGGAGTTCTTTCAGTGGATGAGGCCTACCATTCAGTGGACTGGATGACCGTGTTTCTCCTTGGAGGCCTTATACCTCTCGGAATCGCTTTCGAACAGACTGGCACTGCGGCTTTCATAGCCAAAGGGGTGCTTAAACTTATTGGTGAAGTGCCCCCGATAGTTCTTCTGGCAGTTATAGGTATAATGACATCTTTCTTTACTTTGGTTATTTCGAATGTAGGTGCAACCGTACTACTTGTACCTCTGTGTATGAACATGGCAATCATGGCTGGAGGAGATCCCAGAATGGCAGCACTGGTTGTTGGACTGTCGGCTTCCAACACCTTCGTGCTTCCAACACACCAAGTAAATGCGTTAATCATGAGACCGGGAGGTTACAGAACTGTCGATTATGCCAAGGCCGGCGCGGTAATGACCGTTATTTTCTTGTGTGTTGAGCTGGCGGTGATTTACTTCTTCTATGGTGTCTAATATTTACAACACAAGAAACTGCCTTATTAAGTAGCCGATTCGCGAAAGAATCGGCTAGTTTTATTTGGACCTCCGTTACTTTTTGTTTTCTTTCCTGAATGCATAGCACAACCCAAGAGTAACCAATATCAACACAACACCGAAAATAAAATGAGCATCCATTTTCTCCTCCCCTTAATTTAACATAATGTTTTTGTCCGTAATCCGTACACTTCAGACCTCTATCTTATTTACAGCTTTAATATAATATCGAGCTTCCGCTGTCAGACAGAATACAGGAATTGTTTTCCCATCACTGTCTTCTGTAACCGTACGCTCCTTTATAACAAATTCAACCTGTTTTTGCATTCGTTCAAATATACGACTTAACAACATGTCTGAAACAGATTCCTTTCTCTCCTGCTGATTTCTTAAAACCCCAAATTTCTTCGTCCGCCTTTTCTTTAAATTTCTCACTGAGCACGTTTGTATATTCCCCAAGAGTCTTGGTATATTCAATGTCAATTGGGTCAACCTTAACCACAATTATCTCCATGCCCATTCTTTCAGCAAAGCCAATGCTGTAGCCAATTACCATTCTGGAAAACCTGCGACCATAGGTAGCCACCAAGACTTTTCCTTGTTCGGATGCATTCTTATTGACAGTTTCCCTTGCCTTTTCGTGCAACCCAACTTCCGCAAGAATTACAGCACTAGTGTGTTCCTCAATTTTCTTTACCGAGCCCTGTGTTTTAAAACTTTAAGGCCCTCTTTGCCGTTCTTTTTGAAGAATTTTTTGAAGATCCGTTCAAACACAATTAAATCATCTTTCTTTGACTATACCAAACTCCCTGCATACGTTTACTCCCTATTTTTACAGTTCGGGAGGTCTTTCATTATTACACTAAGAGAATCATTGAGACAAACAATATATTTGAACAGACGAATTGGGTTGCCTTGTTAGAAGCCATCAATTATAAATGACAATAAAATAAGCATACTGCTTGAACCAACAAAAATATAAGAGCAGGTTACGGTCCATGGTATTTTTCAAAAAGCAAAGAGAAGACGATTCCGCTTTTGATGATGATCTGCTTGATATCAGACAGGCCATTGATAAAGCTAAACTCCCCGAAGAGGTTGACGTCGTAGTTCGAAAAGAGCTTGAAAGGCTTGAGAAAACCGACCCTTCTACAGCGGAATATTCAATTGCTATCAATTACATTGACTACCTTATTTCCCTGCCATGGCACCATTTTACCGAGGATAACCTTGATTTTAACAGGGTAGAAGAAATTCTTGAAAAAACCCACTACGGGTTAACACACGTCAAAGAAAGAGTCCTGGAATATCTTGCAGTAAGGACACTCTGTCAGTTGAAATCTTTTAGAATCCTTGTCGTCGACGATGAAGATATAGCCCGAACAAATTTAGAATACGTGCTCAAAAAAGACGGCTACGAAGTTGATACAGCAATTAATGGAATAGAAGCACTGGAACGGGTAAAAGAAAACGAATACGATCTAATACTCACCGACTTAAAAATGGAAAAACTTGACGGCTTACAGTTGCTTGAGGAAGCCAAAAAAATTGCTCCTCACAGTGAAATTATCATGATAACGGGATACGCCACGGTTACCTCTGCCGTAGATGCAATGAAAAAGGGTGCAGCTTACTATATGGCTAAACCCATCGATTTAAAAAAATTGCGAGAAACCATAAAGTTAATAAAGAAGAAAAAAAGACACCTTCAAATGGCCAAAGGACCCATTCTCTGTTTTTCAGGACCTCCCGGGACGGGTAAAACGTCTATAGGCCGAGCTATTGCCGAAGCCCTGGAAAGAAAATTTGTCCGACTTTCCCTGGCAGGGTTGCGAGATGAATCGGAGCTGCGGGGGCACAGACGCACATACGCGGGAGCAATGCCGGGTCGTATTATTCACGAAATAAGGCGAATGAGTGTCAAGAATCCTGTTTTCATGCTGGATGAAATAGACAAGATCGGACAGGATTTCAGGGGGGATGCTGCTTCGGTTCTGCTGGAGATTCTGGATCCAGAGCAGAATAGTCATTTTGTCGATTATTATCTTGACATACCGTTCAATTTATCCGGCGTTATGTTTATAGCAACAGCCAACATCGTGGATCGTTTGCCACCACCTTTGCTTGATCGCCTGGAAGTGATCAACTTTCCCGGATACACAGAAGCAGAAAAGACAAAAATCGCAAGATATTACCTGATTCCAAGGCAGTTGAGAGAACACGGGCTGTCAAATATGCGCCCTCAGTTCACGGATAAGGCAATTGTTAAGATTATCAGGGAATACACCCAGGAAGCAGGTTTGAGGAATCTGGAAAGAGAGATAGCCACAATTTGCAGGAAGCTGGCCAGATTGTGTTTGAAGGAAGATGATAAGAACCAGTGTCCCATGGAAGTGGACGAAGCCGTTGTGGAAAAACTTCTTGGCCCGAGAAAGTACGAATACGAAGTAGCCGCTGCTAAAAACAGGATTGGTGTGACCACAGGACTTGTGTGGACCGAATTTGGCGGTGAAATTATATTTGTTGAAGCCTCAAAAATGCGAGGAAACCAAAAATTGATAATGACGGGTTCTCTCGGAAAAATTATTCAAGAATCGGCTCAAACTGCATTGAGCTACATACGAAGCAACGCAGCCGAATTTGAGATTGATCCCGACTTTTTCAGAAATACGGATATCCATATCCATATCCCGTCCGGTGCAATTCCCAAGGACGGGCCATCTGCAGGAATCACAATAGTGTTTGCCCTTCTTTCATTGCTAACTCAACGACCGGCCAGAAGGAACGTTGCGCTAACCGGCGAGCTAACACTCAGCGGAAGAATTTTACCAGTTGGAGGAATCAGGGAAAAGGTACTGGCAGCAAAGCGAGCAGGAGTTAGCGTCATAGTTTTTCCACTTCGCAATAAAGTAGACGTGGAAGAACTCGAAGAAGACACCTTGAACGGGCTCAAAGTTGTATTTGCAAGAGAAATCCCCGATCTTGTGGATATCGTTTTGATGCCACGTGAGTAATCTTCGAACCTATCGCTTTCGAAGGCAAAACAAGCAAATAATCAGGGAATCCGTTATTCACCAATTACTCTTTCAATTCCCGTATAAACTAAGAACCTTCTTCCCCTCAAAAAACCTATCAAAGTAATCCCGGCTTCTTCGGCAAGAGTAAGCGCTAGATCTGTTGTTATTCCTCGTGATGCAATAATCGGGATACCCATTTTGATTATTTTGTCAATTATCTGCACAGTAACCCGACAAGTAGTGACCAATATTTTGTCACCCATGTATAGATCATTTATAAGCGAGTATCCTCTTAACATATCCATGGTATTGTGACGACCTATGTCATCACGGAAAACAATAATCTTATCAGGGGTAGCAATAGCACTGTTATGGACACCGTGAGTACTTTTGTACAAAACCGATTGTTCGTTTAATTGTACCATCAATTCAAAGACCTGCTCTTTGTCCACCACCAGGTCTTCCCCTTTCCTAGATTTTAATTTCCTGCAAGCATCGGTATCAGGTTCAACGGGTAAACGCTTTTCAGCATCATTCTGGACCTGAAACGACACAAAACCCTTGCACTCAGGTGCTATATTTATTTGCATTCTGTTTTTTTCATGATCAATTTCCAGATCAAGCACGTCCTCCCGTCGCGATATTATTCCCTTGTAAGCGAGATAACCCAGGGCCAGTTCCTTTAAGTAATTTCCGGAACAGAGAAACGTATTCACAAGCGTGTCTTGCACAAACAGAGACCAGATCTCCTCTCGAACCAGTGTGCTGGTTTCTCTTGTTTTCTTTCCCCTGGTAAATTTCCACACTCTTTTAGTAATCTTCCTAGAATTCATGGCAATATTCCTTCGTTTAACCTTGAAATCCTCACCCACGGCATTAAAATTGCTACTAACATATTTAAAACCATAATTTGCTAATTTTTGGGGCCAAAAATGAGATACCAGTGCATACGATGCAAAAAGACCTGGGGTAACGGTGAAGAGGAAGAGTTTTTCAGCCACGGTTTATGCAAAAGCTGCGCTCG
>Ga0164318_10006481_pt1 | contig 11321 bp, 15 predicted proteins | sample GuaBasSedimGuay9_FD_113734 | JGI IMG/M metagenome (GOLD analysis project Ga0164318, IMG submission 113734) | Subseafloor sediment microbial communities from Guaymas Basin, Gulf of California, Mexico - Guay9, Core 4571-4, 0-3 cm | ecosystem: Environmental > Aquatic > Marine > Hydrothermal vents... | reverse complement strand
GTTCATCTAATAAATTATTAAATAAAAAACTTTCATTATCATCACGGTGTGTATTACTGGTTACTAACAAAGAAATACAGTTATCATTAAAATACGAAAACATTTCGTCAACTCTTTTAAAAATATAACTGTTTTCATCAGAAACATAACCACGATCAATACGATCAATACAAACTAACTGACAACTTTTTATATAATCTAAACGAGATTGCGCGGCAACATCACCGTAATCTAAAACTTTATATAATAAATTTATTAATTTAGAATAAGTGATAAAATGTACATTTAAATTTTTAAGCATCCCTTGATTTAAAATCCAACAAGCTAAAGCAGATTTACCTAATCCAGTACTTGCTTGAAAATATAACCCATTACCTTTTGAAACGTTATAAATTATATTTTCGGCATAACGTTTTATTACCTCTAATGTTTTGGAATTCGATTTTTTAAAATCATCAGTTAAATATTGTAAACCAAATCCTATATATTTTTTAGGTATACCACTATTTATTAAACGCGATTGCTTATTAAAAGTAGTCATACAAGAGTGTTCAACAAATTCACCGTTTTTTAAAATGTAACCTCCTATACACTGATTACATTTACCAACAGTTTCATCATATATTTTTTTCAATCGTGAATTCATTTAATCCTGTAGGAACATGTGATTTTTAAAACGTAAATCACTTAAATTTTTATTAGCAGTATAAACTTTTTGGTTCATTTTTGTTATATCACCATGTAACTGTAATAACTCTTGTTTTCTAAAATTTGGTAACCCATCATAAGGTAAATAATTAGACTTCCGCCGTTTTGGACTACTGATAGGAAATATAATACACACAACTATAAAAATTATAAAAAACGTAATCATTACAACCCCAAACTATCAAATAAATTTTCCCATTGTTGTAATAAACTATCAAAATTTGACAATAGTTTATCAGAAGGTACTTCACCGGTTTTATATTTTGTAAACATAAAAAATGATTTAGTGCTTGTAATAATACCAAAAGAAGTAACATCAAAGTTACGGCGTTCATGTAAATAATCAAATACAAAATCAACAAATTTTAAATACTCTACCCACTCTATCTTTTGTAAAGCTTGAAAACTATTAACACGTCCCATATAAGCAGCCCAAGATGATGAAGTCGTAGGTCTTTTTATATTAGGGTATATTTTTTGTAAATTATCAAAATAACGGCTTATTATACTTCTACCATTTAATTTACTCTGTTTTACAGTTAATTTCATTTTATCAAGTCTCCATTCCCAAATATAATACACAAACACTACTCGCGTAGTAACTATTTTATTTAAATATTTTTTATTTACTATTACTACTCGCGTAGTAATAGTTATAGTTATTTAATATTAATATTATTTATTTAATATTTTATATATAAGTAATTATTATTTAAAATATATTATTAAAATAATATATTTTAGAAAAATTCAAATATTTTTTAAAAGAAATAATAAAAAAAAACTGCACAGTGTATAATATTAATTATGAAAATAACTCCAGCACTTGTAAAATTAGCTCAAACGGATATTTTAATAAGAAATCAAATTATTGAATCTTACATACCTATAATACAAAGAATTGTATCTAAATATGACATTTCAATAAGAAAAGATTTAGAAAATGAAAGTGTCTTTGGGATAATAGATGCAATAAATCAATATAAAGAAGAATTTTTAGCACAATTTTCAACTTTTGCATTTAGTAAAATAAGAGATAGAATAGGTAGATTTATTTACAAAGAAAATAAAAATTATACAGTATCTGGAACTATACCACATAGTTTTGAAGACCAAACATTACACAATATAGGTATTGATTTAGTTTTACAACATTTAACTGATTTAGAAAAAATAGTTATACAACAAAGTATAATTGAAAATAATCATTTACACGAAATACAAAAACTTGAAGAATTTCAAAATAAAAGTATTGAATATATTAGACAATTAAAAATAAGGGGTTTAAAAAAATTGCAACAACTTATCTTACCTCAAGAAGCTGTTATTATACAATACAACCCTGTCATGTGTAAAATATTAGGTGATTTACCACAAAATATTATTAACACATTATATGAAAATTTAAGTTATGAAATAGAAAATCATCAATTTTCTGATAAATATATTACAGGTAAATGGGATGGTAAAAAATATCTATTTTCAAAAAATACTTTTAAATTTAGATCGGGTTTATTACAACGTGTTGTTAATATTTTATTAGTTTATGGAGTTACTGTAAAAGTCGAATCTTACCCCTATGCAAATCCCCTTAATAATAACATAAAAAAAGTAGAACATCTACCTAACCTTAGAGATTATCAAATACAAGCTACTGAAGCTGTGTTAGTTTATAAAAGGGGTGGTTTAAATTTACCGCCACGCACTGGTAAAACAATTATTGCTTTAAATATTACACATACAATACAACAATTTCCTGTAATTTTTACATGTTTTTCACTTGAAATCGCACTTCAAACAAAACAAAAATTTGAAAAATGGTTAAATACTGAAGTCGGCTATATAGGAGATGGTATTGTAAACATCAAACCTATTACAATTGTAACTGTACAATCTATACTATCAGTTTATGATCAAAAATATGATTTTGCAGTAACTGTTAAAGATGAAAAACAAATTGAACAAAAACAACAAGTAAGAAATTTAGTAGAACAAAGTAAAGTAGTTATATGTGATGAATATCATCATTATTCGTGTAAATCTGCTGATTTTATTTTATCAAAAGTAAAAAATGCAAATTATATTGTAGGACTTTCTGCTACTCCTTGGAGAAATTATGCACCTGAAAATATTTTATTAGAACGAAATATAGGTCCTAAAATTTTCAAAAAAACATATACTGAAATGATACAACGTGGTTATTTATTACCACCACATATTTACGTTTATAATATACCAAAAGTTGATACAACAGAAAAACATTACCAAACTTTATATAAATTATGTATTGTAGAAAATAAATTAAGAAATGAAATAATACAAAAATCAACAAAAGTTTTGACAAGACAAGGTCAATCTGTTGCTATAATAGTATCACAAATTCGTCACGGTGAAATATTAAAAAAAATGATACCAAACAGTGTATTATTAACCGGAAAAGAAAAAACAGAACAACGCCAAAATATATTAGAACGTTTACTTTATAAAAGACAATTAGTAGTTATTTCAACATTATTAGATGAAGGTGTAGACGTACCATCATTGGATGCTGTTATTATTGCAGCAGCAGGAAAAAGTAGTATAAATACTTTACAGCGTATGCGTTGTTTAACACCTTATGAAGGTAAAACTCATGGTATAGTTATTGATTTCAATGATAAAAATAAGTTTTTAATTCGTCAATCTAAAATTCGTATAGAACAATATAAAAGTGAACCGGAGTTTAAAGTAAAATTTAGAAAAGTTATTTCTAAAGAAGGTAAATTACAGTCTATAAAAAAATAAAATTAATCATTAAACCACTTTTCGTCTGATTTATTCCCATTCACCCATAACTCACCACCTCGTGTTAACTTATCAAATGATGTATTTATTATATTTTTATTATATGTATTTATATAACCATTTCCTAATACATTAGCTGTTTGTGTAAAACTTAAATTATTACTTTTAATTATAAACCCCTCACCTAAAGAAGAATGAATATGTTGTAAAAAATATGTACCACCATTAATTACAGATGTTTTCCCAAAACCTCTTGTTATTAAATGCATTATACTTTTCGCCTATCATAAACATTATCTTCAGTTAATTGTCCATTAGAATCATATAAATTAAATCTTAAAATTTCAGTTGTATTATCATCTTTATAAAAGATCATTTGATTATTAATTATCTTCCAACGACCTGTTTCTATTTGTTTAATTAAATCAACATTATTTAATAATTGAGTAGCTGAATTATGTAACCACACTTGATCTGATATTTGTTGTTGTCCGATTGTAGATAATTCTTTTACAGTAATAATCAAATTATCAGAAATAATACTACTATAATCTTTATCAGCCGTGGTATAATTAGAATCACTAAAAACTTTATATGTAATGATATATTGTCCAGTATTACTATTTGTATAATTCGATTTATACAATCCTGTAACTACATGTAATAAATTTACTGTATCTATTAAATTATCATTACTGTCATAGATAAATGCTCTAACATATTTATTTGTATGACCACCATCAAGTTGTAAACTTAATGTTATATTTTCATTTTTATACGCTAACATTTTTTTTCTACTCCTAAACCATCATTGCCATTTTAAGAGCTGTAACAGCTCCTGAAGAAACAAATTCAAAAGCACCAATATCCCAAGAAGTTCCTTGTGGTCTGTCCTCACCAATAATATCGTAATCAAATATTGTTTGTGTATATCCAGCATTAATTGCATCAGCACCTGATTTTAAACTAAAATCTTTTGAAGAAATATCAGTAAATTGATCTGATGCAGTTTTATTAGTTAAAGAGTTTGTACCTGGAGCAGTACCATCGCTGGAAAGATTATTCCTACAAGTTACATATTCATCTGTTTCATCGAAATCAACATTAGTATTACCCATACTAATGTTATTTTCCATATAATTATTACCGGCAGAATTAGAACCATAACGAATACCGCAAGAATTAGCATCGCTTGTCCCGTTAGGTGCTCCAATATTATAAATCGTATTATTATAACATTTCGTATAATATCTTTGAAAATCTATACCATACGCTTCACCAGTATAATCCCCGGTAGTTGTTGAACCAATATCATAAATAATATTATTATAAGCCGTACAATGACTCTCATCGTAATGAATTCCACCAGACCCTCGATAAGTTTTATATGTATACATCCCATGGACAATGCAATTTCGAACTATAGAATAACCGTAATCGAAGTATATCCCTATCTTACCATTTTTTGCAGGATGATCCTGACCTTGGCCATCTAATTCAATATTTTCAAGTATAGTGGTATCTCTTATTAAAAATCCATAAGAAGAATCACCTAAAAGAAACCGAACACCTGTATTCTCTGTCCCATTATGCATTTGTCCGGAAGCAGTTGTTAACCACCAATAATGATCCGTATCAGTTGTAGCTCCATCAAATAAAACGTATGAATCTAAAACAAAATCAGAATCATTATAAAGCTCACCTTTCTGAATTTGATCATCAGTAACAAAATCTCCGGCCTTAGCAGATATCCAGGCAGAAACACTTGTGTAATCACGACTATTTGAGCCTATGCTCGAAATTACAATGGTGGCCACTATTTACTCTTGTCTATTATATCAGATTCTTTTATAATTAATGGTATAACTTTATTTTGATTATACGCTGTTTTTATTGTATCTACATTAAATGGAATCTTATAACGTCTTATTGATATTTCATCCCATTCTTCGGGATCACCATCAATATCATATTTAGTTACATTTATTAAAGGTTCTACATATTTTAATGCTTTTTCTAAAGGTAAATTAGGTATTATAAAAATTAAAAAATCCCCCAACTTTTCTTTATTACCAAATTTAAAATCATCAGCTACAACTTCTATTATATCTTCTTCTTGAAACACACCTGGAATAAAATGTGGTACATGAGCAGGGTTTATTTTAACTAAAAATTTAGCCATTATACAGTATATTCTAAAATAAGTTCAAATGTCATATTTTTAGGAGTACCCGATACTGCAGTTGCTATAGGCTGTAACATGTCACCATCAGCTAATGTTTGATCTGATGGATTGGTTAATGTTGTAGTTGTAGTAACTGAAATACCAGTAAAACCAGTAAGATCACTCCCATTTTTTTGTATTTTCATAGTTACAGAAGTACCAGAATTAATTCTATGTCTTACAGCAATTAATTTTACAGTTTGCCCAGACTGAGCTACAACAAAAAAAGGTGGTAAATAATCAGTATCTCCTGATGGTACTTTTATCTCCCCCATAGGAGTATATGGATATGGAAGAACTATTGTTTTCGTTTTTGCGTCTACATAAGTTTTAACAGCTTTTTCTGTAGGTACAGCATTATCAGAATTACCAGCTAAAGTACCATCCGTAGAAAATTCATTAATTACTTGACCTTCAGCAATTTGTATTTGTTTACCATATTTCATTAAAAAATAACCACACTAAATTGTGACGATGTTGGAACAAATCCAAAATGTAACGTTACTGTATCTAATGTTGTAGCATCATTATCTATTTCCCATTCATCATAAGGTGATGCAGTTGAACGTACAGTAACACTTACATCACGAGTATTTTTATTATGTGTTAATGTAAAGTCTGAATTTGTACCATCCCCAACAGTAAAAGTTTTAGCTTCTCTTTTAGCATCTAACTGTGTTTGAATAGATGATGTAACACCACTAACATATCCAAGTTCAGTTAATGTTACAGTACTAACTGCAACTTTACCAGAAGCATTTGATACTAAAGCTCTACTTACTGTTAAATCTTCCGTATCAATAGTTGTAGCAGCACCTGTTATAACTTCCTGAATATTAGCTTCAGCTAATGTATTATTAACCCATGCTGAACCACTCCATTTTAATATTTCACCAGATGTAATACTTGTTATTGTAGTATCTGATAAATCTCCTACAGTGTGTGCATGATTACCAGCCGCTGCATTATTAGCACCTGAACCTAAAACAACTGCTAAAGAGTCATTATCAACAATTGTTTGACCTCTATTAGTTCCAGTACCTGTATAAGGATTAACATCTAATATATTACCAGTTTTACTTAATGCATCTCCCGCGGTAATTTGTCCTGCACCACTTGTTTGTGTAAATGTTAAATCTGTTGTACCAACTGTTATTGGATCTTCAGTTATTAATGTCCAACCAGAATTAGCATTATCAGTTCCTTTAGAAACAAATACAAAAGCACCAGCAGAAACATCATCGTCTTCATCAAAATCAACTGCACGTGTCCAAGACCCCGAAGATGTAACATAAATACCATTTTCAGATGCATCAGTTTGTGATTTAACAAGTACTCTATCAGTAGAAGTTAATACACCATCAATTGTTTGTTCACCCGATAATGTAATATTAGAAGTAGTTGCTACTAATACACTATCTTTTGTATCTCTACCTTCTACAGTATCTAAAACAAATGCTTTATTTACTGCATCAGTATCATTAACAGGGGCTGCTAAATTAGTTATTGTTTGATTATTTAAATTAACAGATGCTGTGGGTGATGCCATTTGATCTAAACGGGACGTCCTCACTTGAGTGTCAAAATCAGTAACTTCAGATGCAGTGTGTGTATGTCCAGTATCAGATTTTCCTGATAAACCTGTGTTAATTTTATTAGCAGACCACAATTCAATAGTACTTGTACCAGAATCATTAATAACACGGTGTTGACCAGCTACATAATCTGCAAGAGCATCATGACTTATGTTACTTGGTACTACATCTAAATCAATATCTTTACTATTTAATGATACAGATAATTTATTACTTGCGGGGGCAATGTTTCTAAATTGTAAATCTACACCATCTTTAAAATCAAATACCCCAACACCATCAGTACCTACATTTGATGCTGTATTTGCTTCACCACCAGTACCAGCTATAAAATTAGATTTTGACATTCTTCGATAAACACCTGCAGAAGTATCCCAAATCACAATTTCATCATCATTTGCTGATGCAGTTTCTAAAGCTAATCTTACGTGAAAATCATCATCAGCATTATAAAAATTTCTGAATTCAGATCCATCAAAACCTTTATGAACATTATTAGCAGTACTAAAATACACTTGTCCATCTTTAGGAGATGAAGGATCTGAAGCTAAATTTTGGAATAGGAAATTTAAAATTTCCAATTGGTGCATATCTATGGGGGATCCAAAATCTCTGGCCATTATATACTCCTTAATTTAATAATGCTTTTCCAGAAAATGGAAAAGCAACTGTGACTCTTACATTATCATTATCAATATATTCTTTAGTACCTTCCCATTCTTTTCCCGCACTATCTAAAATAGCAATTGACGGGAATTTCTTTAATGGGTGTGGTATATTCCATACTGTAGCAGGTACACTTTGAACATGAACATATGCAGCATCACCTTTTGATACATCTACTTCATCTGCTTCTTGTCCAGTTTTAGAAAATTTTAATTCTTTTGCACCGTCTTTAAATTTTATATATGGGGGAGTTACATCACCGTTATTAAAAGATAATTTTTTATCCCCCGGATTTCCATCACCAATTTTTACATCATTTTTTCGAAGTTTATCTTGTGGACTGTTAGCCATTTTAATTTTATTCCGTTATAATTCCAATTGCAATCGATCCTATAGGAAATACTATTTTTACATTATTGGCAGGAGTTATAGGTGCATTATCTAATTTACCCGAAGCTAATAATTCACTATTTCCAGATTCTAATTTACATAAAAACCAATGAGTAACTTGATTTAAATTACCTCCATCACTTATACCAGATGATATTACACCAGAAAAATTAAAAATTAACTCATTAGAATTTTTAATTTGTTGCCCATTTTGTGTGGGTATAGCAATAGCGTTATCCATAGATACAGATAAACGTACATATCCACCACCTGTAGGTTCAACAATATCATCAGTTACATTTTTAGAATATTCTAATGCATTGTTTGTACCCCTATTATCATTACTATTAGCTAATCCTATATAATAAGTTACTGAAGTTTCAATAAATGTATTTATACCATGTTTGTGATAGGAAGATCCCATTTTTACCTCTGATAGAACATTTTAATAGTACTTATACGTACAAAATTATTACCAAGATTAGATGCAATACAGTTCAATTTAATAAATATTAAGTCACCTGCATTTAACAATGATAAATCATCTTTTAAAATTTGTAAAGTACCCCACCCATTATCGGTAGATAAATTAAGTCGTTGTAAAATAAGAGAATTATCTGATTGTTTATAAATTGATACTGATAATTTATCAGTATTTAAAATACCTGTTTTATAATTTATTTCTATAGCTATATTACTCCATTTAAATAAATCTTTAGGTACATCAGTACTTACTATAATTTCACCATGTTGATCAATTCCATTAGAAGTCCACTCATAAAAATTATATAATTTATTATTTTCAATTTCAAAACTACTTCTAAATTGTCCGTTATTATTAGAACCATCCGCATATAGTATTGCACCTACATATTCAGGATGTAAAAATCTTTGCATATTGGTTAATATAACACCTGATACAACAGCAGGCATTTTAATAAGCGAAGCTATGTTAAATGAATCTTGTGCAGGTACTGTAAATGTTGTTTCTAAACCGATTAAATTAACATAAACTGTAACATTTATACCTTGTTTTAATTCAATTGTAGCATAACCAGAATCATTAAAAGGAATTATAGCAGATTTATCAATTAAACCTTTATAATCAATATCACGTTGTGGTGCTGAAGCCAAAGTAAATTCTATATAAGAATTTGATTCGCCTGTAGTAGTACTAAAATTTTCAATTTGTATATAACAATCACAATAACCCGAAGAGGCCATATGAACTCCAAAACATGTTTATATTAATATTATAGGTTTAAATTGAAAAATTACCAAGAGGAAGGAAAGTATAAAATAAGATTAAAAACAGGTAATATTTAAACTAAAAAAATAAACATTACCTGTTTTTGTTATATAAATAATGAAAAAAATGTAGCGAATATTAAAATACCTAAAAAGTCGGCAAGTAAGTCTTTTATTGAAAAACCATTACCCTTTAAAACAGAAGGGGCACGCATTCCAATAGGTGTACCATCCCAAATTTCTTTAAGTAAACCTATACAGAATGCATCTAATAATGCAGTTCTTATATATATTGGTGTTATATTAAAATTAAATAATGCAAGCACTACTAAATATACCAATGGTACATAAAAAAATGCATGTTCTAATTTATCATAAAAACCGTAAAATTTTAAATTTCCTTCTTTAGAAAACCATTTATCTTCATTAAAAGGTATAATTTTAAAACCTTTTTCAGCAGATTTTTTAGTTAATATTGTAATTAATATACCAACTATTAATACAATAACAGTTACAAATGCTGCTTTATATTTCAAAACAGGTGATAACGTTAATGCAACAATCATTGTTAACAAACCTGTTACAAAAAGCTTTAGCCTATTATCCATTAGTATTTTCCTTTTTTATAGGTGGCTTTTCAGTAGAAGGTTGTACTTTCCCCGATTTAGGTTCTGCATTTGGATCTGTATTCGGAATTTTTGATTTCGAAGTATCATCCACTTTCATACCAATACGTTTATTAACTTCACCTTGTATAAACTGATTAAGATTAAACGTATTTTTCTCGATTGTGTCAATAACTCCTAAATATTCTCGTGCTTCTTGTTCTCCACCGCTGGGAGAAGTACGTTTTAAAAATTTGTTTAAATTAATGCGTACTTGTGCCGACATTACTACAATAAGTAAATCATTGTTGTCCATTATACCATCCTTTTTTTATATGTTAAACAAATGTTAACTATTATTATACACAAAAATTTACCATATAAAAATTAATTAATTTTAAAATAACGTATCAAAAACAAAGAATCCACATCCCCCATTGTATTATCTTCAGCATATTGAATTCGAGGAAAATCACATGTATTACTCCAATAATGTATAAATTTAATATATTTTCCTCTATGTTCAACAACATGACGTTCATATCCAAAATCATTTAAACCATCAAATACTATACCATCTGCAGGAATAATAAAATGTTTTAAATATAAAGTATCAACTGAAGTCCAAACAGTATCAATTAATGTTTGTTCCTGTACTGTATCATCTGTTGTTACATTGATTGGTGTATGGTTACACGATAAAATAATTAAAAACAATACAAACATATATCTCATTTTTTTTACTCCTATTAATGTACAATATTATTATACACTATTTTTGTACAAAATTAAAAAGTACCTGCATTATCTTATAATAACATTATTGTTGTTGTTGTTGTTGTCGTATTAACCGCAGTTTAAACTCACTTCTATCAACTAATGAGTATCCAAACAAGTTAAGAGATTTTACAGCTTTATATAACTGCATATTATGATGATCTCTTCTACTATTTACGAAATCTACATCAACTGTGTACGTATCTATTTGTTCATAGCCTGTTGCAATAATGTCATTAACTTCAAAATCTTCTTGAATATCATCTGTAGATAAAACATAATCTGAATAATACCCAGCATCTTCAAATACAATAATCCCATGCT
>Ga0164318_10006480_pt1 | contig 11322 bp, 13 predicted proteins | sample GuaBasSedimGuay9_FD_113734 | JGI IMG/M metagenome (GOLD analysis project Ga0164318, IMG submission 113734) | Subseafloor sediment microbial communities from Guaymas Basin, Gulf of California, Mexico - Guay9, Core 4571-4, 0-3 cm | ecosystem: Environmental > Aquatic > Marine > Hydrothermal vents... | reverse complement strand
TACGGATATCGAATCTTACATAGATGACCCAGCTCTTCCTCAAAATCTTCGTAAAAAGGTTAGAGAGTTAATAGAAAAATGGAAAGTTTAGAGCTTCCCCTTTTCAATGTGGAAATCTATGAAGTCGCAGTGGTGCACAATTACTGCCTCAGGTATGCGAGTCACGAATTCTCCCTCTTTAGAGTGAGCAGCGATGATATGGGCTATCTGGTATGGCAAATCGAATTTTTCGGCTAGCATTGCTCCACCCACAGGATGTCTTATCCTCTTTCCGTATTCGCTTTTGACGACCTTGCCATCTTTGTGCTCGAATTCTAGAAGTTTAGCAACATCATGAAGTAAACCTCCCGCAATGATAAAATCCATGTTGACATCTCCACGTTCTCTTGCTACAGCCATCGCCATTCTCGTCACCATGCGTGTGTGCTCGACAAGATTTCTCTCTGTGGGTATTAGGAGGGTGAAAGGTATCTTCTCTAAGGGAAAATCCTTCCAGCCACCTTTCTCAATGGCGTATTCCCAAACTTTTATAACCTTCTCTCTGAGTTCTGCATCTTTTATCTCATTTACTTCCGGAAAAATCTCTTCGATTTTCATAAGGGTAAATAAAAATAAGGGATAAAAGGATTTACTTTTTGAATTTCTCTATGCACTTCATGAGGGGTATAAGATGCATGAGAGCGGGTCCCCCAGCCATAAGTACAGCTACGTATCCAGCCTCTATAAGCTCTTCTGGTTTTGCTCCAGCCTCTAGGGCATTCTTCGTGTGGAGTACTATGCACCATTCACATCCGGTAGCAATTCCAAGGGCAAGTGCAATGAGTTCCTTTGTTTTTGTATCTAAAGCTTTTTCCTGTATTGTACGTCTTAAGAAAGACATAAAGGCACCAGTCTCTTGCGGATAATCTTTGCTAAGCTTCTCTAGATACAATCCTATCTCTTCCAGGGTTTTCTCAGGCTCCATCCTCTCACCGCATAACGATATACAAAATAATATTTATGATTTTCGTAAAAATAATTATGAATTACGTATTAAAAAACTCGATTATTGGAAGTAAATTTGGAGGGGATGAAAAATCGTAGTGGTTCATCTACATCCTCTGAGACACCCATTCTATGAGATCTATTCATTTTGAGATTTTTCCATGGGGACTCGAGGACTAAAACACTATTGCCAAGGGGTAATTCATTCATTTTTTTATCAATTCCAAAGGCCCTTGTCCATTTGCCAGGGCCATCGCAGAGCTCTTTTAATTTTCTCTTTCTTCTTTCATACATGAATTTTAGACCGGCCAGTGGCTCAACAGCCCTTATGAGAACGGCTTGTGCTTCTTGGTAATCTGTGGTTATATTGAACATCCAGTTAGCATGAACCATATAAATGAATATATGTCCTCCAGGGAGCCACATCCCTTTATTGTAATTTTTCTTTCCTCTATGTGCTCGAGAGGCAGGGTCATTCATTCCATAGTATGCCTCTGTCTCAACAATTTTTCCTGCAACTATTTCGTTGCCTTTTCTCACAACTACAATTTTTCCGAGAAGCTCTCGGGCAACAGTTTCTGCATCTCTCCTAAAGAACTCTAGGGGGAGTTGTATAAATCTATAAGCTGGATGAAAATGGTCCCCATCATCCTCTATTATTACAAGAGGATAATTTATTGAGAGAAGATGATTAACGAGGTCTTGGGAGTATTTTATTCCAATTCTCATTCCCTTTTCTTTCTCCAGAAGTATGGACAGTGATATATAATCTTCAATTATATCTTCGATACCGTAAAAAATTCTTAGGTAATGTGTATCTTGGGAAGAAATAAGATATATCATTATGGGGCAACTGGCCAGTAAATCTTGGCGAGTTCAACTATTACACCAAATATTATTGCCATATACACTACTAACTTTGGATCTATCTTTGGACCTTTGCTTTTTTCCTCCTCAAAGTATCTAATTAAACCCGCGGCAGACTGAAAACCACTGCCCTTACCCTTCTTTGCCATGGTGTGGTTTATTCTTGCCATAAACTTAAAGTTTTCGGTATGAACAAAATTTTAAATTAATGTTATTCTCTCATGAACTGTGTTTGGAGAGTTGTGTGTTAAATGCAAAGGTCGTTTGTGGTGTGGATTACCCAAATGTCCCATATTGGAAAATGCAAAGAATATTATGCCTAAATTAAGAATATCAAATCAATCTATATTTGGATCTTCACCACCTAGTATTTTTGTGGGTCGGTGGGGTTATCCTTATGTTTATGCTGGTCCTTTAGTTGGAGAGGATAGAGAAAAGATATTCACTACCACTCAGGAACTTTACGGAAGACCTCTTCAGGATATCCTTTCTTTAACTTCTGTTTTAATACGCACGTCTAAAAAGATTAATGTTAGGAAAGTTACCAATAAAATTGTTGAAACGTCTCAAGAGATAGCCATGTCAGAGCGAGCTATAGATACTGAGATTTGGATAGAAAAAGCTTATAATATTCCACAGGTGGATGAATTTTTCCACCCAACAGGTCCTAGGGTCATACCCAGAAGGATTGATATTGTGGATAATGCCATTATCCCTAAGAAAGTTGATATGGTTGTGGAGGAAAAACTAAAGGCAGCTACTGCGATTACGGAGCTCTACAAATCCGGATATGATGTGGATTATCTACAGAGGTTAATGTCCTCTGGTGTTCTTGGAAGAGATAGAAGACTTGTTCCCACCAGGTGGAGCATAACAGCAGTAGATGATATATCCTCTAAGACCCTTATTAGAGAATTTAAATTATACGAGAGCATAAATGAGGTTGAATATTATTTCAATGAGTTTATGGGTAATAGGTTTCATATCTTCCTGATACCGGGTATATGGGAGTATGAAATGATAGAATCGTGGATGAGAGGATCACTCTATGCAGGTAGTTGGACCGTAGGAGTTAGCGATTACGAATCATACGAAGGAAGAAAAGATTATGCCTCTCGAGTAACAGGAGCATATTATGCAGCTCGTTTAGCGGTTGCAGAGCATCTCTATAATAGAAAAAGGCAAGCTAAAGTATTGATTTATCGTGAAATAACTCCAGAATATAAATTACCACTGGGAGTTTGGATTATAAGGGAGAGTGTGAGACATGCACTTCATGCCCGCGCGTTTAAATTTGAAAATGTTGAAGATGCATTAAATTATGCTGGTAAAAATATGCATATTAAAGAATGGTGGAAAAAAAGTAAGATTCTATTCAACTTGAGATATCAGAGGAAACTTGAAGATTTTGGATAGTTTTATCTTCTCCATTTATAATAAATAGCGATAATTAATATCACAATTAAAGCAAACATAATCATTAGAAGATATAGCATAAAAGTATCAGAAGGTATAGGGATTTCTATAAGGGCGCCGTCACTTTCACCTAGATCGGTAACTTCTGTTATTTTTATTTTTAAAGAGCCCCCACCCCAAAGTGAAGTAGGAAGTTTAATTTTAAAAATAGTTTGGGTAGTATTTCCTATGAGTATCCATCCATTCTCAGTTTTCTCATATATCCTATACTCCTTTATTTTTAATCCTCCAGAATCCCCAGGTTGCCAGGTTAAAATAACGTAGTCCTCTACATTCTTCATTTCTACATTTTGAGGGGCATTAGGAGGGAACCATTTTACAGTTACTTTATTGCTTGGCTCACTTTCTCCTATAGCATTTACAGCTGAGACATAATATACATATTTTTCTTTTATATCTACAGATGAGTCGTTATACTGGGTAGAGCTTGAATTTACACTAGCTAAAATTTTGCCATTTCTATATATGTTGTAGGTAATTATTGGTGACCCACCATTGTAAGAAGGAGGATTCCAACCTAAAACTACATAACCATCTCCTCTTATGGCAAATAAATTTCTTGGAGGTTGCGGTATAGTTTTTGCATCTTTCACTGTAATATTTACCTCATTACTAGGCTCGCTTTCTCCAACATCATTTATTGCTGTTACATAATAATAGTATGTATGTCCGATAATTACGTTGTTATCAATGTAAGAGGAAACACTGGCATCGACTTTTGTAAGATAAGCTTCATTTTTTGATGAATTTCCCCTATAAATATAATACCAAATCACAGGGTGTTCGTCAGTGGCAGTGGCAGCATTCCATCTTAATATCACCCTTCCATTTTGAGATTCAACAGTAAGATTTTTGGGAGGAGTGGGGGGAAGAGCGGGCACTCTTATAGCAATGCTTAAAGGAATAATTGCTACAAGAAAGGTAAGAATAATGAAAGTTGTAAGCTTAAGTATGAAATTTTTCATACTCTCCCCATGGAAAGTGGTTATAAATATTTTTCATAATTTAATAACTCTATCAAAAAATTCCTCCACTCCAAACCTCAAAACGTCCTCTGCTGGCAAACCAAGCTCAGACTCTATTTTTTCTTTATATCTTTCAATTTCCTCCAAAGTTATATTTTCTCCATCAATGGATATTCCCACAACCTTTCCTCCAGATATGGGTTCGGCTAGTTTTTCATACAGTTCAATACTTTTTTCAAGAGGAATTATGGGAAACTCCTCATACTCCATATGTCCTTTGCGGGTAGGATCGTGAGCTAGGATTATCTTTTTTGCATATGAACCATGTAGTATGGCTAGAGTCACTCCACTGTATGCTGGATGTACCAGATCTCCTTGTCCTTCTACAAATATAATCTCTCTGTCCTTAACTCTGTTTACCATCTCCTCCACAGCGCCAGCCATAAAATCTCCTGCTATTCTATCAATAACGTAACCCTCATCACATCCTACCATTATTCCTGTTTGACCAGTGGCCACGAAGGCGGAGCTCATTCCTCTATTAAGCGCCTCTTTATGAAGCTCAATAGCAGTTACCATTTTACCCACACTACAATCGGTACCTACCACTAGCACGGTAGGTGCGTCCCTTCCACTACCATCAGCAACTCGAAGATTTTCAGGAGGTTTGCGCACATCCCATATTTTGGCTCCGTATTCTTCCGCAAGCTTTCTAAACTCATCATCCTCGCTTAAAAAATCGTGAAGTCCAGATACAATAGTTTTTCCTTCTCTTATTGCAAATTTTATCTCTTCTCTCCAGTCTTTGGGCAGTTTTCCACCTATAGGGGCTGAACCCACTATCAAAGTATCATAATCCTCTGGAACTTCCATAATATTTCTGTAGATGGGAACGTCCCTTCTCCCCGGAAATAGCTGGGAAGCATTCATACCTGCATGTTTCCTATCTACAATTGCCACAATATCATGGGGGGAATAGAAGTAAACTCCCCGGGCAGTTTTTCCTCCAAATCCAACAAGGGTATCATGGGCGAGAATAACCAACCGCATGGAGCAGGGATGTTTTACTGATATATAATATTCTCTAGCGTAAAAATAATAAGGAATGAGCACATAGATGCTTAATGCGTCTGAGCTTTGAGGCCAAATTGGCGATAATTTTGGTGTTAAGTGCGATAATATTCTATGTGATTAATTACTTTCTTTTTTATGATTTAACTTTCATTGAGAAATATTTATTGGCACAGTTGGGGTTTTTGCCTATCTCCGTTCTTCTCGTAACACTTGTGCTTAATAAACTTATGATAAGAAGAGAAAAGATAGAGAGAATAGAGAAATTGAATATAGTGGTTGGGACCTTTTTTGCTGAGTTAGGAAAGGATTTACTTAGGTATCTTTCCAAATATGATACCGATGTGGAAAAGATAGCTCCCAAATTGATAAATATCGAAAAATTCACCGATGATGAGTTTCAGAGGGTAAAAGAGGAGTTGTCTAATAGAGAATATTCAATAGATTTAAGGAAGATAAATCTCTACGAGCTCAGGAGATTTCTTTTAGAAAACAAGGAGTTTGCAATAAATCTCCTTGATAACCCAGCAATAATTGAGCATGAAGCTTTCACCGATTTACTATGGAATGTTCTACATCTCACTGATGAGCTCAAGAGGGTAGTTAATTTTGAAAATGTATCTCACGAGGATTTTTTGGATATAAAGAATGATATGGAAACATTGTATAAGCTTCTCATATACGAATGGGTGAATTATGTACATTATTTGAAGGATAAGCATCCTCACATTTTCATTTATGAGGCTAAAACGAATCCTCTAATTCCCCATGCCTACTATGTTAAAAAGAGAAGAAGTTAAAGAACATCTATCCCAAGACCAGGAGCATTAGGTATGATATTGTAACCGTCCTTAAAAATTACACCCTCGTAGGGTTGCTCCTTCAAATCCCAGTAGCCATCAAGATCAGCATAATCGGCTCCTATTCCCAAGGCAAAATGGGTACCTGCTGAGATGCCAATTTTTGTTTCAATCATGCAGCCTACCATTATTTCCATTCCAGCAGCCCTTGCAATGGAGGCCATCTTCATAGCTTCCCATATTCCGCCGCTCTTCATCAGTTTAATATTTATCCCGTCAACCTTTCCCACCAAGTTGAGTACATCTACAGAACTGTGTACACTCTCATCGGCAATTATAGGAATTCCCACACTTTCCCTCAAAATTCTGAGATTATCAATCTCTTTTGCAGGTATCGGTTGCTCTGCAAATTCTATATCATATTTCTCAATTTCCCTTAAAACTTTTATTGCCCTTTTTAGCGAATAACCTTGATTTCCATCTACTCTTATTTTTACATCAGAGAACTCCCTTAATGCTTTAATTCTCTTTATATCCTCCTCTGGGTTTAGCCCTATCTTAACTTTGAGAACTCTTGCGCCCTCATCCAGAAGTTTTTGAGCTTGGTTGATAGTATACTCAACATCTCCAATATCTACTGTGAGAGATGTTTCTATTCTTTCCTTTTTACCTCCAAGTATATCCTTTAGGGGGCTGTTGAGTCTCTGCGCCAGAAGGTCAAAAAGTGCGAAATCTATGGCAGCCTTGGCGCTTGGAGCACCTAAAATTAACTTGTTTAGGTCATCCATAATCCCACCAATCTTAGTGGGGTCTCTTCCTATCAAAATGGGTTTGAATTTTTTGAGTGTAGATACCACGGAATCCACAGTATCTCCAGTTATTCTTGGAGCTGGAGAAGCTTCCCCATAACCACAGAATTCTTCGGTACATATCTTTACTATAACTCCTCTGTAAGCCTCTAATGTTTCAAAGGCTATTTTAAAAGGCTTCTTTAGAGGAATATTTAGGACATCCCAGTTTATGGATACTATTTTCATAGTTTGGGTATGACTTGATAATCAATAAATTTTCTCATTTGAGGGTAATAACCGTTACCTTCACTTCCTCACCATACTGTTGTGTCTGAAATACATCTACAAATATTGGATTGTAATTTCGTGAAGCCACTTTGGCATCTTCAATATCAATATTCCCACTGAAGAGCATAATTTTTTCTCCCTCCCCAATCCATGGGGAATCCAGAGCATCTTTAATGGCTACATCCAGTCTATTTTTTCCTGCCCCAAATCCTATCCCTATTCCTAATTCACCCGCTATAGGAACGTTGAGTATGTTCTTTATCATTATATTTTTGAAATCCAAGACTATGTGTTTCATAACCTCTGCTGGAATCTGCATTGCCACTGTTATAGGTATATGGGAATAGTGCTTAACAAGCCCATCATTATCCAAGATGAAATACATATCATAATACTTTCCAATATCGTTTAAAGCTTTGAGAGCATACTCTCTTCTCTCCTTATTTTCCGAGGAAAATGGAAGGGTAAATAAACCAATTAATTTTGTTCGGTGTTTTTTTGTTCTCCCAAATATTCTGGCCATACCTGTACCGATGACCCCCCCCAATCCTGCAATAACAAATATGTAAGGAGAGTTAATTTTACCAATCCAAGGAAACGCCATGGATATTAATTTCCCATCTACTGTAGAATATGCCTCTACCTTACGCCTATCTACCTTTATATTACTGTTTATGTCGTTTATTATTATTGGCCTCAGGGTTGAGGCACTGGCTATATAATTTGCAAATTTTGCCCCAGCACCTCCACATCCTATTATACTCAGCATTTCCACATACCTCTATGGTCTTTAAATTATTAAACCTTTCATATCTTTCTCCCAAACACTATGTAACCTGTATGAGCAACCTCAATATTATCTGGTCTGGTACCACCCTCTCCAATCACCATATTTCTCTTAATTATTTCACAAGCTTCCAAATCCACAAAATTTTGATTCATCATTTCTTTATATACCCTTTCCATCTGGTTGAAAGTTGGAATGTAGGCGGCTAGACACCCCGAACTTCTTAGAGAAATTTTGGCCATTTCAACAGCATTCCAGGGATCGGGAATATCTAGAATAAATGCATCTACATCCCTTTCTTTCACGTCTTTTCTAATGTCTCCTATTTTGAGCTCCCAGTTCTTAGAGAATTCTCCCCTTTGAACATTTTTTTGGGCTATTTCTGCAAAATCTTCACGTACTTCATATGTATATACTTTCCCGCTTGGATATACGAAGTAGAGAAGAGCAGTACTCATAGCCCCTGATCCAGCCCCCCCTTCCACAACTCTCATCCCCGAATGTATGCCACATCTCGCAATGATATATGCTGCATCTTTTAATGTAATAATTTGAGCTTTTCTCTTTAAAGTTTCAAAGTAATCATATAGATTACTTCTCAAAACAAAGAATTCCTCAGTACCTAATTTTATCTTTCCTTCCTTTAAATCTTTAACTACACCAAAATCTTCCACTTTGTACATTCCATTTTTTTTGGCAAGGTATCTCTTTTTACCATGAAGCAGTGTGAACATAGATGTATAATAGGAAAGAAGATTAAAATTATTTTCTTGGCAACTCTATGTTGAAAATTGCGCCTTTAGGTTTATTATCTTCAATCCATATTCTGCCATTATTCATTTCTACAAGATGCTTTGTAACAGCAAGTCCTAATCCCATTCCATGTTGAGTGCTTCTTCTCCTAAACCTTCTGAAAATCTCCTCCTTGTAATCATCTGGAATACCTGGCCCCTCATCCTTCACTTTGATTATTATTGTAGTTCTTTCGGGAACTACTTCAATCTCCACCTTGCTGTTTTCCGGGGAATATTTTATTGCATTATCCAATACATTTATGAAAGCCTCTAAAATAACGGGATCCGTTGTTATGTATATATTTTTATAATTTGTTGAAATCCTTATGCTTTTTTCCTCTGCATGTCTCTTAACTTTTTCTACTGCCTCATCTAAGAGTTTTTTCAAGTTAATTTTCTCTTTATTTACATATTCCTCAGTATCTCTAAGTAGGAGAGAGCTCCTTCCAACAAGTAAACGCATATTTTCTATTATTTTTTCCATCTCTGAAATGTATAATTTCCTGTATCCCTCCTCTTGAAGAAGAGTTAAATATCCATCAAGCATAAAAATATAATTTTTCATATCGTGAATAAGCATATCAGAAAAGGCCATCATCTCCTCAACTTTCCTCTCATAGAATCTTCTCTCCTTCCGGAGAGTTGCCTCTCGCTCTTTCAAATCACTTATTTTGAACCCCAATATAAGGATTCTTTCACCCATGCTTATTTTAATTATTCTGAACACATCATATTTGATGAGTACATCAAAGGAATTCTTAAATTTTAAATTCTCCATAATATATTCCAGAACAGAATTTGCTGCAAGAAACAATTTTTTTGTATAATCATTCATATAAACTATTCTGTCCCTCTCTTGACAGAAAGCGAGAATAGATTTGTTGTCGAACATATCACAAATATTAATCATTAAAACCTAATTGCTACTTTCAATTTAAAAATTTTTTACATTTTTCAAAATTGATAATGAGGGTATGGGTAAATTTAAACGAAAGTTATATATAAAGGATTTCAATTGTTAGGCTTGTAATGAAAAAGGTAATAACTGGACTTCCGGATGAGCTGTTTGCCTTGGAGGAAATTTCCAAGGAGCAGCAAGTGATAAAAATATACACTGACAAGAGAAGATATGGGAAAACGGTGACGATTATAGAGGGTTTTAATCCGAAGGATGTTGATCTTAAAGAGATGGCTAGGTCTCTGCGTAAAAAGACAGCATCTGGTGGCACGGTAAAGGATGGCCGTATCGAACTTCAGGGAGATCAGAGGGATAAGGCTAGGAAGTTTTTAGAGGGGCTCGGGTACATAGTTGAGATGATTGAATAGTCTGGATATTATGGGAGTCGATAAGTTTTTGGATTTAGTGGACACCCTGATTAAGGAAGCAAAGAGATGCAACCAGAGGAGATTGCTGGTAATTGCGGATGAAAGGAAGAAGGGCATCTCCTATTTGCGGGAGATACTGGAGCATATACCTCTGGAGAAAAAGATAACTTTCACATGGAGTATGGATTTCAAGGTTCCCGGGGAGATGGAAGAGCTCAAAAACTCTGAAAAGTATCTGGGGACCAATTATGATTTTCTGGCCATCGATGTTCATCAATCCTTTGTCCCAAACGATCTGGGGAAGCTGATAAACATAGTGAGAGGCGGCGGGCTCATAGTTTTCCTCACGCCACCTTTTGATAAATGGCCTGAAATGACCAATTTCTTCCATGAAATCGTTGTTACACCACCTTATACGATGAGGGATATAAAGAACAATTTTGTGAGATGGGTAATTAAAAAATTGAAGGAGCACAGAGGAATAGCGATTTTCGAAGAGGGAGAGATAAAGAAGGATGGGCGTATGGAGTGCTCCAGGGTAAAGAGTGAGGTTAAAATTCCAGAGAATATAAGATTCCCAAGGGAAGCATATGAGATGTGCATGACCCAGGATCAGGTGAAGGTCCTGCAGACCTTCGAGAGATTCGGGAAAAGGGGTGAGATGGTAATCACGGCTGATCGGGGCAGGGGAAAATCCAGCATCTTGGGGATAGCCGCTGGATTGCTCGCTGGTAAGTATCGCAGGATATGTGTCACGGCGCCCGATATATCAAATGTACGAGAGCTCTTCAGATTTTTGGAAATCATACTGCATGTGAGGAATATCAAATTCAAAAGGCGTAAAGGTGCTATAATTTCCAAGAAATTCAGGATAGAGTATGTGGAGCCAGTTTCCGTTGAGCCAAAAAGTTATGATCTTGTAATTGTGGATGAAGCTGCTGGCATACCGACCCCGCTTCTTCTCAAATATTTAAAGGCTAAGAGGGTGGTTTACTCCACAACGGTACATGGCTATGAGGGAACCGGGCGTTCCTTCTCAGTTAGGTTTATGCACACTTTAAAAGAAAGGGTGAGGAATCTGATAACCGTTGAAATGGAGGACCCTATAAGGTATGATATAAACGATCCTGTTGAGAGATGGCTCTTTGATACCCTTCTCCTGGATTCCGAGCC
>Ga0164318_10006479_pt1 | contig 11324 bp, 9 predicted proteins | sample GuaBasSedimGuay9_FD_113734 | JGI IMG/M metagenome (GOLD analysis project Ga0164318, IMG submission 113734) | Subseafloor sediment microbial communities from Guaymas Basin, Gulf of California, Mexico - Guay9, Core 4571-4, 0-3 cm | ecosystem: Environmental > Aquatic > Marine > Hydrothermal vents >... | reverse complement strand
AGGTTTTTACCGATGGCCAATATTGGAATTACCCTTACAGGCTATCAGGTAATGTTTTATCTGTTACTTTCCCTAGAGGATCTGTTGTAAACTATAAAAAGAACAATTCAAAAACCAGTAGCAATACAAGCATCAAGGGCAAAGTGTACTTACTTAACGGAACTTTTTGCAGTTATAGTGGCAGTTCATCAAGTTATAGCAGTTACAGTAGTACCACTAAAGTGTACTTTGACGGCAAAGGTAGTTTTCAGTATAAATCTGAAACATCTTTCAGTAGTAACGATGGATCGTACAGCAATGACGGTAACGATGGTGTAAGCACAGGACGATACGATATTAAAGGGAACAGTATTGTCCTATATTTTCCGGATGGCACAACCGGATATGCAGATGTTTATTTTAAACAGGACAATGGCAGCATTAGCGAAATAAAATATGATGGTACAATATATGCTAAAAATTTATGTGATTAAAGCTTTTCGTCTACATCCTCTTTGCCTTAAAAAAATCTTTAATTAAAATTGAACACTCATTTTCTAAGACTCCAGAGACGACTTCTGTTTTTGGGTGCAAAATATTGGTTTTAAGCTTTTGATAACCTCTTTTTTCATCTGTGGCAGCAAATACTATTTTCCCAATTTGCGACCAATACGCAGCTCCGGCACACATGGTACAAGGCTCAAGCGTTACATATAAAACACAGTCATTCAAATATTTTGCTCCAAGATATTCTGTTGCAGCTGTAAAAGCCTGCATCTCAGCATGTGCTGTGGGGTCGTTTAAGGTTTCTGTGAGATTATGCCCCCGTGCAATAATTTTATTATTTGAAACGATTACAGCACCAATGGGCACTTCCCTGGCATCAAAGGCTTTATGGGCTTCTTTCAAGGCCTCTTTCATAAAATACTCATCGGTAAAAATAATTTCAGACATTACAATAATATTAACGATTAAACTGAGAGGCCAAAGATAATCAATAATATAATATGTATATTTAAATAAAAAGCCTTAAAATGAACCTAACTAAAAGTAGGCTAATTTTAAGACTTTTAAAATTTACTCAATAAAAACTTACTCAATAATAAAACACCGGGTAAATACAACACCCATAATCATATCAAACCCATCACATTTACCTTTTAAAGTTATTTTATCACCAAGTTTTAGGGCATCTATAACCGATTTATGGTTGTCAATTGTCACACTATCTAATGCACAACTTACTCCTTCCATTTCATCATTTAAAACTACCGATACTTGATACCCATCTATAGATAGCTCAGCAATTTCACCATTAACTTGTATTACCTTATCAGCAAACTTTAGGTTTGATGCTTCTTCATCGTTACTGTACTCACTATAAAGTGCTGTGGCATCCATTGTATAGGAAGGTGTTTCATCTTCAACATTACGATGTGGCTTATTAAACACATAATATACAGTTGATAAACCTGTTACCAATCCAAGCACTGCAATAATCAGAAATATTTTAAGACCTTTTTTCATAGTCATTATTTATTATATGGTTTATAATCAAAATGTATTTTCAACAAAATATCATCTTTAATTGCTTTCTTATAAGCTGGTTCTACTTTTACACCATAAGCTTTTAGAGAAACGGGAAAGTCTGATTTAGCTGAAATTTCACCATTTTTTATTACTAAGCTTCCTTTTTCTTTAATATAATTAGTTACACCATGTATCGTTAACTTTCCTTCAATCATAATATCGTATTTTCCATCTTTTGAAAAGTCAATTTTCTTATAATCAGTAATTTTTCCTTTAAAAATTGATTTAGGGAATTTATGAGGTTCTAAATAGTTTTCATTAAAATGTTCTTCAACCAAAGCTTCCTCAAATTTAAAAGAACGAATTAGCGTTGATGAAACAACTTCACCCGTTTCAGTATTTAAAATACTAGCTACTTTTTTATTCACACCTTCTATTATAAATAATGGCGTTTCTGAGTATATTTCTATGGTTCCTGTTTTAGTAATATACTTTTGCGCAAATGAACTAAGCAAAGAACCAGTAAAAATTATTAATAATATATATTTTAATTTCATGTGTATATTTTTAAACTGTTTTTAATTGCCACATAGCCTGTTCTGCTACTGTGGAAGTACCGTCCCGAAAAAATTGGGACTTGTTTCATGTGTTTATTTTTTAATTGTTTTTTAATAAATTAATGCTTTTCCGATCTCTTTCTAATAGCAAATACTCTTGACATATTGAATCCAAAATAAATTCCACCGTCAGCCCAGCTACCTTTTGTTTCAGCAATAAACCCTTTTTCAACCATAGGTTGTGAGTTGGTAAGAAATAACTGAAAAATATGACCACCAGTCTCAATATCAAAACCAACAGATAAAGGGTTAAAGAACTCTTCGCTATCAGCAGTATGGCTTGCATAAAAATATTCGAAAGTAAATGCAACTCTTCTGGCAAATTTATATCTTCCACCAAAACCAATTGCGTAAACATCGTTTTCTTCATCAGCATTAACCAAATTACGATGTACAAAAGATGGTGATAATTGCAAGGAAATTTTTTCGCTGAATTTGCGGGCAACTAGAAGCTGGTGAGCAAAAGCCAGCCTGTTTACAAAAATATCTTCTATATTAGGGTCAGTTACTTTAAGTGAATTAATTGACATATTAGTATAGTAAGAAACTGAAACCGGCATTACTTTTAGACCTTTAGACTGGCGCAGTATTCTAAACTTTAAAGATCCATCATATGTTTTCTGATAAGTTCCACGCCTGACACCAACCATTAGCCAATCAGTAGCACCATATTCAAAACACAAATTAATTAATGCATTATCCAAGCCCCATAGCTCATATGCACCTTTATTAACTTCACCAAAACGGTGATTAATTCTAAAATCCAGTTGGCGCTTTTTCATTTGCTCAATGGAATGCCCATTTATTATTCGCGTAGTTTTAAAGGTATAAGCTGTATAATCAACTTCTTCTTCAACCTCTTCATCCAAAATATCCAATAAATCATCCTGAGCAGAAAGGTTTATTTGAATTAAGGACATTAATAGTATAACAAAAGTATATCTGATTAAATTATTTTTTAACATATGCTCTAGTTTTAAATTAATTACTAATTAGTGTTTGTCTATAAAGTCTGACTTCTGCGTTGTTGCTCAAAATCTAAATCCTCAAATACACTAGTATTCCGCCGTTTAGATTTATCACACGCCCCCGATAAAAATACGGGGCAGGCTTTAAATTCGAACTTTCTAGTTCAAACACTTACATTATTGATAGACCCTAATTATTGCTGGCTCCATCTGTTATCCATGATAATACTTGTGAGCTTTCATATGGCATTACACCAGATAATGGCATTGGACTTTTGGTATCAACCATTCTCATATACAACATGCTATTTCCCGGATTATCAAGATCTATCATATTATCTATTGTAGTAATATTTGTATATGCATTTGCTGGTGATAAATCTGGTGAAATACCTCCGGCATTATGACAACCTACAGAATTACAACTTTGATTAAATAGTGGTATTAAATCGGTTTGAAAACTCACATTTTCAGGCAATTCTGTAGCGGGTTCTATTTTTTCATATTTACATGAAAACAACCCGATACTAACCATTACAAGGATTATGAATTTATATTGAACAACTTTATTCATAAGTTTTGAGTTTTTAAATTGTTTTATTAAAACTTAATAAACATAATTGTGGCAGTCACCTACATAATTCTCCTTAAGCAACTGCCACAAATGATTCTACTATTAAAATTTAACTACTTAGAGTTCGTCTATAATGTCACCGATGTTTATTTTAATAAGTTTTTATATTAATTTATCAAACAGTACGCAGTTTTCAGTACGCAGTAAAAAAACTGAATTGCAACAAATTACCATCTGCATACTGAGAACTGCATACTTTTAATAAAAGGGAAAAACGGTTACTATTGAAAAAAAAGCTGACTTTATGGACACACACTACTTATTACTCAAACTTCATTATTAAGTTTGTTTTAATTTCGTGAGCAATTGCAGCATTATTGAAAAGAGCTAAACCAAAAGGAAAGTCTTTAGTTATATCAAATTTCACATCATCAGTATTACCTGTATCTAATTCACGTGAAAATTCAGCAATCCATCCAGTTCCTGTATGAACTGCAACCGTAGAAATATCAGCTTTACTACCTGTGAAATTTTCAATCCATACACTTGGAATTCTTTTATTTCCACTTCCTTGTGCATAAGCGGCATCTGAAGCATCTATTAAACCACCATCTTCATCTGTTAAAGTACCATCACTTGCCACAGCAACAATCATTTTTGCAGTTCCTGCATCAATTTGATCTTTTGTGATGTAAGCATAATTAGTTTCACCAGGTATCACAAATAGAGGAACAGAAACAGCAGTACCTGCACCATCAAGTTGTAAAGTTTGTGAGTTACCATGATAGCCTGCAACACCCTCATCACCTGTTCTACCATTTACATCTGAGTTTCCGGTAGCATCTTTATAAATCATCTGTTGATCGTCAAGAACTGTTGGCTCCACGGCGCAACGAACTCTTTTCCAATGCCACATATCAACAACTTCGCCTGCATTATTAAGATAATGCCTTGCTGTTTTATCAGTTGTATTAACTAAGCTTAAACCTGTATGACAGGTAGCATAACAAGTGCTTGCCTCAAAACCTTGAACATCTGTAGCAGCCCATAAGAATGCAAATTTATCTTCATAAAATTTGTCATTATCATCATTTGCATATTTATGTTCGCCTTTCCAAAGACCGGCGTTAGCATCAAAATACCACGATTGTCTATCTTTACTATCTTCAGCATCATCCCATTCTAATAAGAAATAAATCATATCACCTTTAACTCCAGCTCTTAATTTAAACTCATTTGATTCGTTTGTGTAAGGATCAAAAACACCAACTGGTCCAGCAGAGCCATCATTGTTAAAATCAGCACCAGCTCTTGAACCCGCATCAGGAACAATTGCAGTCCCAACTAATGTTTGAGCAGTGTTCCACATATCATCAATGGTACCATCCAGGCTAGGAGCTACATCAAACGTCTTAACAAGTAGGTCTGTAGTACTTGTTCCCGGGTCAACAGGTGTATCAATTTCGTCATCCTGACAGCTGTTTAGTGATAATAATACACCAAAAAATAAAATGCTTGTTAAATAAATAAAATACTTTTTCATAATTGTTAATTTAATTTATAAAATTTAGTTAATGATTTTTCATATCTGTTTAGCTTTATTGCAATTAATATTCCCGTTAAATAATGGAACTGATATTTCATTTTTCACACAGACATATATTACTGAATATGAGAAGAGAATAAAATTACCATGTTACAGAACACCTAACTTATGAGTATTTAAAAAACAAAAAAAGCGACAGGTTTTCATCGATATTGACGAAAACCTGTCGCTTTAAGTGGAGTATTTCACCTTATGGTCTAAAACCTATTTAGTGTTACTAAGAAAACTACTTTTTTTTCAAGTGTCTTTTTGAAATCGTCAAGAACAAGGCTTGTGAAGTTTTGAAAATCAAGAAGTTTACTTTTGTAAATGACGGTTTTCAAAACAAGCATAACACAGTTATTGGCGTTTTCTAAGAGACACTATTTATTGAAATTCTTTATGATCATTACAAATTATATTTAGCGACTTTTGATTTCAAAGTAGATGCCGGAAGACCAAGTATTTCAGCAGCCTTTGCCTTGTTTCCTTGTGTTTTGTCTAATGCACCTAAAATTGCATTTCTTTCCACCTCATCAAGAATTTCATTTAAGCTTTTATTATCAAATGTAAAGCATGTGGGTTTATAACCAGGGAATTTTATTTCATATGGAATAATATCAGTATTAATTTTATTGTCCTCACTTAAAAGTGTTAAACGCTCTGAAAGGTTTCTTAACTCTCTTACATTTCCCGGGAATGGATACTTCTTTAAGACTTCAAATACCTCATTATCTATTTGTTTTTCATTATTGTCAGAATAAATTGAAACAAAATGTTTTGTTAAGCTAATAATATCCTTTGGCTTTTCTCTAAGGGGTGGAAGGTTTATTGGAAAAACATTTAATCGATAAAATAAGTCCTCTCTAAATTTACCTTCGTCAACCATTTTCCGTAAATCCTTTTTTGTTGAAGCAATAAGCCTAATATCAATTTTAATTATCTTACTGCCACCAACCCTTTCTATTTCCCGCTCCTCAAGTGCCCGTAATAATTTAACCTGTAAATCAAGTGGAACATCATCAATATCATCAAGATAAAGTGTACCTCCGTTTGCCATTTCAAATCTACCAATTTTATCAGAAATTGCTCCTGTAAAAGCACCTTTTTCATGTCCAAAAAGCTCTGATTCAAATATTTCACGACTTAGAATAGCACAACTTACTTTTATCAATTGCTTTTTGCTTCGGCTACTGTTGTAATGAATAATATTGGTCAATAACTCTTTTCCTGTTCCTGTTTCGCCAACCAACAAAACAGAAGTTGATTTTTGTGCAACTATTTTTACCAAATTAAAAACCTCAGTAACTCTGGAGCTATCACCAACATATGATGAAAAATCATAATCCTGTTTTAATTTAATCTTAAGCTCTTTATTCTCATCCTTAACTTGTTTAAGCTCTAAAATACGCTCTATGATAAGAAGTACTTTTTCATTATCAAATGGTTTCTCAATATAATCATAAGCACCTAGTTTCATTGCCTCTACAGCAGTCGATACGGTAGAATATGCCGTCATTAGAACCACATAAATATTTTTATCAATTATTTTTATTCTTTCCAAAAACTCTATTCCATTGATATCTGGCATTTTAAAATCGGTTATTACAATATTTGGCTTAATACCATCCATTTGCATTAATGCAGAATTGGCATTTGCAAACTCAAAAACTTCATAACCGGCATCTCTTAATTCATCAGCAAGAGATACTCTTATAATTCGCTCATCATCTACAACATATATTTTCATTCAAATAAATTTAATTAAACAACTGTTTTTCAATAACATACATGTGAATTTTTAATTATTTCAAATAACACGGCAACTCAATAACAAACTCAGTACCAGCGCCTTCCCTGCTATTAAAAAGAATCCTCCCTGATAACTCTTTAATTAGGTTGAATGAAACTGATAAACCTAAACCAGTACCCATTCCTACTTCTTTTGAGGTGAAAAACGGATCAAATATTTTATTCTGGATTGCTTTTGGTATACCATTGCCATTATCTTTCAGGTGAATATAAACTTTATCAGAAATTCTGTTAAGAAATATTTCAATTTCACCAGACAAGTTCGAATCCTTTTCTTTTCTTTCTATAATTGCATCCAATCCATTTAAAATTAAATTAACAAACACTTGTTCCAAATGGTTCGCACTCCCTTTTACAAAATATTTCTCCTTATAGCTAACATTTATAGCTATATTACTACTTTTTACTTTGAACGCAGTTAATAAAATTGCACTATCAATAACCAAATTCAAATTTATTTTTTCTAATTTAATATCTTGTTTTCTACTAAAACTCAATAAATGCTGTACTACATTTTCAATCTTACTGGTTGCTTCCTTAATTAAAATGACATATTTTGCGTTCTGATCAATGTTTTTAGGGTTTTTAATTATTCTATTAACACAATTCTTAATTCCTGAAATTGGATTATTAATTTCATGAGCCACACCAGCAGACAGTGTTCCAAGAGAAGCAAGTTTCTCAGCCTGCACAAGAGCACCTTGAGTTTCTTTTAGGTCTGTATAGCTCTTTTTCAAACGATCCAGCATTTCTGAAAATTTAGTTACAAGAACATCCAATTCATCATTTATTTGAAAATTAAATAGTCTTACTCTTTTTCTTCTATTTATATTATAGTCCTCTGAATCAATATAATTTAAATCAATTATTTGCGCCTTTTGGCTTATTTTCTTAATTGGGGTTGTTATAATATACGAGAAAAATAATGCACCTATAAGGCCAAAAATAAAAAATGCAACAATCATTAGAACCAAATTTCTGGTTGCCTCCGACATTTCCTGCTGAATATGTTCCTCAACAATTCCAAGCCTTACAGTGCCTACATCACCATTCAAAATAGGATAAGCAATATCTCGAATTACCGGATATTTAAAATTATTTGTATTGATTACTTTAATATTATAGTTCTCTGCTTTCAATGCATTTGCATCTAACAGGCTTTTTGGAATGGTAATATCGTATGTATGCGCAACTAAATCATTGGTATTGTTTAAAATAAAAATATAGGAAATACTGGGGTCGCTTTGTTTAATTTCGTCAAGGATATTATGAAGACTTAAATCATCCTCATAAACCATTGGAGATAAGGCTTTTTCCGATACTATTTTTGCCAGCACTTTACAACGCTTATCAATTTCCTTTTCAAAAGATTTATATACCGAAGTCCATAATAAATAAATATTTATTGACCCAAAAAGTACCACAACAATTGTCGATATAATCGTAAATTTCCAAAAAAGCGGAAGTTTAATAATCCTATTTTGAGCTTTCATTTTCAATAAATTCTTTTAATTGGAAAACACTATTATATATTGAATCATTAACTGAAACAAATTTATCAATATTAAGTTTATCTAATATCTTTCTGCCAATGCTATCATTGTGCAAGTTCATAAATATTTTCTGATACTTATCAAAACACTTTTTCTTTAAAAATATTGGTGTTACAACAGGTGGCATTCCAAATGTTTCAGATTTTTCAATAATCTTTATATTTTTTACTCTTTCTGGATGATACTGTGATAAATACTGAAAAATTAATCCATGAACCGATGCACCATCAACTATTCCACGGTTAACCATTTGAATTGAAATATCATGACCATAAGTATACATTGTTTTCAAGAAAAATTCCTGTTCCGTTTCTTTGAGCACAGCCAGTTTTTTTAAAGGATATAACCGCCCTGTATTTGACAGGGGATCTGTAAAAGCAAAACTTTTATTCTCAAAATCTTCAAACTTATTAATCTCTGAGTCCTTTTGGGTAATTATATAAGCATGATAAGATACTTTTTTTTCAATTTCAGGAGCCACTAATAATTTAATTTTTCCCTGTTTGTATTCGTCAACAAATGCTCCGGAACAAATAAATGCAAAATCAACTTCCGAATTTTCTAAAAGAATATTTACTTCTTCATAGGTTTTCTTTTGTTTAATATAAATCTTATGTCCTACTTTTTTCGAGATATAATTTATTAAATCACTATAATAAATATAAGTCTCCTTGGGTGAGGTCATTGAAGCAATGGCAATATACACAATTTTAGACCCCAAAACACTTGTATCTTGTTCTATTGTAATTGTATCTGAAAAATCTACAACTACTTTATCATTGTTTGAACTTGTACATGATAAGCCAAAAATGACTATTAAAATTAGAATAAACTTATTCATACTATTTTTTCAATTTAAATTTTTGTAAAATAAAAAATTATTTGATACTATAAATATGCATTTTTAGAATACATTTATTTTGGTTGTCCAAACCCCTTGCCAAAACTAAAATCATTAGTTTTCACTATTTTTTTATATTTTCGCAGCCAAAAGTTAATAAGAACATATCTATTTAGTTAGCATTTTATAATTTTTTTAAGTGTTTTACGATTTTGAAACGAGAACAGTCCTCAGCTTACAGTAAGTATATTTACAAAGATACTGCATACCGGAGACTGTCTACTGCCAATTTCTAAACACCTTTTAAATGGGTTGCTGAGCTAACCGAAGCGAACAATATAACAATATATATTATGTATAGAACACACCACTGTGGCGAATTAAAAATTGAAAACGTAAATGAAAACATTACCCTTAGCGGATGGGTACAAAAAATTAGAAAACTTGGAGGAATGACCTTCATTGATTTACGAGACCGTTATGGTATTACACAATTGGTTTTTGATTTGGAGAAAAATACGAAACTTGCAGAAGCTGCAACAAAATTAGGCCGCGAATTTGTAATTAAGGCAGAAGGGAAAGTAGTTGAACGAAGCAGCAAAAACCCGGATATGCAAACGGGTGATATTGAAATAATTGTTGAAAAACTAGAAATTATTAAAGCCTCGGAAACGCCGCCTTTTACTATTGAAGATGAATCAGATGGAGGTGAGGAACTACGTATGAAATACCGTTATTTGGATATCCGCAGAAATCCGGTACGTAATGCTTTAATTCTTAGGCACAAAGTTTCAAAAGCAGTTCGTGATTATTTAGATAGCAAAGAATTTATTGAAGCTGAAACTCCCTATCTTATTAAATCAACCCCTGAAGGTGCTCGTGATTTTGTGGTACCTTCTCGCTTAAGCCCTGGTTCGTTTTATGCATTACCACAATCGCCACAGGTTTTTAAACAACTTTTTATGGTGGGTGGGCTTGACAGGTATTATCAAATTGTAAAATGCTTTCGTGATGAAGATTTCCGTGCAGATCGTCAACCTGAATTTACACAAATTGATTGCGAAATGTCATTTGTAACTCAGGACGATGTAATTAAGATGTTTTCGGAAATGGCTAAATATATTTTCAAAACGATTAAAGGGATTGAGTTCGAAGGTGATTTTCCGATAATGAGCTATGAAGAAGCAATGAACACTTATGGTTCTGACAAACCTGATTTACGTTTTGGAATGAAAATTCATCAACTTAATTCAGTTACTCAAAATAGAGGTTTTAAAGTTTTTGACGATGCTGAATATGTTGGAGGAATTTGTGTTGAAGGTGCTTCAAACTACTCTAGAAAACAATTAGATAAACTAATCGATTTTGTTAAAAAGCCGCAAATTGGTGCAAAAGGATTGATTTATGCAAAATACAATGAAGATGGTACATTTAAATCATCAGTAGACAAGTTTTACAGTCAGGAAGATTTAAAAGAGTGGGCAAAAGTATTTGATGCTAAACCCGGTGATTTATTATTAGTTATCTCAGGTGAAAAATCAAATAGTTTAAATGCCCTTAATGAGCTTAGACTTGAGATGGGTGATCGATTAGGTTTACGTAAAAAAGATAATTTTGTTCCACTATGGGTTGTTGATTTCCCTCTATTAGAATGGGATGAGGATTCAAAACGTTTTCATGCAATGCATCATCCATTTACTTCGCCCAAAGCAGAAGACCTTGAACTTATGGATACTGCTCCTGGAAAAGTAAGAGCTAATGCTTATGACTTTGTAGTAAATGGAGTAGAAGTTGGTGGTGGTTCTATTCGCATATATGATAACGAGCTTCAACATAAGATGTTTGATTTATTGGGTTTTACACCT
>Ga0164318_10006478_pt1 | contig 11324 bp, 11 predicted proteins | sample GuaBasSedimGuay9_FD_113734 | JGI IMG/M metagenome (GOLD analysis project Ga0164318, IMG submission 113734) | Subseafloor sediment microbial communities from Guaymas Basin, Gulf of California, Mexico - Guay9, Core 4571-4, 0-3 cm | ecosystem: Environmental > Aquatic > Marine > Hydrothermal vents... | reverse complement strand
TCATTCTTCTCCCTTCAATTTCACTGTCATTGCCAACCCAACCATCATCATGTGAGACACCATTGAGGAACCACCGTAGCTGATGAATGGTAAACCAAACCCCTTTGCCGGCAACATGTCAACGTTCACCATCATGTGCAGTACAGCCTGGCTGATTGTAAGAAAGACCATTCCAATCAAAAAGAAATGCTCAAATCGCCCCTGAGCTGTATACGCCATTCTCAATCCAAAAACCATAAACAGGGTAAAGAGGATTGCAACGATAATGAATCCCGAAAGGCCCAGTTCCTCAATTATCAGAGAAAACACAAAATCGTTGTGCGCCTCGGTGAGGGAACTGAATTTTGTTTCGCTGTTCCCAAGCCCCTTCCCTTTCAGCCCGGCAGAACTGACCGCCAGCAAAGCCGCCCCGATCTGATCGTCCGGTATTTTATCAAATGAAAGGGTATTTACGCCTGTTTTCCTGTCCCAAAACTGGATTACGCGGTTACGGCGATGCTGTGCCGTCATGACTGCCCCTGCGAACAACATCAGTCCCAGAACCATCAGTGCCACCACAACCAGCCGATTGGTCCGGGTAACAAAGAGCATGGCCAGCACGGTCACTGCAATGACAAGGGGAAGGCCGAGATCTCGCTCCATGAAAATGAAGAGAACAATCAATCCCGTGACCACGCCAATTGGGAGCAATTCATCCATTGTGGGACGGGGGTGACGCATAGTGGAAAAAATGTATGCCAGAAAAGCAACTACCACTATTTTGGCCAACTCCGCAGGCTGGAGGCTGAAGAACCCAAGGGAAATCCAGCGGTAGGCACCATTAATTCGGATATTCAGTATGATGGGAAGTAGCAGCAGAACCAGCACAAATCCCACCACAGGATAAATTACCCCCTGTTTTTTCCACTTTTCTATCGGTACTTTCCACATGACCAAACCCATCATGACAATGGACACCAGTACGTTAACCAGAATTTTCGTGGTAATGTCCACTCCGTTGTGAATTTTCACTGAAATGGACGCGGACATTGTAATGACAATCCCGAACACCACCAGCATTACAACGGTGATAATGAACCCTTTTTTTTCAGCCGCAATCCCTTTAATTGTTGATCGCATTTGCAATCTCCCGAAATCGATCCCCTCGTATCTCATAGTTTTTGAACTGGTCATAACTGGAACAACCCGGTGCCAGCAAAATAACTTCTCCCGGTTTTGCAGCCCGCCAGGCATCGGACACGGCCTGCTCCAGCGTCTCAGAAATTCGGCAGGGAAAACTCCCGCCAAGGTTTTTCATGAAACGGCTTGCACTCTCTCCGATAAAATAGGCCCCGATCACCCTTCCTTTCCCGGCTTCTGCCAATTCCCCAAAATCCCCCCCCTTGAACCGTCCCCCGGCAATCCAGTGGATAGCAGAAAAACTGGAAAGGGCTTTCACCACCGAGTCAAAATTTGTTGCCTTTGAATCATTGTAGAATTGGATGCCCCTTTTCTCCCCCACATTCTCAAGGCGATGGGGGATGGGGTGAAAAGAGATGATTCCCTCCCGCACTTTTTCAGGGGAAACGCCGCCAAGAAGGCACATCCCCGCACAGAACCCGGCATTATACAGGTTGTGAAGTCCCCGAAGCCTCGTTTCAGCAAGTGAAATCAACTTCTTCCCCCGATAGACAAGCGCGTCCGGCACGATCTGCACAAAGGAATCAATATCTTGGCCAATCCATTTTGTATTCGGCGGAAAAAACCTTTCGTATGCTGCGGTTATCCTGTCATCTCCATTCAGGAGCGCAGGCGTTTTCTCATCCATATTCCGAAACATAGCCATTTTTGCAACATAGTATTCATCCACTTCAGGGTACCGATCCAGATGATCCGGTGTCAGGTTCAAAAGAGCAGCAAAATCCGGCCGAAACTCCTTTACATGTTCAAGTTGAAAGGAGGAAAGTTCCACAACAAAATCACCTTTTCCACCTGTCTCCAGAACTGCCTTAGAAAAAGCAGTCCCAAAGTTTCCGCACGGTACGGCTGGGAAACCGGCTGTTTCCAGGATGTGAGCTGTCAATCCGGTTACTGTTGTTTTGCCGTTTGAACCGGTAACTGCAAAAACTCTCCCCTTACAATATCCGGAGGCAAATTCAATTTCAGAGATGAGCTGTTGCCCCACCTTTCCAGCCATTTCCCTCACCGGATGAGCCGGGCCGAATCCCGGACTGATGACAGTTTTATTTACCTTGCTAAGAAGTGTCTCGTCTATATTCTCCACAATTTCAACACGCTCGTCTGACACAAGGTCTTCCGGCAGCTCACCTTGCATCGTCAAGTCCCGGTCATCATATACATAACAGAAAAAACCGTTATCTAAAGCCAGCCGCACTGCCCACTCTCCGCTTTTTCCCATTCCGGCCACGAGTATTTCGTTCATGCTATTCAAATCTCTCTCTCAATTTGTTGATTATTTTTTCGCCATGCATTCCCCGTGATGCCTTTACCAATACGGTGTCGCCAGGTGTAGAAATCTCCGTAACAAAATCCGCAGCCTGAACCGTGTCCGCAAACCACCTGCATTTTACTGTACAATTCTCGTACGCAGCCTTCATTTCATCACCAAAGAAAACTGTCTCGTCAAACCTCAGGCCTGTCACGAAAACCCCTATTTCCCGATGCCTGGAAACAGAAGACCGGCCCAGCTCCAGCATATCACCCAGCACAACTATTTTTCTGCCCGGTAATACCACTTCATGGAACATGGACAATACCTGTTTCATCGCGTCCGGGTTGGCGTTGTAACAATCGTCATAAATACTCACCGGCCCCGCCTGAATCAACTGCCCCCGATGATGGAATGGGCGAAAATCAAGTAGTGTCCTTTGTATTAATTCGATTTTCACTCCAGCCACCAGTGCAGTCAACACAGCGGCAGCAACATTGTAACTGTTGTGTATTCCGGCCAGATGGTGGTGAAAACGATACATTTTCCCTTCATATTCCGCGTCAAGTAAAGATGATTCCAGGTTCATTATTTTTGATGACACAATTCTGAAATCAGCCCCCATCGTCGCCCCGAAGCTGTACTTCAGGCCAGCCTCAGATTCCACCCTGGATTTCACCAGCAAATCGTCATGATTGTAAATCAGGATACCATCTGCCTCCCGCTGTGCGAGAATCTCCGCCTTTGCCTCTCTTAATTCTTCAATCCCCTTGAAATTTCCGATGTGGGCAGTGAGTACGTTTAGCCATACCCGGATATCAGGCCTGACGATCTGAACCAGTCTTTGAATTTCTCCGGGGTAGCTCATTCCCATTTCCGTCACAAAAAATCTGACCGGATGATCCAACTGCTCCAGGACTGTCATTGGCAACCCAATGGTGTTGTTATAGTTCCCCTTGCTTGCAAGGGTTTCTCCGGAAAGTCCCAGTAACAGTGCAGTCAGCTCTTTCGTAGTCGTTTTGCCCGCACTGCCGGTTACAGCAACACGGGTTTCCACTCTTTCCCTCAGTACGACGGCGGCGGCATCTCCAAGAAAACGTACTGGATCTTTTACCAGAAAAAGGTTCTCATATTCTTCAGCACCTTTTTCCAAAGATGCGGACGCGATATAAGCCGAAGCACCCTTCTCTTTCGCCGATTGTAAAAAATCATTTCCATCTGCTGAGCTGGTTTTTACCGCCACAAAGGCCTGGCCTTTTTTCAGAATCCGGCTGTCGTTACAAAACCCCTCAATCTCGCAATCATTAAAATTATCCGGAAATTTCCCGGCATATTTTGCCAGTTCACTGACTTTCACGGCCCGCCTCCTTCAATGCCCGGCGAATTTCCTCTGCGTCGCTGAATGGGATTTTCCTGTTGCCGATAAGTTGATAGGGTTCATGACCTTTTCCTGCAACAATCACCACGTCTCCGGTTCTGGCTTCGCGGATGGCTGCTTTAATTGCTTGAATCCGATCTTCGATATAGAAAACATGACTGCCCGTACTTTCACCAGCCGCCATATCCTCAAAAATCTGTTTCTGGCCCTCTGTGCGGGGATTGTCAGATGTCGCGATCACCACATCCGCATTTTCGCAAACGGCCCGCATCATAAGGGGACGCTTTCCCCTGTCACGGTCCCCTCCGCAACCAAAAACGCAGATTACACGCCCATTTTCATGGATATCCGGTGAACCCAGTACCTTTTCCAGCCCGTCAGGAGTGTGCGCAAAGTCCACAAGGTATCGCACACCGTCGCTGGAAGGGATGGCTTCCATGCGGCCGGGAATGGGCGGCATGGAAGCCAGTAAAGAAAGCGAACTGAATGGGTCCATTCGTAAGGCAAGCAAAACACCGGCTGAGGAGGCCAGATTTGCGGCGTTGTGCAGGCCAGGAAGCGGCAAAACCACTTCCCTTTCTTTTCCTTCCGCATTGAGGAGGACAATGACTCCGACAGGACCGGACCGGGTACCCATCACCCGAATGTCCGCGTTTCTGCCGGCGGGGCTGACTGTAATTGTACGGCATCGGACTCTGTCCAATAGCCGTTCTCCAGCCGGATCATCAATGTTTATTACCGCACAGGCATCCGGCCCAAGGTTCTCAAAGAACCTGCTTTTTGCTTCAAAATATCTTTCCATATCTCCATAAAAATCAAGATGATCCTGGGAAAGGTTCGTAAAGACGCCAACCTTGAAGTTCAATCCGAATACCCGTTTCAAACTGATTGAATGGGCGGAAACTTCCATAACAGCCCGCTTGCAGCCGTTTTCTCGCATCTTTGAAAGACTGGCACAAATGTCGTGAGCTTCCTCAGTTGTTAATACGGCCGGTTTCCGGGCTTTACCATCAAAGTTCTCCACCGTGGACAAAAGCCCGCAGAGTCCTTGGGAATGCAGAATATGCTGAAGAAACCAGGCTGTTGTCGTTTTGCCATTGGTTCCCGTAATGCCGATGATTTCGATTGACGTATCCGGATGATTGTAAAAATTCAACGATGAAATGGCAAGGGCTTCCCTTACATCGTCCACAACGACAGTGGGAATGCCTGTGAAATCCCGCTTGGCAACGACTCCCGTACAACCGGCTTCAATCGCATCAGGGACAAACTCTTCACCGTTCATTTTGTATCCCTTACGGGCAAAAAAGAGGTCACCCTTCCGGCATTTCCTTGAGTCAATAGACAGGCCGGCCACTTCCGCTTCCAGTGAAAGAGTGGAGCTTTGTACCGAAACTGTGTCCAGGACATCTTTGGCCTTCATCTGTAACTCCCGGCAAGGCGGATTACTGTGTCATTGGGGCTGACAAGGCCGGCAGGCAGTGATTGGGATTTTACAAATCCATGGCCAATACAACGGACCCGGTAACCGGCCTGATGGGCAAGAATCAACGCGTCCCGAAATGCAAGGCCTTTGAGGTCCGGAACCCGGCCCTTTCGAACAGGCCGCTGGTGGGGGGTCACCGAAACATCTTTTGTGGCAAGGCGCATGTCCAAATCAATCCCACCAATCTCATCAATCAATAAGGGCAGGACTTTCTGGGCAATGTTGTGAAACAACGGCGCTGCCACCTTACCACCGTAATGCTCAGTCTTCGGTTCATCCATTACAATGTAAATGGACACTTCCGGATGCGAAACCGGGAAGAACCCGTAAAAAGACGCCCAATATCTATTTGTATAACGGCCACGAACAACCTTTCGCGTTGTTCCGGTCTTTCCCCCGACATCCACGCCCTGCAAAGCTGCCTCCTTACCTGTACCGAACATCACGACGCCCCGGAGAATATCCCGCATCTTTGCAGAAGTCAGTTCACTGAGAACGCGCCGTGCCTGCCTTCGTTTCAGCGTCACAGTCTTTCCATCCGGGCGGGTCACCTGCTTCACGATATGAGGGGGTTCCCATACCCCGCCGTTCACAACAGTGTTCAGTGCCGCTGCCATCTGAACCAGATTCACTGACAAGCCGTATCCGAAAGACATGGATGCTTTTGTTCCTTCTCCCCAATGTTCAGGCTTGGGGAAAACACCGGCAGTTTCACCGGGCAGTTTAATCCCGGTTTTTTCGCCCAGTCCAAAGCCATGAAGTGCGTTGTAAAAATCCCGGTTTGACAGCAGACGCCCCAGTTTCACCGCACCGATGTTGCTGGAATGCCAGATAATCTCCGGCAAAGACAGATCACCATACCGAGCATGATCCCGAATGATGCGTTTGCCCAGTTTATACCGCCCATTCTCGCAGAAGGCATGAAATCGAGTTGACACTATACCGCCGTCCAGGAGAACAGAAGCCAGCAGCGGTTTGATTGTAGAACCTGGCTCGAAACGAGCAGCTACGCCCAGAACGTCCTGCCCGATTTTTCCGGGATAATATCCCGCAAATGAAAGGATTTCTCCGGTATCGGGCCGGGTCACCAGCACATAACCACCCCGTGCACGCATTTTTCGAACCTGCTTTTTCAACTCCATCTCCACAATAAACTGAACTGCGGAATCAATCGTGAGTGACACATCATCACCATCCACCGGCCTTCGCTCAGTGAAAGAAGGGATAATTCGGCTGTGGGCATATTTCCGCGTCCCCAGTTTCCCATTCAAAACATCATTCATAGAGCTTTCAATCCCGCAGGTTTTGTCACGATTCGGTGATGCATAACTCAAGAAGGAGGAATAAAATCGCTTTCTGGGATAATACCGGCGATTCCTTGGATAAAATACCAGCAGTGAGGACATCTTCATCTTCCTGAGTTCCCGGCTGATGTGCCGATAATTGAAATCCTGATAGGGATAGGTCTTCAACTGGACATGCTTGCTGCTACTTTTTATCAATTTCCCGTATGCTGCCTTTGAGCCATCAATTTGAAGTAGTGCCGCCACATCCCTGTATTTCTCATACCCCATCTTTTCCAGTGCCACCCGGGATGCCCCCACCTGCATTTCAAAGTAGTTTCCACCAATAAGTTCCCCGTTACGGTCGTAAATGCAGCCCCATATTCGCGAAAGAGTCTCTGTTCGATTGCCGTATACAGTGCCCACTCCGGCATATGCATGATGAAGGCTCTGCAACTTCAAAATACTGAAGCAAACCAGCATCATCAGGACAAAAAACAATAAGGCGACCATCACAACATCCAGCCGGTCTGCATGGAGAAACATGGATGGACGATTGCGCTTCATTCTGATTTCTCCCGTACTACCACAACCGGGTTCTGATTCTCATAAATAAAAGACAGGCCATAACGGGTTCGGGCCAATCTCTCAATCTGCCTGTAGTTAATCTGCTCAGATAATTCCTGCTCCAGATTATTGATATTTTTCTTCATGATCAGGATATTACCTTCCAGATTCTTTACTTTTCGGCCCTGCTCCATCGTGGCATTCCTCATTTGAATGTAGGCTGCGATAGGGACGAGCAGCAGAAGGAAAAGGAAAAAGAAACGCATAAAAAACCCGGCATACTTCATGATGGCACCCTCAGCTTCTCAGCCGCCCTCAGCCTTGAACTCCTGGACGCCGGATTTCGTTCCACTTCCCACTGAGAAGGGCGTATCACTTTTCTTGTCAACACATGCACTTGTGCGTTGTTACCGCCACAAGTGCATCTCGCCTGAGATGGCGGACAGATGCAGTTTTGTGCCTTATCCCTGAAAAAGTTTTTCACAATGCGATCCTCAAGGGAATGAAAGGAAATTACCACGAGGCGTCCCCCTTCAGCCAGAACTTCCAGAGCACTTTCCAGAAAGCGGGGAAGCGATTCCAGTTCTTCATTCACAGCGATTCTGAGGGCCTGAAAACAACGGGTTGCCGGATGAATCCTTCCCCTTCGCCCGCCATAGATGTCTTCAACCTGATGAGCAAAAACCAGCGTATTCTTGTAGGGAGTTCCTTTTCGGCGGGCTACAACTTCCCTGGCAATGCGCCTGGCATATCGTTCTTCCCCGTAATCACGGAAAACCCGAAGAAGCTCTTCCTCAGGATAGGTATTGAGAATATCCGCTGCCGTCGGCCCCGTGGACGTATCCATCCGCATGTCAAGAGGGCCATCTGTAGAAAAACTGAACCCACGCCCTGGATTCTTGAGTTGAAACATGGACGTACCAAGGTCTGCCAGAATGCCATTCACCCTTCCAAACACGCCTTCCTCAACTGCAACTTCTTTCAGTTCAGTGAAATTTCGATGCAACACTTTTAAGTTGGGATATTCTGCTACAAGCTCAAGGCCCCGGTTTATCGCTTCCATGTCCCGATCCAGGGCAATAAGCCTCCCCGGAACTGCCATCTTCTTTAGAATCTCTTTTGCATGGCCACCGCCGCCGAATGTACAGTCCATCATCACCCCTCCACGACTGGCATTCAGATACGATACAGACTCCTCAAGCAAAACCGGTACATGCATGTTACTTATAATTCAAAACAGCAGCGATTTTTTCATCGTCCAGCTCTGTTTCATTTACAGTCTTGTCACAAAGTGCCAACTGCCACACCTCAATCCGGTTCCCGGACCCCACCAGTGCCACTTCACTGCCGGCAGACAATCCCGCCTTTTCGGTGAACCGCTTCGGCAGCATAATTCTTCCCTGCTTATCCATAGATGCCATCTCCGACCAGCGGTTCAGGCGGCGTCGCATAGCTTCCACATCCAGTGCCGACAGATCCGGAACCTCCGAAACATGCTCCAGCACACGCTTCCATACGCCACGGGGATACAACATCATAAACCCCTGCCCATTCAGTTCACGATATGCCACCACAACATCCGGTCCGAAGCCATTGATCTCAAACTCCCGCCTGAACGCAGATGGAAGCTTGACCCGGCCGGCACCATCCACCGTGATTTCCCTGGTTCCATAAAACTCAACGGACATCCATCACCATCCTTTCCCCGGTACTCTTGATGAGCAATCTATGTTATTAATTATAGTCCAATTTAGTCCATCTGCAAGCATTTTTGATGATTTTTCCCATATTTAGCCAATATCCTCATTCTATTATCATTTTTTCTTCTGCTTTTTCTATTATTTATATTTTTGGACTAAAATGGACCAATATTCATTTTTTTTATCAAAATCATCGCTTTAATTACCCTCAGCGCAAACTTACCTTCCAAAACCCATTTTCATTGATTTCACCGGCGGCCTCTTCCTGATTTATCTCGCCTTTCTCTCCTGGCGCAACTGGCAGGCCTCTCCGTCATCCGCGCCGGTAACGGAACCACGTCAGGCCGATACTCTCACAAAGGAGGAAATTGTAAATCTGTTGAATCCCAACCCGATGCTGGGCTGGTCGTTGGTGATGGGGCCACTTCTTGTCACCGGATGGCGGGAATCTCCACTCAATGGAATCATTCTCATTGCGAGCTTTTATCTGACGATGATCACCACAACAGCAATTCTCATTATCCTCTTTGCCGGTGCCGGACGGGTCGGCCCCCGCGTGAACCGCATATTGCTTCTCATTGCCACAGTCAGCCTCGCCGCTTTCGGAATTTATGCCCTGGGCCGGGGAATCCTCACGTTTTTCTGACCACTTCTTCGGCGCTCTGCGCCGTGTGAATGGCGGATGTTAAATGACGGGGAAATTAGGGGTAGGAGTAGGGGGCCAGAAAAATCAGAGAATTGGCCTTTCCCTGCCTTTCCTTCACTTAACCTTGCCTTTGCTCAAACTCAACCTTTTCCCTTCCACGTACGGCTTCCAGTGGTCCAGAAGGGAATCAGGCAGGGAAAAACCCAGAAAAAAGAATACCAGGACAATCCGTTCATCTTCGGATTCTCCATGAAAGAGAACGCAAATGCTATGGAAATGAAGAAAAGGCAGTAAACCGGCAACATCAACTTCCAATACTTTGTATTCGGGTATTTCCAGGGAGTCACCGACACGATTGTCGCGATTGCCGCAATAAAGAGGATAGCGCCCAGAATTGCAATAGTGGTCTTACCCTGAACGGCCCAGATTCCCGAAAGTAGACCCAGCCAGATGAATCCACCTGACCAGCCGCCGATCCAGCCAATTTTTTCACCCTTTCTACTCATAGAATTTCCCTCCCCCATGATTCATTTATAAATTTGCCTGTATCTGAAAACAGTTTACAACTTTTCTGGAAAGCCTGTCAAAGCGGCGACTTCCCAGGGGAAAGAAAGGATGGATGGTAAATATTTGTTGTTTAAAAGACCAAAATTTCAACCCTGATTCGCAATTCCCTCACACACGCACTTTCACGCGCACTTTTCCTTTGTTTTACACCCACGCGAAACGCATAACACACTCAGAATCGGAATTTGCGGGTCACGGAAACAGTGATGTCGGCAGCGGTGTAGGTAAACACGTCTTCGGAAAAACTGAACTGCCAGTCGTGCCAGATGGCTCCGATGGTCAGCATGGCCTGGTAGTCGTCCAACCGGTCATAGCCGGTGTCATAGGGAGAAGAAGAAAGGTAGAGCTGCACCACTGCCTGAATGTCACGGTAGACATTCGTGCTTACTGCCATGTATCCGAAGCCCATGCTGCCCAGCGTGGTATTCAGACGGCTGTCAGGTGTACCGAGATTCATGAATCCAAAGCCGTAATCCAATTGGAAACGGTCGAAAATATTCGAGAACGCAACCTGCGCCCCCACGTCAAAAGACCCGGAGCCCAGTCCCTTCTTTGGATTGCCGGTAGGTAGTTTAGCAAATACGGAAAACGCGAAGCGAAACCGGCTGATGTCCCGTACTTTGAAAATATTGAAACCAAGTTTGATGTCACCAACTCCCGCTTCCGGCCCATCCAGGTTAAGGTCTCCGAACTGGAACGCGAATTCATTGTCTGGCCGAAATTGCCTGCCCCCGTTGTTCACACCGATGATGTCATGATAGTTTTCGATAATAGAATCGAATGTACCTTTCCAGTTGCAGATCACCGGGACTTCCACATAAACTGAAGAAAAGGCATTGAGGCGCCGTTCAAACCGTCCGAAAACACTGAAGGTTTCCATATCCAGGGCCACCGGCCTTTCCAGCCCGGGTTGATCAAATTCGGATACGGCATACATGCTGGAATACTGGCTCAGCACAAGCGCGTTCCATTTACTGCCGTTGTAAAAATCAAATTGTTCAAAGGATGGTGACAGAATCCAGAGATAGGCAGGGGAATTGTTCTTGACGAAAAGAGGTCCCCCGGACACACTGCCCGGAAGGAAGGTCAGAAATCCAAAAACCAGGAGGCTGTTAAGAGCCCATCTGGTCCAATTGTGACTTTGCTTCTTTTTCATACCTTGAATTCTGGAACTGTTCCACCAGAATGTTGAATGCCGCTCTTGCTTCATCCAGCTTGCCCATTTTTTTCAGTAGCATCCCTTTCTGTAACAGGACATAATCTTTAATT
>Ga0164318_10006477_pt1 | contig 11325 bp, 8 predicted proteins | sample GuaBasSedimGuay9_FD_113734 | JGI IMG/M metagenome (GOLD analysis project Ga0164318, IMG submission 113734) | Subseafloor sediment microbial communities from Guaymas Basin, Gulf of California, Mexico - Guay9, Core 4571-4, 0-3 cm | ecosystem: Environmental > Aquatic > Marine > Hydrothermal vents >... | reverse complement strand
GTCTATTGGCATTGAGTACAAATAGAACTTCATGATCATCAGAGGGGAAAGTACCAGCCAGTGAACCAAGAACGCGAGCGCCGGCATCGTCGCCGCCTACGTCGAGGATAAGTACGCCGTCATATCCCTCAATTGCGGATTTCACCTGGGGAATGATTATTGGAAGATCAGCGAAAGCTTGACTACCCTTGGGGTGGAGAGTCTCAATACCAAGTTTCTCCAACTGTTCGGTTGCCTCACGTGAACGAAAGTACGGATTGACGATATCAAGGTCAGCAATAGCCACATGCAACTGTCCGGAAGAGGCGAGATGCCGGGCAAGGTTAACGGACACTTCCGATTTGCCGCTTCCATAACCGCCGACAACAACAAGAACTCGTTTGTTGAAAATGGGTGGGGTGAAATGCCTGTCCGTTTTAACCATTAGCACAGCTGTCACTTCCGTTGCTCACACACGAGCGAGAGAACTCCGATGAGAACCAGTGTCGTTGAATATAACACTAAATCGACCTTATTATATAACACCGGACCAACTTTGGAGAATATGGTGTTTGGCTGTCATGAAGTCAAGAGCAATCCCGTTTAACAAAGTGCGAATTACCTCACATTAAACGTGATCGAGAGAGTAATACTTGAGATGATGGATGATACGTTGTTCATATTTGATGATACCGGAGGGAAACATGCATATGAGTGGAAAATTGAAACGAGGTTATTTAGCTATCAGAAGATAATAGATATATGCTTGAGTAGGTGTATGCGCTTAGATACAGAGTCATACATATAACAAAATACGCCCAGGAGGAGTCGAACCCCCAACCTTCTGATCCGTAGTCAGACGCTCTATCCAATTGAGCTATGGGCGCATCACGTAGACAATCAATTAATCGTCACCCTCATTAAAGTCAAGCGCTTTTTGCTATAGCAGGTGCATGGATACTGTCAAAGCGATTGTTCAAAATTGTTCTTTGGTATACCTTTATAGTTGATTAATATATGAGCTAATACGAAGGCACCCGCATAGTCAACATCGAATGCAACCTTCTCTCAAAGATAGCCGTATTGTACTATTGAAGTTATTGATAACGGAACAATTGGAGAGTATATGAGAATTTGCAGATTGTATTTCATCACTGTGATAATGCTGTTGCTTGTAGTCGGATCAGTGTCGGCCGATAACTGGTTTTCCACAATCTTTGGTCAGTCTAAAGGTGTTAAAGGTTCCGACGATCTCGTTACCGAGGAACGCGATGTGAAACCCTTTAACAAAATAGTGACTTCCGGGGCATACGACATCACGGTTGTTGTTGGGGAAAAGCAATCAGTGAAGATTACTTTCGACGACAATCTGGTTGAAATAGTTCAAACCGAGGTGAAAGGCAAAACCTTGCGCATCTTTTCTGATAAATCGTATCGCTCACAACATGATTGTCTCATAGAAATAACAGTGCCTGAATTGAAGGAAGTTGTCGCTAAGGGATCGGGCGATATTGTTATCGAGAACCTCAAAGGAGATTTCTTTGAATACGATTTAAGAGGTTCTGGTGATGTAGAGCTTGGCGGCGAAGTCGATGAACTTGAGATTAACCTGGCTGGTTCCGGCGACATAGATGCCCGAAACCTTATTGCAAAAGACGCTTTCGTTGCCATAAGAGGTTCTGGAGATGTGCGCGTTTATGCTTCAGATAGCTTCGATGGAGCCGTGTACGGAAGTGGCGATATTGACTTCTATGGCAACCCCGATAATGTATCAAAACACATAGCCGGTTCGGGGAGCATCAAGCGGCGAAGATAACGAGTAGAATATTTTTCTATTGGATAATTAATCCACCGGTTGTTTTTCTTATGGTTCAAACATGGTGTTTGGGACGTTTCTGGCCCATTCGATACCGGACCAACAAGGGAATCATCCGAAACTTGCCCAATGTCCGATATTGCTACGCAACCGCCTTTACTACAATAAGTTACGTTAGGTTTTTTACTTGCAATTGATTCAACAAATTGGTATCTTGTATAGCTGAGATGAATGATGAAAAACCAACATAATTAGCCGTCTATGAAGGGCAGATACGATTACCATATGAAAGCTGACCGATTATCCGGTGTGATTGAGGCAGTAATTGGCTCGCTCGGTCTGACACCTAAATATCACGGATGGCAGGTAGTTACTAACTGGTCGGATATTGTTGGTCAACAAGTAGCAAAAACAGCCACTGCGATTCGATTTGATAATGAAACCCTGTATGTCGCTGTTGCAGATGATGCCTGGCGGCAAGAACTGGTTATGCAGAATGATTCAATTCTGGACAAAATTCATCAGTACTCATATGGCAGGGTAGTCAAACGACTGCGATTCGTACGTGGAGAGAAAGGATAAAAACGGATAATGGCAACCAAAGTAGACGACGTCGAGGAAATGAAAATGACAACTGAGCTAAGAGACAACGGCCATTCCTATGATGCAACAACAATCAAAGTACTTGAGGGACTCGAAGCAGTGCGCCGCCGTCCGGCTATGTATATTGGTGATATTGGAAAGCGTGGCCTCCATCACATGGTCTACGAAGTTGTTGACAATTCGGTCGATGAAGCTATGGGAGGGTACGCCAGTAGTATCATTGTGGAAATAGACAAGGATGGTTCTATCATAGTTACCGATGACGGTCGCGGTATCCCTGTTGAGGAACACCCCGAAGAAGGCATTTCTGCGCTGGAAGTTGTCATGACCAAGCTTCACGCCGGAGGAAAATTCGATCATGAATCGTACAAGGTATCCGGCGGTTTGCATGGAGTTGGAGTATCTGTTGTTAACGCGCTTTCAGAATGGTGTTGGGTGGAAGTCTCTCGCGATGGTGTGGTTTATCGTCAGGAATATGAACGTGGTCATCCTCGAACTCAAGTTACGAAGAATGGCAAGCGGATGAAAGTCGGCACCAAAACCTGTTTCATGCCCGATAAGGAGATATTCACTTCTTTAGAATTCAAATTTGATATCATTGCTTCCCGTTTGCGCGAGCTGGCCTTTCTCAACAAGGGGTTATCTATTGACTTGATTGATCACCGAACCGGCCAGAAGGTCAACTTCTTGGCCAGAGGAGGACTGACAGAATTCGTTAAATATCTCAACGAGAGTAAAACACCCATTTTTAAAAAGCCAATTCATTTTAGTAAATCCCAAGATAATGTTGAGGTGGAAGTCGCTATTCAGTACAATGACGGTTACTCAGAATCTGTTTACTCCTATGTGAACAATATCCACACCATCGAAGGCGGTACCCACTTGACAGGTTTCCGCACGGCATTGACTCGTTCGATCAATAACTATGCTTCCAAGTACAACCTTGTCAAAGTGAACGGAATTGGTCTGGTTGGTGAAGACAGCCGAGAGGGGCTTACCGCTGTGATTTCCACAAGGGTACGTGAGCCTCAGTTTGAGGGACAGACAAAAACCAAGCTGGGCAACGGTGAAGTACGCGGCATTGTAGAACATATCACTAACGATTATTTGGGGGCTTACTTTGAAGAAAACCCACCTGTCGCCAAAAAGATAATTGAAAAACTGGTAGCAGCAGCAACTGCCCGTGATGCAGCTCGTAAAGCTAAGGAACTTACCCGTCGTAAAACCGCACTTGACAGTGCTGCGCTTCCGGGAAAATTGGCAGACTGCTCTTTGCGAGATCCGGAATTGAGTGAACTGTATATCGTCGAGGGAGACTCGGCGGGTGGCTCTGCTAAACAGGGTCGTAATCGCAGATACCAAGCTATTCTGCCTTTGCGTGGTAAGATACTCAATGTAGAGAAAGCCCGTATCGACAAAGTTCTTTCCAACAAGGAAATCCGTTCTCTTATCACTGCTCTTGGATGTGGTATTGGAAATGATTTCAACGCTGAGAAAGTGCGGTATCATAAAATCATTATCATGACTGACGCGGATGTCGATGGAGCACACATCCGAACGCTGATTTTGACTTTCTTCTTTCGCTACATGAAACCACTGGTAGAGCTGGGATATATTTTCATTGCCCAACCACCGCTGTATCGATTGCGTCACGGTAAAAGCGAACAATATGCTTTCAGTGATGAAGAGAAAGAAAAACTCTTAAAGAAAATGTCTCAAACGGGCGTTTCTATTCAGCGCTATAAGGGATTAGGTGAAATGAATCCGGAACAGCTCTGGCGAACTACTATGGATCCTGAGACACGTACCTTACTACAGGTTTCAATGGAAGATGCGGCTAGTGCTGATCGATTGTTCAGTATTTTGATGGGTTCTGAAACTGCCCCCCGTAGCAAGTTCATCCAAGAGAACGCTCAATACGTGAGGAACCTTGATATTTGAGAAAATGCATGCTGTTACGCTCCAGTAATTTTATAGTCGTGATTCCAAGGTACGATCATAATTTTCACAGTACTTCTATTAATAGTTAGTTGAGCACTTTCCGATAATCAAGCAATGTCACAAAGATATCAAACAACAGCTCCGGTACAGAAGTATCTAAAATTGGGAAGCTGGTCAGCAATGCCGATTTTTTGAAGGTAGTCTATATCAGCCGCAGAATCTTCGTCTTTTTTCACGTTATTGTTTTCGTCTAAATCGGTAGCATAAGCAACATGCACAGCAGTAGTAGCGTTTAGCAGCGGATTGGGAATTTCCCTTGGCATATAGTGCAAGGCTACAGCCTCCAGTATTGAGTCCGGTAATCCCCACAGGGACAGTAGATATGCTCCAATTGCAGCATCACTGACCCCCATTATCTCATATTCGGCCTGATAAAGAGGAATTGATTTCGTCCCGGCCAGACTCAGCGCCTCACGCAACTCAGATTGAAAAGAGGTCAGCATTAACAGCTTCCCTATATCGTGAAGCATTCCAGCAAGAAGGGCATCCTCAGTAATTCTCCTGTTCAATCCGAAGGCGTGCGCAAGCAGTCGAGATTTTGCGCCCACAATGGTACTGCGGTCGTAGATACTGTCAATGGAGAACCCAGGCAATTTGGGGTCCTCAAATTGGCTGAACACACCAGCCGAGAGAACCAGGCTCTGAACTGTATCGAGCCCTAATAAATTAATAGCATGTGATATATTATCTACTCGGTTGGGAATCCCAAAGTAGGCTGAGTTCACCATTTGGAGCAGCTTGGCTGCTATACCGATATTGTTACCAATCAGGTCAGCTATTTCAGCTATAGAGGCTGTGTCTGATTTGAGTTCTGTTACAAGCTTCGTATACAAATCAGGCGGACTGGGCAATGATCTGATCGCTGCAACTCGGTCACATAAGGTTTGGTCTGATAAGAGCCTACGTAAACCAAGTGAGTTTTCTAATAACTTCCGAAAATCTTGCGGATTAACAGGTGAGGGAACGAGTTGATGTACGTACCCTGCCGACTGAATGATAGCTGTTTTATCGCCCTGTTCGGATACCATGTAACGTACTGTACTTGGGTGTCTTTCACTGGTCTCTTTGAGCAATTCCACACCACTTATCCCGGGTATTTGCATCTCTGTAACAATTATGTCAAACGGAGTTTTATCCATTGCTGTCAAGGCATCATTCCCATTGTCGGTTGTAGATATTTCCCACCCATCGGATAGTACTGCCTGCAGCTTCATTAAATCACCAGAACTGTTCTTATCTTTCCCCACCAGTAGAATTCGTTTTGTATTCAAAGTTGTTGCCTCACATAGCGTTATACGGCTCGACCGTACTGCGACCATCTCAACAATCTGGTTGCTGGTTCATGTGCTTTCTCATAGTTTATCAAGGCGGTAGACCGCAGAGGACATTGTTAATTAACGCTTCCAATTAATTATATCGGGGATTTTCGATTGATTCTTAGCAGAAAATATGATAGAGGAATTTTTCGCGCATATTGCTTTGGTTGGTGAGTTTCTCGTAGAGAAAGCTCCCAGCGCATAGTTCTTCAATCCTTTAACTCCGATCAGTATGGCAACACAAGGTCACTCCATACGGAGTGGCCTTGTGTTTTAGTCTTGCCATCGATTTTACCGTTGCTTATCTATTATTCTGTAGATGGAACAGATTAACAGTTTTCTAAGCGCTATCTCGGACTTTGTCTGGGGCTGGCCGATGGCTCTCATCCTGTTATCGACCGGCTTTATTCTAACTCTGCGGACGGTCTTCATTCAAGTGCGAGGGTTTGCTCACGGTGTCGGTATTGCCAGCGGCAAGTACGACGATCCTGCTCACAAGGGTGAACTGACCCATTTCCAAGCTCTTTCCGCTGCACTCAGCGCTACCATTGGCATTGGCAATATCGCCGGCGTAGCGATTGCCATTTACTGGGGCGGACCAGGAGCGATTTTCTGGATGTGGGTCACCGCCTTTTTTGGAATGGCTATCAAGTACACCGAGTGCATGCTGGCCATCCAGTACCGCAGGGTGGAATCGGATGGCAATATCCGGGGGGGGCCAATGTACTTTATCGAGTTAGGGATGCACAAGGGTTTCCGACCATTGGCATATATGTTTGCTCTGTGCACCGCCATAGCTGCGTTTGGCGTTGGTAATATGGTACAGTCGAACACTATAGCGCATTCGCTGCTGGACGTTTTCAATGTATCCTCTGAAAACGAAGCTGCGATTCGTTGGATTGTAGGGCTTGTTGTCGCTGGTTTCACTGGTGCAGTAATCATTGGAGGCATCAAACGTATCGGCAAGGTAGCTTCGTATCTGGTGCCATTTATGTCGGCTGTTTATGTAGTTAGCGCTCTGGTTATCATCTTTATCAAAATCGACGAAATTCTTCCAGCTTTTGAAATGATTTTCTACCATGCTTTCCATCCAACCGCCATTGTGGGAGGCTCAGCCAGCGGCGCTACGATATGGATGACTTTCACTTGGGGACTGCGTCGAGGTCTGTTCTCTAACGAAGCCGGGCTGGGCTCAGCAGCTATGGCACATTCAACTGCGAAAGTAGACGAGCCAGTGCGCGAAGGACTGGTTGCCATGCTCGGTCCCTTTATTGACACCATTGTCATCTGTACCATGACAGCGCTGGTCATCATCACCACCGGTCAATGGGATTCGGGAGTCAACGGCGCTCCGCTCACCATGCACGCCTTTGAACACGCACTGCCGGGGTACGGAACATGGATGGTTATGGTTGGGATTATTCTCTTCGCCTTCTCAACGGTGGTGGCTTGGTCATATTATGGTGAGAAAGGGATTGAGTACCTCGCTGGCAAGAGGGCTAAAATGCCATATAAATGGATATACATTATCTTTACACTTTTAGGTGCGCGCTTTGATTTGAAAACAGTCTGGTCTTACGCCGACACAGCCAACGGTCTTATGGCGGTACCAAATCTCATTGCCCTCGTGATTTTATCCGGCGGGGTGGTAAAACTGACTAAGAAATATATGAAGGAGAAAAGTCAGGGGATGCATCTTCCGTTTGGCGAGACAAAACCAGTTATGAAGGACGGTACGAACCCGTATAAGCATTAGGGGAACCCCATAGGGTGGGGCTTCGATCCAGCTAAAATGATTGTACAAATCGAATCAGGTTACACGCCCATCTTTCTCTTTCAATCAATTGTCCCTGCGGATGTAAGAATTAAACATTTCTAAAAAATAAGTCTGGCATTAGAATCAAGAGAGTATCGACCGTAAGGGATATTTCTCGAATTGCTAAGCCACAGATGGTTGTAAAGAAACGCTTGGATTACACTTCATTTGCATAATCTGATCTTCAAAAGTTTTCAGAGCAGTCAGGAACCGTGAACTTCCGCTTCCATTCAAGTGTGATGCCAACTCTCGATAGTACTCTATCCCGCCCAAAAGATTCTGACTGAAATCAGCGAAGTACTTCTCGGATAACTTGACAATACCAATTTCTGCTTTGTCCAATTGACTTTGCAAGAAAGTGATATACAGTGAAAGTTCCTTAATGAACATGTGGGGACGATCAGGGTTGCAAATCAGGGATAAACGCCCATAGATATGGTCTACCATTTCTCTGAGGGTGGCGACCTTTTTAAAATCCACTATACCAGGACCGCAACATATAGCTAAGTTCGAGTGCGAGTCGATACCCAAGCAGGTCAATACCCCCGCTGCAAGGTCCGAGCAAAGACATGTTTTGCTTAGCACTTCGTCTATTTTAGCTTTTTTTATCTTTTCTGGTAGGCTTGATTTTGAAATTTGGTCTAACTTCAGTTTCTGATATCTGCTGGATGCTTTGCAAATTGGAGTACGACTGAACTCAAAATCCGAACTCAAATAGCGTTTTGGACAGGGGCTGCCAGGAACACCATCTCTTATCCGCTTCCTGCGGATCTCATCACTTGCCGACGTTCGCAATTTCCAGAAGGGTACCCCCAGTGGGGATGCATCGCTTAGTACCACATCCTCTTGTTTAGCCGAAATTAGTTTTTTCAAGTTTTCCTCACCCACGTTTGTCACTTGAGGGACCATAAGGAATGGGGTGCCCCACCCAACGCTATCAAGACCATAATGATTGACAAGAAACTTATGTTCTTCTAATGTTCCTACTCCTCCCTGAGCAGAAAGGCTAATTGATGGTTGTCCCCATGGCTTTTTCCCAAGCTTTGCGAGAGCATCATAGTATTTCTTTCGAAGCATTTCCTCCAGTGATGTTCGCTTATTTTTGAATTCCTCAAGAATTGGACCCATCAATTCACCGACATTAGCAAAGGCATGCCCCCCGCAGTTAAGGCCGGATTCGATTCGGAATTCAGATATCCACAATCCATGTCTTACAAAAAGTTTGCCTTGTAACATGGCTGATCGATAGTCACTTACTTTCAGAATGATTGTTTTTTTAGGGGGACCTTCATTAGATGGGAAAAAATCTTCGAATTTAGCCATGTGTGCAAAGAGTCTTTTATTGATACCTGCTGATAGTACAACGGACGACCGCAATTTACTTGTTGCAAATCCTCGAAGTGCGGCCATTGCTAATCCACTCTCCGGTGGTCCTTTTATATTATTGTGATATTGCTCTTGGTCAACCTTAGTCATTATATTTACATCAATGTGACCGGTAACTACCTGATGACGAAGAGCAGACTGAAGTTCCATCTTTGTTTTAGAATCCTTAGAATTCAGCATTTTTGAGTATGTATCTTTCAGGGAGCCATCAGGTAACATCTCAAAGTAACGTGTAATATCATTTCCGGGTTCAAATGCCTCAGATCGTATTGATTGCATTTGTATCTCAACCAACTCGTTAATGAGATTTAAATATGACCGTGTTCTCTTTTCACGGCAATCCTCCTCACCAACAGGGATAGGGTTGTAGGATCGACCTGATTTTTCCAGATAGAACTTTCGAACTTGTTCCATGAGAGAATCGTCACCGATGGATATCACAGATGATATGCCGTACTTCGCAACTCGCAAAGGGGTATCAATAGTGAATCCTGTCCCCATCACTGGAATATGGAATTTGTGGGGCCCATTAGAGTAATGTTCAACCATAGTAGTGTCGAGTTTTAGCAATTCTCTCTTCCCGTTTATCTTATTTGAATCAGAGATATTCATCTCTCTCTTTCTTATACCATTCAGCATCATTTTTAACATTAAATCGATTAGTTTTGGTAAAGTAAAGCGACTCTCGTCCAGAGACCATTGATACTCAACAGAAGCCAATGCCAGAACCAGAACAAGGGCGGCGCGCTCCGGATTTTCCACTTCCAACTCTCCCGATGCGACCCCATCCTTTATAATACGAGCAACGGTTCTTTGTTCCTTATCAAGAAATTGTCTGCGAATCCGTACAATAAAAGGCCAGTAATCAGCTCTGGATTCCTGGGTAACTCGGTAGAAATTGATAAACTCACTTCTATTACTAAGTCTCATTTTAAGATGAGCTTGTAATTTATCTGCAGTGCTTGTTTCTGCAGCAACAGCATCCTCAATAGCTGTGAGTAGTGAGTTAGCTTCTCTCTCGATGACTTGATCGAATATTTCAAATTTGTTCTTAAAATATTTATATACTGTAGCCTTCGATACTTGGGCTTCCTTTGCAATGTCGTCTGTTGTCACTTTCTTGAGTCCAAACTGAGCAAACAGTACCTGAGCTGATTTGATTATTTGTGTTGGTCTATCCAATAAAGCTCCAAATATTAAACGTATTTTACAAAATACGTCATTTCGTTTTGTTTATGCAAGCTTTTTCTGATATATGTAGTTTTTTCTAATTGAGTGCAGATTATATAGTTAGCCGAAAAAAACGTCAGACTGAACTCCAAAAAAACTCTCGTTTTGATAATATCAAGTTAAGTTCTACTTTATAAGGCACTGGATGATTTCACCGATATACATTCGGTGATAATCTCTCCGGGGGTATTCGTCCTGTATTTCACTGTCAATAAACCGATTCGGATCAAGATCGTGGGTGTATATTTTGCGACACTCCATTACCAGTCGAGACTCAGCGAAATAGACAGAGTCGGTTGTTCCTGCAACCGCAGTCAACTCCGGAAAGGACATCTTGTTAACGTCACGACCTGATTTAGTCCCGCAGTACTTGAGCACATCACGGAAAGACTCATCGAAAAACGACAGAGTGAAAGCGTCAGTTTGCTCCATGAACTTAAATGTATATCGAGTCGGGCGCACAAAACAGATACAGATCTTTTTGTGCCACAGTTCTCCAAATGCTCCCCAAGAGGCGGTCATAGTATTGTATGACTGAAGATCTCCTGCCGTAACCAGCATCCAGTCACTGGAAATCGCCTTGAAAACATTATCGTTTATGCTGCATGGATCTGTTGGCCGAAGTTTATTTATCATTGCGTTGTCCTTTCAATATTCTGCACTGCCAGGGGTGCTGATTATTAAGACCGCAGGGGGGGATTATGGGAAGCTGTTGGTCTCAGGTCTGCAACAGTTGCCCCCCAGCTTCCGCCACTACCTTCCTCATGCCGGAAAGAAATGACGTTAGGATGGCTTTCGAGAATGCTGTGAACGATTCTCCTTTTCACCCCGATTCCTTTCCCATGGATAATGCGCAGCTGCATGATGTTTTTCTCCAGGCAAATGCGTATGTACTCGGTGACTACTTCGTGAGTGTCTCTTGGAGCAAACAGGTGTAGGTCCAGAGTACCGTCAATAGGGTATGCTGTCGGTTCATCCTTAGGGTCCATCAATACAATCGGGATCCTCTCAATGAAAGAGTCAAAACCACTACTGTCCGGTTAAAATAGTGATAATTGATGTATAGGGTCACGTATTTTCTTCAATTTATTCACATTAAGCGACAAGATATCAATCAACATCGTCCTCTCCATGAGGACTTCTTTGATCATTCGACACAATTCAGTAATGGAATGCCC
>Ga0164318_10006476_pt1 | contig 11325 bp, 10 predicted proteins | sample GuaBasSedimGuay9_FD_113734 | JGI IMG/M metagenome (GOLD analysis project Ga0164318, IMG submission 113734) | Subseafloor sediment microbial communities from Guaymas Basin, Gulf of California, Mexico - Guay9, Core 4571-4, 0-3 cm | ecosystem: Environmental > Aquatic > Marine > Hydrothermal vents... | reverse complement strand
CCCCCGAAGCCCGCAATCTCAGTGTCGACGCCCCTAATCCAACAGATTATTGTTGTTCGGCCTTCCCGCCGGTTCGAATGAGATGGGAATTTTTTGACCCTGACGAGGGTGATTCTCAATCTGCTTTTCAAATTCAAATTTCCACTGTTTCTGACTTTTCGACTATAGAGGTGGATACCGAAAAGATTGCCAGTTCTTCTGAACAGTATGTTTTTGCAGAACCGGGCAAACGCCTTTCTTTCAACCAAATCTATTACTGGCGACTAAAAGTTTGGGATACCAATGATGCTTCTTCGGACTGGACCTATGGTGATTCTTTTACCACTCCTCTTCACGCCTATCCTTTTCCTGAATTTAGCTGGAATCCTTCATCGCCTCAAATGGGTCAGGTAATCCAACTTTGTTCTACTTACGAAGAAGGAGTCTGTGCGACAGATGAGAGCATTTGTTATGACGTCAATCAGAATCCTGTTTCTTGTTCTGGGGGAACCTTTTTGTGGACAATTCCTTCAGATGCTGTTTTTACAGATGGAACTGACCAAAACTCTGAGAATCCAAGAATTATTCTTTTTTCCTCAGATATTACTCTGGAGATTACCGATGTTGATGGTTACGGGCCCTGTAGCGTCACTCATACTATTAATACCGCTTTGCCTATTCCAGTGTGGAAGGAGATCGGGTCGTTTTAAATCTTCTCTCAACAGAGTAATAGATTTAAAGGAACAAAAGCAGAGTTTTCGTTTTTGAGATTAATTTATCTTCGTAACGAATTATCTCTTTTATGGAAAGAGAGTTTTACATTTCCAGAGATTTTTGTTATGTTTAAGGGGATTCAGGATAAATTTTAGTGTTTCAGATAGCTATAAACAATCTTTTATTCGTAAAAAGCAATGATCTGTTTTCCTGATCCGATAAGAGATTGAAAGTGGGAGGATGTTAAACAGCGGTAGTGACTGGCTACTTATCGTCGCCAGACAAAACAAACGGTGACCCGTTCACAACAGCGTCAAGGCAAAGAACCAGAGACGGCGTTGTGGCGATAAACAAGTTTCCATTTGGAAATTACTTTTAAATCGACGGCAAAGTTTATGAGGTCCAGGATAGAACGTATGAGAAATACGAGACATTATTAATAAATATAGCGAAAGTGTCAGTTGAAGATTTATTTTGCTTCGGCATTTGCCGTGAGAATAGAAATCGCTGGCTAATGAAATGGGGCAGAGATAGAAAAGAGCTTTATTGCGTTAAGGGAAGAAAACAGAAGGAGATTGTTTTTAGAGAGATTAGCTTGGCGGAAGAAAAGGCTCTTTGTAAGGATATTACTGAAAACTATCACTATATTCATTGTAATAGGTGCGACAGGCAAAAAGGCATAATGTCCAGCTTTTTTATCAGGGGCGAGAAATTGCCGTTTGCCATTGAAGAAATAGAGCCTTGTAGCATTTCTAGAAATTACAAAAAGGCAGTGCTGAGGTTAATTATCATACCACGGTTGAACTGACAAGGTTTTATTCTGTGTCCAATACTCCGAAGAATCTGATAAGTATTTTGGATAAGTTGGCAGGCAGAGCCTTGAAAGATAAAGGCTATGAATGGATGATGACTTCGGTTATGTCCGCTTTTGCTAAGACTAAAGCAAGTATCATCGCCGGCGGTATAAATGTCTCTATTTTGGCCAAGAAATTAGAATTTGAGTTTTTTAAAAGAGATGATGGTTGTATGAACTTTGTGCCAACCGAAGAAAAGAAAAACTGAACAGTCCTGAGATTGTTAAGAGCCAATGACGGTTGTTTCCGACGATTGAAGCAATTAAATCATTAAAAAAGGATTTTAAGCCTAATTTAGATAAACACAAACTATATTGTGTTGAAAAAAGTGGAAACAGAACTTAAATTTCAAGTGAAGGATGTAATTGATTTATTGAATAGAATTGACGGTCCAAAGCCTAAGATATTCTATGTAAAAGATAAGGTTTACGGCAGAAAAGGAACGAATTGGAAAGTGAGAAAAAGAACGTGTTTTACAGACAAAACTGAGGTCTTGGAACAATTTGAAAAAACAATTCCCTTGAAAGCAAATATCAAGAAGGTATTGGAGGAGGAAATTAAAGAAATTCCAGAGGGTTTTGAATGCGAGAATTCTTATGAGAAGATAAGATTTCTTTTTAAGAGAAGCGGTTATGATATTGCCGTGGACTTTTATCCTATTGGCATATTTTGCGAGATTGAGGGACCGGAAAAGGTTATCAGCGATGTGGCTGAAAGATTGGGTTTTGAACTTTGTGATAATATCAAAGAAAACGTTGATACGCTTTACTGCCGGTGGGCGGAGCGGAATTTTTCCAAGGCTTCAAATAGAAAACAACCATTGCTTCATTGGGGTTTTGGCAAGTTGAATTAAGAAAAATTATCTTTTTGTGGGCTTCTGGACAGGGTTCTTCTATTGCACCTTGTTAAAGGTCGCAAGGAGAGAGGAAAAGAGGCACAATGCGAGAAAGAGGTTTTAAGATTGGAGCAAATTAGGTGCGATGAGATGCTTAGAAAGCAGAAAGAGGATTTATTAAAAAGTAAGCATTAATTAATAAGTAAAAAATGACAATTAAGGATATCCAAAACTGGGAAAAGAGGTTTGCTTTAAAAACAGGAATTGGCTCAAAAGAACGAGTTAATATTGCTGTTTTTAAGTTAATAGAAGAAGTGGGCGAAGTGGCTAAGGCTATTCTTGAGAATCGTTGGGATGAGGTTCAGGCGGAAGTTTCCGATGTGATTATTTTTGCCTGCAAGATAGCTAATATAGCGGAAGATTTTCACGGAATGGACAAATTAGAAAATGTCCTTAAAAGAAAGATGAAGTATTGTGAGACTAGAAAATTTGATAAAAGGTCTCAAAAATTTAATAAACCTCCAAGTCGGGAGTTCAAGTAGATGGAACATCAAATGCTGATAATTTTGGTGGGAGAGTCTGGGGCAGGAAAAAGTACTTTTGCTAAGGCAATGAATTGTCCTGATAACTGGTATATTTCAAGTAAGCCGATGACTGAAATGCTGCGACAAAGAGGGATAGAGGTGACCCACGACAGTATCCACGCCATTGCCAAGGAAATGTATGCTAAAGACCCTTATTGGCAGATTCCCTATATCTTGTCCGAGTTGAAGAAAAAGAAGTTTCTTATTCTTGATGGACCAAGGCAGCTTTCTGAAATACGGCGTTTGCTTGAATTATGTCCCGACACTCTTGTTATCAGGATAACGGCCAATCCACTTAACAGATATAACCGTTTAAGACATAGGGATAAGATTGGCTCCAAGGAATTCCAAAGGATTGAAGAAGACGAGGCTCGGGAAACAGGGTTAAAAAAGGTGCTTGAGTTGGCAGACATTTCTGTTGAGAATAATGACTCGCTTACCAAGCTAAAAGAAACAGCCAGAAAGTTTGGCTTGCTTCTTCTCGGCTTTCGTAATACTTAACAACTATAATAATATGGTTCACGATACAAAAAAGAAAACTTTTAAAAAGACTCTCATTGTAGAGGGAAGCTCTTGGGACAGGTGTGTTTGGGATATGACTCCTTTTAAGCCTGGCAAGATTTTTTGGTTACCCAAAAACAGTTCAAGCAAGATAAGGATTACCAGAAAGAAAATTTGTCTTCGAGCTCCTTGTAGAATTGATGTTGGTGTTCTCGATTATTGTGCCTTAAAAACAACCCCTACAGATGGTACGCCCGATTACAAGGCTGGAGAGATGTCTTTTGCGGCAGATAAATATACCTATGTTGAGGTTGAATTATTGGACAAGCCTGGGGTTATTATTGACGAAGGAGCCAAGAGAGAATTGATTTTACGCCATATCGCCTTATTAATGAGAAAGGCGACCAACTATAAGGGTGGGCTCAGAATTAAAGTAAAGAGCCATCAGTATCGCCATGTTGGATTTGGTTCTTCTGCGATTATGATGGAAGCCACTGCAGTGGCGATAAATAGGCTATTGGGGAATCCTTTGAACCTGAGAGAGTTGAGGAATCTGGTCGCTTATAACTTCGCAGAAGAAAGCGATACTTTGAAAGACTATTTAGTGCCTGGAGCTTCAACTGGTGGTTCTTTTAATACAATGTATTATGGAGGATTTGTGATAACGGCCGCAGAGGCTGAGATGATATTTAGAATGGAGGTGCCAGAAGATATAAGGTTCGTAGTCGGCATCCCCAAAGTTAAAGTAGCTGGACCCGAAGAGTCAGAAGTAGATATTAATTGTTTATCTTGGATGAGGCATAATGAAAGATTCTCAGCGGGTAAGACAAGTGCTTGGATTTTAATGGAACTTTTACCTGCTTGTGTTCAAAGAGATATTAAGAAAATGGGTCAATTCTTCTATAACTTTACTCTTTTCAGTAAATTGATTCCAATGCTTTTATACAGAAACGATAGCCCTGGCGTGATTCTTGAGCTAAAGGAAAACGGGCTCGAGGGTGGGTGGATGACTTCTGCCGGACCAGCATTGGTTGCTTTTACTCAAGATAAGGCAAAAGTGAAAAAAGCAGAAGAAATTTTCAGGGCGAGGAATTTTGACACAGTAATCTTAAGGCCTTGCAATAAGGGAATAAGCGAGATATTTTAGAAATCTTAACCCCCAACCAAAAAATTAAATAAGGCTATGAAGAAAGAAAAGGAAATTGAAGAATTAAAAAATGACTTTAAAAGAAGGGGTCAATAAGGAAGTTTTGGGCATTATTTTAGATTTGTTATGAAAACAATTTCTTTTTACCAATTTAATCCCGTTGGAAATCTTTTGCCAAAAAACCATTTCAGAGAAATTTCGGTTTTTTCTTTTCTAAGGCACCAACCAGAAATGGAAACAAAAATTTCTTGCGGGACTAACTTGAAATATGTCAGAGATTTTAATTTCGATTATAGGTTTTGCCTCTTTAATGGTGGGTTCTGTTTTGGGTTATTATGCCCGCCAGTCAATAGCCAAGAGAAAAGCAGGCACTTTAGAGGCAGAGATTCAAAAGAAAATCAAGGAAGTAAGAGACAGATCCCAACTTATTATTTCTGAGGCAAAAGAACAGGCGAGCGAAATTTTAGAAAAAGCCAGGGTTCAGGTTGAACAAAGACAAGAAGATCTTTTAAAAACGGAAAGATTCTTGCGGAAAAAAGAAACCAGTTTGGAGGAAAGAGATGTTTTTCTTGATAAAAAAGAGCAGGAATTGAAAAGAAAAATCCAGCGGTTAAGAGAAATGAAAGAGTTGATCGACGAATTGAAGAAAAAGGCAGAAAAGAAATTAGAGGAAATCGCCGGTATTTCTAAGGCTAAAGCCAAAAAGGAACTTTTAGAAACAGTTGAAAAAGAATGCCAGAAAGAAATTTTTGAAAGAATTAAAAGAATGGAAAAAGAGGGCCAGGAGAGATTTGAAAGGCAGGCAAAAGAAATTTTGGCTTCAGTTATCCAGCGATGCGCCGTTTCTCAGGCCCAAGAAGTAACCACTACTATTGTTTCTTTGCCTAATGAAGAAATCAAAGGAAGAATTATCGGCAAGGAAGGGAGAAATATCAAAACCTTAGAAAAACTTACAGGTACAGAGATAGTGATTGATGAGACACCGGAAATCGTAGTTATTTCCGGCTTTAACCCCATTAGAAGACAGATTGCTAAAACGGCCCTGGAAAGATTGATTAAAGATAGGAGAATTCAGCCAGCCAGGATTGAACAGGAGGTGAAAAAAGCCGAACAAGAAATTGCCTCTCAAATAAAAGAAGCCGGCGAACAGGCCATTTTTGAAACAGGCGTTTTGGGTTTGGATTCCAAATTAGTCGAACTTTTGGGAAGGTTGAATTTTAGAACAAGTTATGGTCAGAATGTTTTGTTGCATTCAATTGAAGTTTCTCATTTAGCCGGCGCTTTGGCTTCAGAATTAGGGGCAAACGTTCAAGTTTGCAAAAAAGCCGGTCTTCTTCACGATATCGGCAAATCCTTAGATCATCAGGTTGAGGGGTCTCATGTCGATATTGGCATAAAGATTTTGGAGAAATTTGGAGTGGAAAAAGAAGTGATTGATGCGATGAAATCGCATCACGGAGATTGCGAACCGGAAAGCTTGGAGGCGGTTTTGGTCCAGGTGGCCGATCAGATTTCCGGAGCCAGACCCGGTGCTCGGAAAGAGAATTTAGAAGAATACCTAAAAAGATTGGAGGACTTAGAAAAAATCGCTCTTTCTTTCCCCGGGGTGGAAAAAGCCTATGCTATTCAGGCGGGTAGAGAATTAAGGGTTTTTGCTAACCCCGAAGAAATTGATGATTTGGAGGCCTATAAATTGGCCAAAGAAATCGCTTCTAAAATTCAGGAAGAATTAAGGTATCCGGGTGAAATAAAAGTAACTTTGATTCGAGAGAGAAGAGTGGTTGAATACGCTAAATAGTTTAGGAAGAAACATTGGAAGAAACGTTTAGCCGCCACCTTTAAGGTGGCGGCTTTAGGTTTTTTAATATCTGTCATCAGAATTGTCGAACCAGACAAGCTACATTTTTTCAGGGGCTGAAATTCCCAAAAGATTAAGACCATTCTTAAGAATCTGAGCGGTTGCCCTGACTAGGACTAGGCGGGCTTTTTTTAAATTTTTATTTTTGGCCTTCAAGACAGGCAGAGTTTCATAGAAATTATTGAAATTTTGAGCCAATTCAAAAAGATAATTGCAGATTAAATTTGGGCTGTATTTTTGACTGGCCTTGTTGACTACCTCCGGAAATTTAACAAACTGCCTTAAAAGCGTCATCTCTTTGGGATGGCCTAAATCTATTTTCTTAAAATCTGCGATTTTTTCGCTTTTAGCCTTTTTTAAAATACTGCAGGCCCGAGCATGAGTGTATTGCAAATAGGGGCCGCTGTTTCCTTCAAGAGCCACGCTTTCTTTTATATTAAAAACAATATTCTTTATGGGAGTATGTTTAAGAATGGAGTATTTGCTGGCTCCAATGACTAAGTCGTCAACAATTTGTCTTATTTGTTTTGGGGAATAGTTTTTTTCTTTCATTAGGGCGACAAGCGATTCTTTAGTTTTTGCCAAAAGCTCATCAATAGAAACAATCATTCCTTTTCGTGAAGAAAGCCTGACGCCGGCTAAAGAAACTAAACCAAAAGGAAGGTGAACAAATTTTCTTGCTAGATTCGGAGCAATCATCTCCGCTGCCTTGTAAACCACTTTAAAGTATTCAATTTGTTCTAAAGCGGTGGATATTAAGGAAAGATCGTAATCAAAATCGCTTTTTTTGAGAAATATCAGAGCCAAATCTTTGGCTTCATAAGTAGGATTGCCTTCAGAAGTAATAAAAACTCGATTATGAAGTCCGTATTTTTCTCCGGGGAAGATTATTGCTCCCTCGCTTTTTTTAAAAACCTTGTTTAAATTTTCAAGAACGATTTTTTTGCCTGCCTGAGCCGCTTCGCTTTCAAAATATTGCCGGTGGTAAGTAGTGCCTAAACGTTTATTAAGCAAAGCATAATAATCAAGACTCCATTGTCTTGTTTTTTTCCATAAACTGACTATGGTTTTGTCTTGGGTATAAATTTTGGTGTTTAGTTCGTCTATTTCTCTTTTAGCCTCTTCGTTTTCTTCATACATTCTCGAGCCGTAGACGTAGGCCTCTTGAAGATTTTTAATGTTTTCCATTAAATTTTTAGATTCTTTTATGTTTTTTTTCAGATAGACCCAAAGACACTTAGCCACATGAAGACCGATATCTCCTTGATAATTCGCCCGAAAAACTTTAAAGCCGGTGAATTCAAGTAATCGGGCGATTGACTCGCCGAGGGTATATGATCTGAAATGACCAACATGGGGAAGTTTATGAGTATTTGGTTGGCCAAATTCAATAATCACCTTGGTATTTTTACCTAAATCTGATCTGCCAAAATTATTATCTTTTTTGATAATTTGGTTGATTTGGGAAACCAGAAACTGGTCAGAAAGATGAAAATTGATAAATCCGGGCGAGACAGCTTCAATTTTTTTTAAATAATCTCTTTTTGGGAAATTTTCAATAATTTTTTGGGCCAATTGTTCTGGATTTTTAACTTTCAGTTTTGGGCTCCGGACTTCATTTAATTTTGTCAAAGCAAAATTAGAGGCATAATCTCCATATTCCGGGCTTCCTGGGCATTCTAAATAAACTTCTTTTATTTTTGCTCCTGTTGTTTTCTCAATTGCTTTTCTTAAATCTCTTTTAATTTCTTCTTTAATCATATTTTCACTATAGCATTTCTGAAAATAAACAAAAAGCGAAGGGACTTTATGGGTTTTCCAACGTAATTTTAGGACAAAAGAACGACGGTGCCCGAGCCGATCAGGCAATGTCACTTTTTTATTTTGTGGACAGCGAGAGAGATAGTTCATTGTCGCATTGTCAAAAAGCCAACCGACCGTCTTTTCTAGAAGGAAGAAAAAAGAAAGCAAGAACACTATTGTTTATCTCTTGGCCACTACGCTATGTTAAAATATTTTGTTGAATAGACGAAAAAGTAGTAAAATTTTAAACAATTAGCGATTGAAACCTGTAGAAAATTTATTGTATTCAATTTTACTATGATTTTACTATGACGCGAAAACAACTAAATCAAATAGAAAATATAACAAAGGAAATGATGAAAAACAGTAAAGATCCTCAACACGATCTTAATCATGTTTTAAGGGTAGAACAAAATGCTTTAAAGATAATCGATATACTAAACATAAAACAAGGTATCGATGTAAATTTGTTACAAGCAGTTTGTTTATTGCACGACCTTACTTATGTAAAATATAGTCCATCTTTGAAAACATTTATATTTGAAGGCATTTTAGCTAAGAATTTTGTAGGCAAAATTATAAAACCCTTGGATATTGCCGAGAGCGAAAAGAAATTAATACTTCAAGCAATATCTAAGCATCCGCATAGCTACCCTTTTAGAAAACTTAATAAAAAAGGTAGTCTTTATGCAAAAATCCTTCAAGATGCGGATACTCTGGATGGTTTTAATGAACAACGCATTAAGAACTTTAAAAGTAAAAACCGCCTAACCCAGGTACTTTCTCCGTTCATAGATTTCTTTATTGCTTATGGCAAAAAGAATATACAAAAATATCTGAATTTTCCAGAAGCGGCAAATTTCTTCTTTATGAATCAAGCAACCAGGAATGGAAATTTTAATTATAAGGAATGGGGGGTTGCTATAAATGGGACTATTCTATGCCTACACGGATATGCGGATAATGCATTCCTGTTTAAACCGCTAGCAGAAAAGATAAAGGATCGGTATAGAGTGATAGCTTTAAGTCTACCTATGTTTTACGAGAAAGATAAAATATATTCCATTCTAGAATTGGCCGATTATGTAGAAAGTTTTTGCAAAAAAATCAAATTGGAACAGTTTACTATTGTTGGTTTCTCGTTGGGCGGCTTGATAGCAATAAAATATTGCACAAAACATTTTGATAAAGTAGAGAGTCTTTGTCTTTTAAATTCATTGCCTCAACTAATAATGAGCAAAACTGTGCGCAAAATGTATAAATACTTAAAGCCACTACTTACAAGCAAACTTTTTCTTTTTATTTTTTCGCGCATAAGCACAAAAAATTTAATTAGGAAAATTGTAGGAACTTTCTCTTTGACCGATGAAGCGGCAAATAGGATGAAAGCTAATTATGTTTCAATCTTCGGAACATTGTTCAACAACTTAGATTTTTCTATAACAAAAAAGTTTAATAAACTGCAAATACCTAAGACGGTTGTTTTGTTTAAAGACGATGAAGCGTTAAAGTGGAAGCATTATAAAAATTACGCGCGGCATCTCAAATGTAATTTGAAAATTTTCGATATGGGCGGACATGCAAGTAAAAATTGTTATTGGGAGAATATAGCCAGGTTGTGGAAGTAATTCTAATATAAAAATCAAGCACGTTCTAAGTTAGTCGGCTGCGGGCAGCGCTACTTTTTTATCCTAAAATTATGTTGGAAGATCTTAGAAATTTTTGATAAATAAATTCGAGTAGAATGATAAAAGGAGCGGGTGAGCGGAATCGAACCGCCGTCGTCTCCTTGGAAGGGAGAAGTTTTACCATTAAACTACACCCGCGTTTTTCTAGATCAAAATTATTAAGGCCCTAGTGGTTAAAATCAAGCAGAGACAGTAATTGACGATTTGTTATTTTTTTATGTTTTACAATTATAATCGCCTGCCAGTTGGCCGCAACCAATCTTTTTTTCAGGATTCATCATTGGACCGAAGAGATAAACATCGGCTACTCCTAAACTTTGGGCAAATTTTGCAAATGATTCTAATTCCCTGGGTGTCATTGAGGACAGGGCATTCTTCCGACTAATCTCGGTAGGGTTAAGACAAGATATTTTTAATTCAAATTTCTTTTTTAAATATTGGCGCACTAAATTTATTGTTTTTCTTATATCTTCAAAGGTGTCATTGTATCCTTTTATGCCGATGTAATTTATTTTGATCTTTGTTTGCGGCCGCAAAATAGAAAACTTTTTTATGGCTTTTAATACAGATGTCAGATTGTATTCGGCGTCATTAGCAAATAAATATTTTAGTTTCTTTTCGTCCCAGTGGGGTAAGCTTAGTTGAATTGATCTTAGCGGTAGATTGCTTTTGGCAAACTGAATTATCGCTCTGGGGACTGCGGCCATGGTAGAAATTTTAAAACTTAGACCAGGATATTTTTTACAGATGAGATTTGAAGCGGTGATTAATTGATTCGCTATCAAAGTGGGTTCGCCAATTCCTACATAGAATATGTATTTTGGTATTGATTCAATTTCTTTATGGGTTCGACGACAATCATCAATTAGCAACAGGACCTGGTTGGCAATTTGCCGCCCATCTAATGGTTGAATCGGGCGGAGAGCGCCCGAGGCACAAAATAGACAACCTATCGGGCAACCATACGACCCAGACGGCTCGAATCCAACGTTAATAAGTTTTCCTTCATTACTATTAAAATGGATGTAGTAAGAAGCCTCAATTATTTGATTGGTCTCTTTGACTTTTAAAACAAATCGCTTTATTTTTTCTATATTCCAATTGGGGCCTGCAAAAGAACAAGTTTCTTCAATAACTTTTTCCATTTTAAAACCAGCCTGGTCCCAATTCATATTAAGATAGAATTAAATAACAATGAAGACATTTATGCACTTTTTTCTTTTTAAAACGAAAAAGATTTCAGGAATTTATGGAAAAATCATCAAGAAATATTTTTAGTTTGTCTTTCTTTCTTTCTTTCTTACTTTCTTACTTACTTACTTACTTACTTACTTACTTACTTACTTACTTACTTACTTACTT
>Ga0164318_10006475_pt1 | contig 11325 bp, 18 predicted proteins | sample GuaBasSedimGuay9_FD_113734 | JGI IMG/M metagenome (GOLD analysis project Ga0164318, IMG submission 113734) | Subseafloor sediment microbial communities from Guaymas Basin, Gulf of California, Mexico - Guay9, Core 4571-4, 0-3 cm | ecosystem: Environmental > Aquatic > Marine > Hydrothermal vents... | reverse complement strand
GACTTGTGCGGCAGCGGTTGCCCTTTGTTGCCATCTCGGAGCTGCAGCAGGTGTAACCTGCGCATATTTTTGTGCTGCGGCATTCAAATCTATTGGCATTTTCTCCACCTCGTTTATTCCTTTGTTATATTTTTGGAACAATATATATAAATATGGCAAGTATTTACGGATATGTTCGGGATGCAGATACGAATGAGCCGATAGCAAATGTAAAGGTTAGTTTGCAGGCTATAGTTTCTGGCGCACCATCCTCTACGAGATACACGGATTCTTCTGGATACTATGTATTCCCCCCTGGATCATTTCAGTGTGGCACAAACTACAGAATTACAGCAGAGAAGTCAGGATATGCCACATACTCGGCGAATATTACAACACCAGCATTCGATGCGGTAAGAGTTAGAAATATATATTTAGAGAAGAAAGAAGCACCATTTCCCCATGGAATTGTGAATGTGTACCCCCGAGATGCAGAAACACAAGAGGCACTTATGGATGCTACAGTTACCTTCGATGGTATCATGGACGGCCAGAGAATTGTCAAGTCGAAGAAGCCGGACGTATCCAAATCCGTATCCTTCTACGGTGATCCTGGGACCAGTGTCCAAGTCCGTGTCTCTTGTCCCGGATATGAATCCTGGGAGGAGACTCGGATCGTACCACCTGCAGGGCATGTTGAGGATGTTTATGTGAACCTGCACAAGAAGCCGGGACCAGTTGGGACTCTTGCAGGGTTTGTTAGAGATGCGGAAACAAATCAGCCGATCCAGGGAGTTGAGATCGAGGTAGATGGCCATGTTGCCACAAGTCAGGAAAATGGTCGCTATGAGATCGGAAATATCCCAGTTGGGACCTACTTAGTCAAGGTTACGCCTCCTCACGGCTATGAAGAACCTCCAGAACCTCCCGAAGTTACGATTCAGGCCGATGTCGTTACTTTCCTCGATATTCTTCTACCTTCGAGGCCTGCTCCACCCTACGACTATAACCAAGCGGTGGAGCGTGTTTATCAGCGGTTTGGCGTCCGGCCAATGCAACAACCTACCATCTTGATCTCTCCACGATACGAGGAAATTGAAGGGATCAAATATGAAGGGCTATATGATCCCATCAGTGATACCATCTACATCCATCCTGATGCCGCCGATAAAACAGCTGTCCTTTCTCACGAGTTGGTCCACTACATCATCGACGAGAGAGTTGGGGATGTCACTCCAACATACGATGAGATTTTTGCTACTGAGGTAGATGGCTACTATCCTGGCATAGAAAAGGTGAAAAAAGCCCTAAAGGAATACAGGTCCACGTTAATCGATGAGATTTTCAACTACATGATGAACAACAGGGTAGGGGTGAACGAGGCTACGAGGGCAATTCTCGGCGTTGATATGGTCATGATCTCAGAGGGGGTATCACAATATGGCTGCACGGTCCGGCAAATTTTAGAAGGGAATTGCCCGCCAGAAAAGCCAAAACCAGAAGAAGCCCGCTACTACCTGGATAAGATCGTCAAGGATTACTACGTCCGGGCGAAGGAGGTTAGGGAGTATTTTTACATCCGTGATAGAGTGAGGGGCGTCGTTTTGTCAATTCGAGGGGATAAACTGGCTGAGCTTGGCATCTCCGGAATTGATGTTGGTGATGTTCTGGACCTACAGATTGATGATTTCGACAACGGCGGAAAGAGATATGATCTAGTTGGATCAGACGGTAGAAAGTGGAAATACCAGGCTCCCGAAGATCCAGGAGATAGGGTATATGTCCGTGGAGATCCGGAGAAGATAGGTTCGTTGCTAGGGTTCGTTCCTTCCTCTAGTATTTGGATCAAGAAACAGGATTAGATTAGTGATGGAGAAGGAGAGCAAGGTAAAAAAGAAGAATAAAAAGCAAGATCCAAGCGAGCCACTGGAGTATCCTTTTCATTTCAGCCACGCTGTTAGCGGTACATGTGTGTTTTCGAGTATCCATTTCCTCACGTAACAGTTCTTTTTATTGCATCTATAACAATCCTCAACACCTTTCTCTGTTCCTCCGCACAATATAATCAGTTTCACTCCACCTCCTCCGCTGGCGTTGGTTCATACCCCGCCAGCCCTAAAATCCAAGCGAAATTATTTCTATATGCCTTTCCTATCGCTCTGGTCTGTGCCATGCTTAGCACTGCGTATTTGTCTCTATCCTGCCAGTTCTTTTCCGAGAAGTAGCACCTCGCAACTCCCCTGCCCATCACTTCGCCCCGCTGGTTGATTATCTCCGCCGTCGCTTCGAAGTATTCTGGTGTCTCTTTTACTTCTGTGATCACTGCCCTGCACTTTAGTAATGCTCCTAGCACTTGCCAGCCTTCCACTCGTACATACTTTCGTCCCTTGATGTTTGTGTATAGTTTCTGCTTCTCAATCACATCACTCAGCACAGAAGCGTACTCGCTTGCCTGCTTGATAATCCCGGCTTCTTTCGCTATAACCCCCGTTCCCTCTACTATGATTTCTGTCTTCTCTACCTCCTCTATCTTCTCTGTCTTCTCTTTCGGCTCTGGTAACTTCTGCTGCCCTTTCACCTCGCCCATAAGAACTACCGGCTCCAACTGTCTGTTTCTGAGAACGAACGGCTGGTTATCGCTGACTCGTCTGTAAATCCTCAGTTGCATTCCGTTCATCGGGATAAACTCACTCGTCCGCTTGTATTTCTCCCCTTGGATGGTCACTATCGATTTTCCATTACTCACTTCCACCACCTCCATATATGATTCTCAAATTGTTATCTATCGTTTTCAGTTTTCTCATCACCGAATCAATCTCGTCTCCGTTTACTTTTATCTCCCAGCCGTATGTTCCTCTCTGTCCCCTGATCAGCTTGACGCTGACCTCGGGGACATGCACTAGAAAACCGCCCTCCAAAGAATCCATCTTGTCCTCCAGCTTTTTCAATCGAGAAACGAGAACACGGTCCTCAATCCCAGCAATCATCTTCGCCATCATCCTCACACCTCCCCCTCCCCCGTCTTGTGCGAGGGAGGGACAACATTCCTCTATGATTTTTAGGGCACGTTTACCCTTCTCGGTCAATCCTTTTTCATCAACATATCCAAGCCTTCCTAATAGTGTATCTTCAAGTTGTGTTCTCGTCCCCTCAAGAAGTCTTTTCATAGTTTGTATACCGTTCATACCCAACACCTCTTTCTTCTTGTTATATATTTGAACTGTTCAACACATATATACTTTTCGGTTGAGGCGTAGTGTTGCGGTTTTCGACATGTGCCGACTTCTTTCGTTTAAGAATCCTGTCAAATCCTGAACACCCCTTTTTAGCCTTGTTAAACCTCGAAATGTGTACCCTTGCAGTATTGCAGTTTTAATTCCGAAGGCCTTACCTTTCCGCGCGGCAGCCACTGAACGATGTTCATCGCCGATTGCCGAATCCACAACGGCAAATGCCGAACCCATCCTATACCTACATTCTCTCCCCCTTTCCCTCCCCCTTATTTTATTTTTCGGGATTTTGGGATTAAAGTCCGTTAGGACATTTATTCCCAAAATCCATGCTTTTTTGGGGGGAGAAGGTGTTCTGGGTTTTGAAATTTTGAAAAAACAAAAAGAAAGAAAAAGAGTAGAAATCTATTTCTCCATTTACACTTCGAAAACTTCGATGTTGTAATGCCTAAATATTTCTTCCATTTGTTGATCTACTTCATCAACTATTACCGCTTTTCTGTGTTTACTATGCACAAGATACGAATCCGTCAAAATTTGTCCAAGGAGTTCTCGTGTTAATTCTCTTTTGACCTCTATCAACCACAAAGTACCATCTAAAGCAATGCATACAGCATCGATACGAAAACCTAAACAATTTTCCCATGGATCCTTTCCGTTTAATCTGTTGATTGGAACTTCTCGCATCCATTTGCCTCTAATCCTTTTTGTTGCTATGAATCTATACAGCAATTCTTTTTCTCTGTTCATCTTGATACAAACCTATTCGGATCATTGCTCTTTATTCCACTTTTCTGTTCTTGCTTTACCTCTTTGATCTCTTTTAATCCCAAATTCTCTTGTTGCAGTTGTCTAATCGTAGCCAATAGTTGAGAAATCTCTTGTTGATGCTGCATATCCTTTTTAATCATCTCCATAGCAAAACTATGGGACAACTTCGCGATCTCATTTGCCAAGGAAGCCTCATCAAAGGCCTCTTTAATCTTTTCGTATTTCTTTGCCTCTTTTACCGCTGTAAGATCAACTCCTCCTTGTTGTAAATCCCATGCAATAAGTTGTGCGCATCTCTCGCTTGGTTTCCATCCATTTGCATTACACATCTCAATCCAAGTTTCTACTATATCCTTTTCCTTCTTCTTTGCAACACCAATCAATCTACCCAAAGCCAATTGTAATTTATCTAATGGTTTTCTTGCCATTTTCTCACCATAATCCAAATTATTATAAAACAGTATAATATAAAATTCTCATAATTATATCAGAATAGTCCAAATATTCTCCTAATTCTTTCCATACACCAATCAAATCATAACCAGAAAATCCCCCAATCTCTTTCTATAATTCTTTTACTAATTTCTCTCTTTCCAGCGGAACGCCCAGCAGGCAAAACAGCCAGCGGTCCAGCAGACAAACCAGCGAAACGTCCAGCATACAAACCATCAAGCGGTCCAGCATACAAACCATCAAGCGGTTAGCAATCCCCGGCCGCAGGGCGGTCGGCTGTGAGCGAAGCGAACGCCGACCGCACAAGGCCGGAATAGTTAAATTCCCAGATTGAAATTCATGAATATCCCATCACCCCAACACATCCTCCACGCAAGCGGAATCTCTTTCCCGCCGGAAACGGCGGACTGACAAACCCCGAGCGGTTAGCAGGACAAACCCCCAGCACGGACTTTCAAACCCCAAGAGGTTAGCAGGGCAAATGGTTAAATTCAGGGGGTGCGGGGGATGTTCCCCCGCCCGTCCCGGCGAGGCTTTGCCGAAGGCAAAGCCGAGCCGTAGGGTCAAGAGGTTAGCAGGTCTAATGATGAAATTCTCCCTATGTTGAAATTCCTTATGGGTGGGTGGGTGGGTGTTTAAATTCTCCGATAGCGGACCGCACGGTGTCAATGTCACTCGGTCGGTGTTTAGGTAAGTGGGTCCGCTTGGTGAAATTCCGCAGACCGCACGTATGGAGTGCCTCTCGGTATTAGATGGAGGGTGTGGGTCTGCGTGGCTGAGTGCGGAGTGGCCTGGGCGGTGGGGGTCTTTTCAAGTTGGAAAATTTCACATATAGCTTGCGGCAGACCGCTCGCGGTAACTTCACATACAACCTGGAAGATTTCGACAACCAACGACGGGATATATGTGTGTGCGTGTAGAATTTCCGGCTCGGTCGGGCAAAACTTTTGGCTTGGCATGGCTCGGCTCGGCTCGGCATCTCTGCACTCTCGCAAAAGAGTAGGTAGGTAAGGGTCGCCCGGAACCTGCGCGAACATGGCCGAAGCGGACCACTCCGCACAATAAATGACACTAACACAGTGAAGAATTCTGAGAACTTCTCAGAGAAAATATATATATACCCGAAATTTTTGCTGACTGCATACATACATACATTTATATATGAGTTTTACCTAATACTATAATGGTGGTGACAATGGGTAGAATATTCGAGAAGATAAGGGCAAGGAAGGGTATTCCCTACCTGTGTTCTTTCTGCGGAAAGCGTCCTTCCGTTCTAAAATCCTCTCGGGATATAGGAGAGGTTGAATGTGGGGAGTACCTTTGCCATCCGGAGATCTGTACCGATTGTGCCAAGCAGATATATCTCGACATTAAGGAGCAGGTTTTGGGAGGTGATGAATGATGCGGGAACTTAAGAAAGTGAAGAAGTTTTGGATAAAGCTGTTCGAGATTCTGCAGAAGTTTGAGGAGGATTGTATCCCTGATGAAAAGGAGTATTGGCAAGGCTACAAAGACTGCCTCGGATTTTGTATTGAGATTATAGAAACTATAATAAAGGAGGGAGGTGATGAATGATGATTGAGAAATTGAAGGTGATGAACTCCGCTATGATTCCCAACCCAGGGACCTATAAGTATAGATCTATCCCTAGGAAAGAGTTTGTTGAGATCTTGAGGATGGCCAAGGAAATAGAGAGTTTTGTCGGCTATCCCTCCACCCTGCAACACATAAAAGAGATTTCCGGGGTGGAGTTGGAGCTTTCCAGAGAGGTCTGCAGGTTCGAGGTCGGAGACATTGCAGCGATCGTGAAGTTGAAGTATCGCGTCGATCCTGGAAAGAAGAAGGATTATAAACCTTCTGCCGAAGATTTTGAGTACGGTCTTTTGTATAGGATAGCGTGAAATATGGAGGTGATGGGGATGGGAAAAACAACAACTAAGCGGATTTTGGAGATTCTTCACAGGAACGGTGGTAGTCTCACCCGTGAGAAGTTCTCTCAAGCAGTGATGGTTGAGATAGGAGTTGATCCGAGGACGATAAAAAGGATAAACTCTCTCTTGCGAGATATGGAGGAGATGAAGTTGATCAGGCTGTATAAGAACAAAATAAGCATCACTAAAGATGGACTTCATCACGTTCAAGGATGAGGCGGAGGAGAGGCAGGCAGCGAGGACATTCAAGGAGAAGGTTGAGATTGCGGCGAGGGATATAGTTAAGAATTGGAATTGGATTTCCATTCCCACCCTCTATTCTTATTTCTTTGAGAACTATGGGTGGGACAAGTCAAAGATCAGATATGCGGTAAAGTTGCTTGTGCAGTGGAATGCATTGATTGACGTGGGTTGGTCCCAAACACTCGCAATAAACAAGGGGTTCGGCAAAGGGACAGTCGAGATCTATTGTAGGAGTAAAAACTGGCTCAGATACTTTAAAGTCGTGCCGAGAAATGCTATTGTCCGTATGGTGTAAAAATGGTAGGATACTGCTCTAAGAAAAAGTACCATCTATGCCTTGGGTTTCCCTGGAAATGTCCGTGGTGTAAGCATTGGGTTGGCCCTAAAGATTACTTTGAGCCTAGAGAGGATCTAGATTAGAACAGCCTGGAGATAATTGCAGCAATGATCGTAATCAGAGTTGTGATTTGGAGAGCCTGAATTCTCCAGAGCTTTTCATCCATGCTATTTCTCAAGTTGTTCATTCTTCTGTAACAGTCCGATTCTCTAACATAGTCCGGCATCTTACACGATTATCATTATAAATCTCTTATCCTCTAACACCGCTGCTTTAACCAAAATCCAATCTACCGGGATAGTCCTTCTCATCTTGTAGTGCCTAACCTTTATAGCTCCTTGCCATCGCTTCTATGAAGTCCGTTCCGCTGTATCCCGCCAAGAATGCCATGGTCGGGTCGTTTGTAAACAACCCAACCGCACCGCCGATTACTGCTCCCAGGACAAGTGTCTCTATCATCCTTGCACCCTCGAATTCAACTCCTCGCTCTGCTGCCTTCTTCAATCCTGCCAATATCCTTACGCTTTGACCTACCGCTCCCGCAATTGCGTTTGTTATGTATATTTCCATTTTAGCGTTACCATCCAGTTATCTTCTTCCTTGTTGTGTATGTGTAGATCACGATGACTATGACCGCCAGGGACCCGGCCAATGCTGCCGGTAGGGATGATGGCGGAAATGCTTTGATAAATACGCCTTCATCAAACCTAACTGAAGTTACGGATTTGGTTGTGGCGTTTACGATACAATACTCAGTTGCGTTTGTAATGTTTAGTGTGTCGCAATTGTTACATGTATAACTACACTCCTTAAAGGTTGCATTGCGTTGGAAAAACGGCATATACAAACTAACACCTTGCGAGCCTGTTTGTGTCAGTGTTGCGTTGTGCTTGTTTGTACATGTTAGCGTTCCGCTTCCTACCACGAGATACGGCATAGTATAGAATGTGCCTACTGTAGTTACATTTGAAGTTCCTGAGCTGTCGTTTGCTGTGATTTTCCAACCCACGACTTTGTTGCATGTTGTCGGTGTGTAGGAGAAGTTGCTCCATGTTGCTGTTATTGAATCATTTAAGTCAATTGTATCTACGGCTTGGTAGCTTCCTGTTAAATTTATATACAATATCGCGACGTCAAGTTTATATGCTGAACTATACTCATAAACTCTATCGTTGCCTCTTCCAATTACATAAAGTTTACTTCCGTCATTATTAAATGCTATGCCTGTAGGATAAGTATCTTGGCCACTCACATCTAAACAATCATTGTACACTCCAGTAGAAATATCGTAAGGAGTAGAAAGATTATACTCATAGACTCTATCATTACCAAATCCCACTACATAAAGTTTACTTCCGTCATTATTGAAAGTTAAACCGGTAGGTGTGCTTTCCTGACTACTTACATCCAAATAGTCATTGTACACTCCGGTAGAAATATCGTAAGGAGTTGATAAATTATACTCATAAACTCTATCGTTAGTATTTCCTACTACATAAAGTTTAGTCCCATCATCATTAAAAGTTAAACCTGTTGGATCGGAATCTTGGCTACTTACATCCAAATAATCATTATAAACTCCTGTTGATATATCGTAAGGAGTAGAAAGGTTATATTCGTAAACTTTATCTCCGCCAGTTCCTACTACATAAAGTTTAGTCCCATCATCATTAAAAGTTAAACCTGCAGGGTATGCATCTTGAGTACTTACATCCAAATAATCATTATAAACTCCTGTTGATATATCGTAAGGAGTAGAAAGGTTATATTCGTAAACTCTACTATTACCAAATCCCACTACATAAAGTTTACTTCCGTCATTATTGAAAGTTAAACCTGTTGGATCGGAATCTTGGCTACTTACATCCAAATAATCATTATAAACCCCTTCACTAACATCATACCAATCAGCTCCCGGTGTCCACTTCGCCCTCAACTCTATCTTTTCGTTCATTCCGACATAGGTCACATTCTGCCCAACATTGCTGTAACTTGGTGCTGCAAACCCCTCCACTCCCAAGAGAAGCAACACTAACGAAACTACGATGATCTTGCTTATTCTCCTCCTCCGCAGCTCCCGGGGGAGCTGCTTTATGAGTTCCTTCTTTTCGTCCATTTTAGCATTGAGCATACAATTCTACGGTTACGGTCGAGGTTGAGGTTGCATATATCACAACCCTAAAATATTTAGCGTGATGATTTACCGCAAAGGCGATATTCTCGTTGTTGCAGTTATATGCCAGATCTGAGTCATCCTCGGCCTTGATGTCGTACCATGTTGAGTTGTCGTATGAGACTTGGGGATAGACCGTTACGTTGCCCGTGCTGGAGACCATTACCTCTATGTCTTTAAACCCCGTTACATTGAATCCGCTATGCGTTACAACTCCTCCAGCCGCTACCGAAACCGAATTGATTACTTTTGCATACTTCGCATCCCTCTCTCCTATGTATGCGATCTTTGTGTAGTCCATTCTACAGGTCCACATAATATACTATAACAACATAAGTTGCCGCGACGGTTGGAGTTATGTTAACCTGGAATCTTTCTCTCACATACTGCCCACCAACTGGGGTCCACATAAGAGCGTAGATGTCATCTATCGGATCATATTTAGTTACAAACGGCATAACTGGATTGGCATCGTCAATTCCCATGTTATATGCTTCCTCGGCTGTTGTCGAATAGGTTGTTCCATCTACCAAGAATTCTACTACCGCATTCTTGTCCGAGCATTGGCCATAACCCATTGCGATGACCTTGTTTCCAGATATGTCTATGATGGTCTCTTTCTTTCCCGCTGGGATGGTCCCTGCTTCTTTAAGCTGTCTTAAGACTTTCTTCGCTCCCAACACATCTAAAATTTCCGTCGGTATCATATCCAACCCTCCTCTAATGCCTTTTCAACCAATTTACCGAAAACTCCTTCTCCACCTCTCACTACCTTTATATTGCTATCTCCGCAAATCGCATCTATCAGTTTTGCTATCTGCTCCGATATGTCCTTACCGCTCATCCCCTATGAATGCAAATGAGACTGTGTTGGTAGAACCGCTCGTATCTGTCACAGAAACCTCGATGTCTGTAGAACCCTGAACAACGATCGGATTCTCCATGAGAAGCAGGTGGTTTCCTCGCTCTTGAAAATGCTCTTTGTACATATCGCCGGTCGTGATATAGTAGTCTCCCGCGACAACCTTTATCGCGGTAACCTTGAACGCTCCGGTGCTTCTTATTGCGATTTTGTATATGGTAAAGGTCTTACCCTGATCTATGTTGATAGAAGTTGTATCGCTGCCGTTCGCTGATAGGGTCACTTCGCAGCATTTGATTTTCGTTGGCACTGGCCTCACCTCCTACCTCTCAATACTGCGATCAGATCAGTATCTGTTCCGAGTGCGCTCTCCAGTTTGAGTTCCAGTTTGAAGGTTGTATTTGCTGGGATTCTGATCGTCTCGTTTAACCTGAAACCTCCGCCGTAGTTGCTCGCTGACATGACCTCGCCAGTTCCCACTGTACCTTCTGTTGAGAAGTGGAAGTCTCCCAAGCACATGAAGGTCGGAATCTTGATCACATCCACATCGCCGATCTTGAGGACTATGACCGAGCCCTCAACCAATTTCAACAGATCGGCCCTTGCGATGTCTGAACTCGGTCTGAGAATGATCTCATGGACTTCAAAGTCATAGTCCAATTGTGCCTTCTGCGGCATGTTTGTATTGTACACTCCTGAACTTCCCTCGTCGTCATTGAAAAAGGTTATGGTCGTGGCGGATGTTCCGCTCGCCTGATTGTCATATACAACCCAGTCTGCCATTTACATCACCTCTACCTCCTGAATGGACTTGTTGGTGTAGTGCCTAACCCAGGTCCGAATCCAACGCCTGGGGTAAATCCTGGTGCTGGTGCCGGTCCTGTTGCTGCAACTCCTCCAACCTTAGCCTGCCTCAATGCCTGCGCGATGGGTACAACTCTGTTCATCACGTTCTGGGTTACGTCGGTTGTCTTGGGTGGTAGGCTTGAAACCACAGAATCGATCACATTTGCGTATGGTGCAAACTTTTGCTGCCACTTTGTTGCTCCTACCTGAGAAACCTTTTGCTGGTATGCCTGCGTTCCAGCCTGGACTCCTTGGGCGTAGTGAGAAGCAGTTACGTTTTGCAAACCCCTCAATCTTGCCTGGTTTTGTGCAGCCTCCATCACTCTTTGCGCCCAATATTGCTCCGCCTGGGGTGATTTGGCATTTTGTTCCCAGACTTGTGCGGCAGCGGTTGCCCTTTGTTGCCATCTCGGAGCTGCAGCAGGTGTAACCTGCGCATATTTTTGTGCTGCGGCATTCAAATCTATTGGCATTTTCTCCACCTCGTTTATTCCTTT
>Ga0164318_10006474_pt1 | contig 11326 bp, 10 predicted proteins | sample GuaBasSedimGuay9_FD_113734 | JGI IMG/M metagenome (GOLD analysis project Ga0164318, IMG submission 113734) | Subseafloor sediment microbial communities from Guaymas Basin, Gulf of California, Mexico - Guay9, Core 4571-4, 0-3 cm | ecosystem: Environmental > Aquatic > Marine > Hydrothermal vents... | reverse complement strand
TCGGCAAAGTGAAAGTGTTCAGGCCCCACTATGACTGAAACACCGTGGGCAAGCGGTTCAAGAATGTTGTGTCCTCCCACGGGAACAAGTGTTCCACCAACGAAGGCTATATCCGCAAGGCTGTAGAGAGACGCGAGAATACCCCTGACATCGACGATCAGACAGGAGGATTCCGTTGGGTTTTCCGACCAGAGATCCGGTTTGAACCCTGCCTTCTCCGCAAGGGCAACAACCTCAGCCACACGACTGTTATGTCTTGGAACTATTACCGGAGTAAGCCCCGCATTGCGGGCCATCTCCAGCAGCACCTTTTCCTCGCCACTCCTGGTTGAACCTGCAACCATGATCCCACCGGTTCCCCTTTTTATCATCTTTATCCATGAAGGGTCTGCAGGTTCAGGTTTTACGGCAGCCTTTCCGTCTCCGGCATTTTCCGTAGCCACACCAAGTTTAAGGAACCTGGTGGAATCCGCCTGCGACCTTGAAAGAATGCCTCTGAAACACCGCAGTGTTCTGCTGAACAGGGGTTTTATCAATCTGTACCGTGCGGCACTGTTTTCAGAGAGCCTGGCATTTACCATTCCTGCTGTAATTCCTCTTGAAACTGTTTCGTGAAGAAGAACAGGCCAGAATTCTGTTTCAGCAAGGATAAGTGCACAGGGCTTCAGGTTGTTTAAAAACCTCGACACCGCAGCGAAAGTGTCTACAGGCTGAAAAGCTCCCGGCAGGTTTTCCCTTTCCAGAAATTCCCTTGCAGCCGGTGTTGAACATGTAATGAAAAACGGAATTGTTTCTGCTTTGAGAAGTTCTACCACAGGAAGCAGCCCTTTGAGCTCGCCAAGACTTGAACCGTGCAGCCAAACCGGTCTGCTGAAGCTTTCAGAAAGGATCCCTCTGCGTTCCCTTCGCTCCCTGTGCGGCCTGAACGCAAGAACAAGTTCAACCGCAGGGGTTAAAATCAGAGATACCATTTTGAGGAACCAAATTAGAAAAGAAGCAGCAGGACTGGCAACAAGCTCCGCTCTGTGAGCCTCTGCATCTATTGCAGCATTAAGTGTATGCTGTGTACACCGTTCAGGTGGAATCGGTCTGCCCTCACTTACAACCACCTTCGCAAATGGAAGGGGAATTGTGAACCGGTCCCAGCTCTTGAGGTGAAGTGCGGGAAACGCGGAAACACCGTAAGGGACAACAGGAACACCTGCTTTCTGCGGAATAAGGGAAACTCCCTTTTTAACCACCTCCGGCGGACCCTTAGGCCCGTCTGGAGTAATTGCCACCGGATACCCTCTGCGGAGAACTCTTACGATCTCGCGGGCGGCAGAGGCCCCTCCTCTGCTGGATGAACCTCTTATGGCTCCGAACCCCATGTTTCTGCCAAGTGATGAGACAAGAGAACCGTCTCTGCTTTGGCTGATAAGCAGCTGTATTCCCATTTTTCTGTGGGTGTACATCAGCGGCAGCTGAACACCGTGCCACATGGCAAACAGAACTGAACTTCCCCTGAGGCCTGTTGGGGGTTTCAGCCTGGAAACTCTCCAGGACTTTCCAAGAAGACTGAGAACGATTCTTCCCGCCGAGCCAGCCGTATCATCTTTCATTGAATTCCTTAACAAATTTCACTATTGCCATAGCGGCGTTCTCAGCAGGATCTCCGTCACCGAGGGCTTTTCCAACAAGCAGGAGTTTTTTTCGGGCAGCCTCTGCCGCTGTTCTGTCAGTCAGCAGAGGTTCCAGAAAACTGATGATCTTCCCTGGTGTAACATCGTTCTGTATCAGTTCCGGGGCCACTTCCGTTCCGGCAATAATGTTTGCCAGGCCGATTGTGTCCACACCTTTCACCAGGTGTTTTGCCAGTGCATAGGTAAAAGCACCTGTTCTGTAGCACACAACGAAAGGAACTCCGTGAAGTGCCGTTTCCAGAGTGGCGGTGCCGGAACACACCAGAGCAGCTTTCGAACCAGCAAGAACACTTTCAGTTCCATCGGCAAGCTCAACACCCTGTGTGGCTTCAGCCTCGGCATAAATTGCTCTGTCAATATGTGCTGAAACAGCAACCAGTGCCTTGTTTACAACACCTCTGGCTCGAAGAGATTTAAAAGCCTCAAGCATCGGCGGCAGCAGTTTTTTGACTTCCTGGTGTCTGCTCCCGGGAAGCAGCCCCAGAGCATCGCCCTCTGAAAGCTGCGGCTGAATACTGTTTTTGAGAGGATGGCCAGTAAACACTGCCGTTATCCCTCTGCTTTTAAAAAAGGGCACTTCAAAAGCAAACAGTGTAAGTAGAATGTGTGTGCTCTTTCTAAGTTTGCGTACCCGCCACTGACCCCATGCCCACATCTGCGGAGCAATGTAGTGCACAACGGGAAAACCGTGCTTCCTGGCCCACCGGCCGAAACGCATGTTGAATCCGGGGTAATCCACAAGAAGAACACAGTCCGGTTGTTCTCTGAGGCACAGGGCTTTGAGATCCTTTTCAAGTCTAAGAAATTTTCCCAGGGATAACAGTATTTCTCCAAAGCCCATAACTGCATAACTGCTCAGATGATGAATGACTTTCATTCCCCCTGCGGCAAGCATGTTTCCACCAAGACCGAAAGCTTCCACAGTGCCGGTTCTGTTCAGTGCGGCCAGAACCTCCGCTGCCCGCTGATCTCCTGAAGTTTCCCCTGCGGATATAAGCAGCTTCATGGGAGGTTTAGAATACTCTTTTCGGATTTCTCCAGAATTGCTGCTGCTGCTGTTAGAGCCTTCAGCCCTTCCCTGCCGGACACTGCAACTGGTGTATTGTCTGTGACGGCACTCAGGAAACTTCTGATCTCAGCTGTAAGGGCATCACTTTCCAGAACAGTTACCGGTACAGGAACAATAGAACCGCCTTTGAGCTGCAGAGCAGTTACCTCCCGTGCGGCAAAATCAACTGATACATAGCCGTGCTTCTGGAAAAAGCGGAGCTTCCTTTTTGGTTCCGCCGATATCCTGCTTGCAGTAAGATTTGCCACAGCCCCGTTCTCGAACAGAATTCTTGCGTTGCAGATGTCTACAGTTTCTGTAAGCACCGGCACACCGGAGGCATGTATTTCAGCAACAGGTGAAGCCGCTTTCCACAGAACAATGTCTATGTCGTGTATCATCAGGTCCATTACAACGGAAACATCCGTGGCGCGGACGCTGAACCCCGCCAGACGGTGGCCCTCCATAAAGATGGGGGTCTGAATTGCATCTTTCACGGCAATCATCGCCGGATTGAACCTCTCGATGTGGCCTACGGCAAGAACAAGACCTTTTTCTCCTGCTGTTTCAACCATCTCCAGACCCTGCTCTACCGTGGCCGCAATGGGTTTTTCCACAAGAACCGGTACACCGCTGTTAAGTGCAGTCTGCACCACTTCATAGTGGGCGGAAGTTGTGCAGGAAACATCCAGTGCATCTGCCCATTCAACAAGCTCCTCAATAGAGCCTGCCGTCTGGATTCCAAGTTCTTCTGAAACCTTCTGAAGACGAACCGGATCTGTATCGTGAATCATTACTTCATCCGCCAGAGTTTTCATTATCCTGGCATGGTGGTAACCGAGGTGACCAACTCCGGTGACTCCTGCTTTCATCTAAAACTCCCTTTCAATCGTTTTTGCAGCTTCATCCACACAATCCGGGTCAAGGGAAAGATGTGTTACAAAACGCACGGAACTGCTGTCTATCGCCAGAACGGCAATGTTCATCTCAGCAAGTTTTAAGACAAGGTCTGCGGCCTTACCCTGCTGTGTTTCCAGAATAACGATGTTGGTATCCACCCTGTTGATCCTGAACCTGCCTGTAGACCTGAATGCGTCGGCAAGCTTCAGGGCGTATTCATGGGTAATTTTCAGCTCCGGCAGATTATGGTCCAGGGCGTAGTGACACGCTGCGCCAAGAATACCTGCCTGTCTCATTCCACCACCCATTCTCTTTCTGAACCATCTGGCTGTGTTCACAAGATCGGAAGGCCCTGCGACAATAGAGCCTACAGGAGCGCCCAGAGCTTTGGAGAAGCACAGGGAGACCATATCGAAAGGCTGTGCCAGCTCTTTCAGCGAAATACCAGTGGCTGCGTGGGTGTGCCACAGACGGGCTCCATCAAGGTAGGTTCGGACACCTTTTGAATGGGCAAAGGAACACGCTTCCACAACTTCATTCTGTGGAGGTATCGTTCCCCCCTGAAAATTGTGGGTATTTTCCAGCGCCAGAACGGAAACCGGAGCACGGTGTATGTTCTCCGGTATTTCAAGGGCGGCCTTTATCTCTTCGAACGGTATCATACCACTGGGTTTTTCATCGAGTCTGTGCATCTGAAGACCGCAGTTAAGGGCGAACTGATCACCCTCAAAGTTATAAACATGGCTCTTTGACCCGCAGAGTACACGCTGACCGGGGGAAGTAAGAGACCTGATGCAGAGCCCGTTTCCCATTGTTCCTGATGGCACGAACAGGCTGGCTTGTTTACCAAGAAGCTCTGCCACCCTGTGTTCCAGTGAGTTGATCGTAGGGTCTTCCCTGAAAACGTCATCGCCTACTTCAGCCTGCGCCATGGCGTTTCTCATGCCCCTGGTGGGCATGGAAAAGGTGTCGCTCCTGAGTTCCAGACTACATTTCATCGTTATCCTTCTTGAGACCGTACTCCACCCTTGAAACAGCCTCATCAAGAATGAAGTTTAGCAGCTTTTCAGAGTTCATACCTGTTGCCGCCCACAGTTTGGGAAACATGCTGATACTCGTAAACCCGGGAATTGTGTTTATTTCATTGAGCCAGACACCATTTTCATTAACAAAAAAATCCACCCTGGCAAACCCGCGTCCACCAAGTATACGAAATGCTTTTTCAGCCATCATCCGGATGTTTTCCTGCAATGAAGCGGACAGATCGGCAGGAATTGCAAGCTTTGAGTCGCCACTGACATACTTTGCCGTGTAATCGTACCATTCTCTTTCAGGAAGTACCTCTCCAGGCAGAGAACTGAGAATCTCAACACCGTTGCCCAGCACACTGACTTCAATCTCTTTGGGGGAATCAACAGCCTTTTCCACAAGAATCATGGAATCGTAGCCGGATGCTTCCCGGACTGCTTCAGCCAGTTCCTCTGGATTATCTGCCTTTCCAACTCCCACGCTTGAACCGAGACGGGAAGGTTTTACAAACAACGGAAAGCCCAGAACAGCGATCTTCCGCTTTACAGCTTCATCAGATGCCTGTGTACCCTCATGGAGAAAAACCCAGGGAACTACAGGAATACCTGCCTTTGAAGCAAGATTTTTCAGTGTGTGTTTCTCCATTGCAACCGCGGAACCCATAACAGGAGTACCGGCACAGGGCCATCCTGCAGTGGCACACAGACCCTGAACTGTACCATCTTCACCGTATACACCGTGGAGCACTGGAAATACCACATCAAAAAGCAGCTCTTCCCCGTCAGACACTATCTTCCACGGGAAACAACCTGTCTCAAAACGAAGCCCGTCTGAACCCGGCGAGTCTGCAGGTGTCCAGCTGCCTTTGCGACTGATGTTCACAGCGAGAACTTCGTGCCCAGCCGCCTTGAGTTCTTCTGACACCCACATGGCGGATTGAATGCTTATCTCCCTTTCCGCCGATCTTCCACCGGACACAACCAGAACCCTCATGGAAACCTCCTTGTCTACCGGTAGTGGTGATTATAAAAGGGAACAACATACAAGGTCTATCTTTGGTATATTTGCCCATTGCAAAATTGTACTGAACCAGTCACGGAGGTTGACAGTTGAAGATTCTCATAACAGGCGGAGCGGGTTTTATCGGATCCAACATTGCAGACACCCTTAAGGAAGCGGGCCATTCCGTGCACGTTCTGGATGACCTGTCCACCGGGTTCAGAGACAATGTTTCAGACGGGATCACTCTCCATGAGCTTGATGTGAGGTCGGAAGATGCTGCCAGGCTCATTGAAAACGGCGATTTCGATATTGTGTGCCACCACGCCGCCCAGATGGATGTCCGCAGATCAGTGAGAGAACCTCAGTTTGACGCGGATGTGAACATCAAGGGAACTCTGAACATCCTTGAAGCTGCAGTTAAAGGCAAAGTAAAGAGGGTTGTATACGCATCTACAGGCGGGGCGGTTTACGGCGAACCGCAGTACATCCCCGTGAGAGAAGACCACCCCATTAATCCTATATGTCACTACGGAATAAGCAAACACACCGTGGAACACTACCTGTACCTGTACAGATACCTCTACAAACTTGGCTATGTTGTTCTCAGGTATCCGAATGTGTACGGTCCCAGACAGAACCCCTACGGCGAAGCCGGTGTTACCGCGATATTCACAGTCAAATACCTAAGAGGAGAAGCTCCGGTTATCAACGGAGACGGCCAGCAGCTCCGCGATTACGTTCATGTAAAGGACATCGCAAGGGCCAACCTGGCTGCCATGGATCTCTCACGTTCAGACATCGAGGGGGAAATATTCAACATCGGCTGGGGTATCGGAAGCTCCGTGGAAGAGCTGGACAGAATTATCCGGGGCTATACAGATACCGATCTGAAACCATCCTACGGCCCCGCACTCGCGGAGGAGATACTGAAAGTGGCTCTTGACCCGTCAAAGGCGAACTCCATTCTTAACTGGAAAGCTGAAATACCCTTTGAGGAAGGTCTCAGGGACCTTGTGGAATATCACAGAAACAGGATCACAAAGTGAAACTCCCTGTCTTTCTGGACAGAGACGGAGTTATCAATGAAAACAGAGCGGACTATGTAAAAACTCCATCTGAATGGAAGCCCTATCCCGGAGCAATAGCAGCCATTGCCTCTCTCCGCAGGGCAGGTCACCGGATCATCATTGTTACCAACCAGTCGGGAATAGGCAGAGGTATCTACACTGCTGAAGATGTTGATCAGATCCACGATGTGCTGCAGGCGGCCCTGCAAGCTGCCGGAGTCACTGATGCAGCCATCTACTACTGCCCTCACCATCCAGATGACAGGTGCAGTTGCAGGAAGCCTGAAACAGGCATGGTCGATCAGGCAAGGCTCGAACTTAACCTGCCTTCCGGTGGCTGGATGATAGGTGACGCCGAAAGTGATATGGAGCTTGGAAGAAGGTCTGGTCTTGAAACAGTGCTTGTTCTTTCAGGCCGCGGTTCCACTCAGCTGGATAAGATAACTTCTGAGAACCTCCCCATGCCGGACCACATAACAGACTCTGTGGTGTCTGCCGCTGAACTTATACTTACTCCATAGCAAATATCGTCACCAGGTCAATTGTTGCTTTGATTGCCTCTTCGTGGGTTCTCTCTACGGCATGAGATGTATCAACACCCGGTCCCACAAGAGCATGTCTGGCATCAAGCCCCATCCTCATCGCGGCTCCTGCGTCAGAACCGTAGAAGGGAAAAGTATCCACCACGTAAGGTATTCCGTTCATCTCGGACAGGTTTATAAGATGCTTCGTCAGCTCGTAGTTGTACGGGCCGGAACTGTCTGCAGCACATACCGTTACTTTTCTCTCATCTGAAGTCTGGTCTGCACCGCACACACCCATGTCTACAGCAAGGAAGTCGGAAACATTTTCAGGAAGCCATCCTGCGGCACCGTGACCAACCTCTTCATGAACTGTGAACAGGAAGTGGATGTTCCTCTGCGGTTTCACCTTCATGTTTACAAGTCTCTCTGCTGCTGCCACGAGCACTGCCACACCGGCTTTGTCATCAAGATGACGGCTTTTTATGTAACCGGTACTCAGATGCTGAGCCCTTGGCTCGAAATGGACGTAGTTTCCTACACTCACGCCAAGCCCTTTAGCCTCTTCAGAAGAGCCTGCCCTGTCATCAAGTCTTATGTACATGTCTTCGTGTGACCTCTTAGCGCTGCTTTTCTCTCTGCCATGCGCATGAACAGAAGTATTCTTGTAAAGAATGGTGCCTGGAATCAGTTTGCCCGAGAATGTTTCAACAGTACAGTATTCGCCCTCTATGCTGCCGGCTGTGAACCCGCCCACTATATGGTACTTCAGTTTTCCGCTGTTCTCAATCTTTGACACCACAGCTCCAAGGGTATCCATGTGCGCGCTTATAACGGCGGAATCGTCTGTGGTTCCCTCCATGGATGCCACCAGAGATCCCTTGTTGGTTACGGTTACATCAAGTCCAAGGGACACCATGCGGTTTTTTACGATCTCCAGCACCATGTCTGTGTTCCCTGTTACGCTTTTCGTTCTGAGAAGCTGCATAAGAAACTCCATTGTATTCTGCACGATAATTTCCTTTCCCGTGTTTGAGAAACTATATTCCCCGGTACTATGGCAAGAAAAGGAAAATTCAAACAGCTGCTCCCGGTTCTGCTCCCTGTTCTTCTTCCTGTGGCACTTCTTCTCACATACCTTGTGAGGGAAAGTCTGGGACAGTTGAACGATCCTGTTCAGATTCTCGCATCCATCGACCCATCCGGTGATGGAACCGCGTATCTCTCTACAATTCTTCCTGACGGGGCTCAGGCAGTGTGGAGCTGCAGCTCAGGCCAGTTTACAAGTACCGGTTCAGCTGAAGCCTACGGCAGAAGCGTAACCTGGCAGGCGGCTCCGGGGTATCTGGACAGTGTAACAGTTGTGGTGGTTACTCCGTCTGCAACAGACACCGTGAGGTTTCTTCCTGTAATTCTCGAGGTAACGCCTACCATTACCGTATCCAGTGCCTACCACCTTGCCATACTGGAGCGATCCCGGTTTCTTTCTCTTCCTGCCGGCAGCTACACCATTATCGTCGAAGGCGAAAACCTGCAGAACTACGATGGTCTTACCATACTGATAGGGCATTTCCCCGGGGGCGTAAGAGACGCGTGGACACTTTTTCCCGGTGACACAATGAGCGTAGATCTGCCACTTGGAGCTGAATTTGAGGCAGTAGGCCTTGATAACCTTGAAGGTGCCCTGGACAATGTGGGGTCTATTTTCATCAGGTTTGTCGGGGATGACTCAGTTTCAACTGTTCCAGTGGATACCGTTCAGGAAGCAATTGAGACACCAGAAACTCCAGCTGTGGATGAGGATTCTCTTCCCCCTGCTGTTGAAACAGATTCCATTGCAGCAGACACTGTTCCAACTGTTGAGATCGAAATGGTTGCTGATACTGTAACCACGCTGGAAACACCGGAAGACTCCGTTTCCTTTGAGGTAGACAGTCTGCCTCCTGATACCACTTCTATCTGAACCTTCTATCGAACCGGTTCCATCTTGAAAATATCCTGAGACAAACAAGCAGAAATACCCACGCAGGATACATTATCCCGGGTGAAAGGGATACCGGTGCACACTGAAACAATTCCAGTGTCTGCATCCACAGATGGGTAACCGGATTCAGCAGCACAGAAACCGGAGCAAAACCTGCTGAATTTAGAAGACCAAGTGCCATCACTGTCAACATAAACGGCAGCGAAACGGCAGTTGCAACAGGTCCTGTCCAGGAAAAACCCCCGTAAACAGCTGTGATAAGCGGAACAAGACAGACTGTTACTGTAATTCCGGCGTAAAGCGGAGCCAGAATCACAGAAAACTTTCCCCCGGGATTACCGCCAAACACGATAAGTGACAGAACTGCTCCGTATGACATCTGTGCACCTCTGTCAGACAGTATGCCGGGACTGACGATCAGAGACAAGACAAGAGCAGTCCACCACAGTGTAAGCATGTGTACCCCTCCCCCTCGATAGCTCAGCCACAGCACCACAGACGAAGCCATAATTCCAGCTCTTACCGTTGATGCCCTTCCCCCTGAAAGAACTGTAAAAGCGATTATTCCGGTTACCGCAACCCAGCCAGACAAAAGTCCCTTCCCGAAAACAAGCCTGGTGAGATACAGAAGAACCAGCGCAACAATTCCCGTGTGAAGCCCTGAAAGAGCCAGCAGGTGCGATGTTCCAGAGTGCTTGAATACACTGGCAGTACCTGCCGGTATCAACCCCCTGAGCCCCATTAGAAGCCCTCCAGTAAGACCTCGGGCCACAGAATCGGGTATTGTATTAAACAGTCTGTCCCGATAGCTTCGGCGTATTCGGGAAACAAAAGAACCGGAAAGCTTTGATCTGATACCAAATGGGGTGATAAACATTCCGCTGCGGTACCCCAGCACAAGCAGCGAATCACCACGAAGCACTTCGCCTGCCAGCACACTGTCAGAAACCCAGTAGTTCCCGGTTTGTGTGCTCAGCATACCGCCTTTTGCTGTAACCGTCGTCAGTTTACCCCGCCATACTCCGTGGGCGCATCCGTTGTTCACCGTCTGAGGTCTGCCAGTTAGAAACAGTATCAGCAGCATTACAAAAGCAGCAGCAACAACCCTGTTAGAAAGTTCCATACACAGATTTACCTTCTAACTTTCTTCAGATACAAATACTGCAGAAAGGCCCCGGCGTTAACCGGGGCCTTTCAGTACAAACTGGCTTAGAGAATCTCAGCTTCAAATGCTCCGGATATTGAAGTCCATCTTTCTTCCACATTGAATGTTCCAGTAACAGATTCAGGTGTTACTGCAAGGATTTCCAGCTCTCCAACTGTTGTAGCCGGCTGCGAAAGTGTAACAGTTGATCCCCCGGCAACCCTGATTGATACTGTGCCGCTGAAATCAACATCCATCAATGTAAGATCGTAGACCCCGGCTACAGGAACGCTGCCTGCTGGCTGTGTAAGAACAAAATACAACACCGCCTGCCCTGGCTGAAGCTCAACGGTCCTGAGGTTTTCTTCGGTTTCAAAATTAGCCATAAAGATGGTGCAGACACTGTTGTCTGTGAATTCTGAGAACTGAGCCTGCTGCGTAAGGATTTCCGACCAGTCAATGGGATCTACCGCTGTGTATGCTCCGTTTGTTGACTCCAGATTAACTGCGACTTCAACCTGTGGAGTTTCAACAATGGGAATAGTTTCTTCTGCGGCTGTACTCTGCTCATCAACAGCGTTATCAACTGCTTCCGCTGCGTCTTCCCCCGGTGTTTCACTTCCGCAACCGGAAAACAGCACTGCTGCAGCCGCAAGAACAAACAACATCTTTGTAACCATGGCATCTCCCTTGAATGAGTTCTGAAACCGTCTGTACTCAATCCCGATAACGAACGGGAGGAACTATACACCTCTGCTGAATACCGGTCAATCAATCACGATAGTCCACCGGTGTACCGCCTTTCGCAATAGCTGTAGTTTACCCATGTAAAGGATTTCGTATCGGAAGTTTTATGGAAGGACTGTTTTGAACTCTGCCCGCCTGCTGTCCATACCCGGCTGTGTTCCCGCTGTTTTTCAAAACAGGCCTAACAGGTTTCTCATGGAAG
>Ga0164318_10006473_pt1 | contig 11328 bp, 8 predicted proteins | sample GuaBasSedimGuay9_FD_113734 | JGI IMG/M metagenome (GOLD analysis project Ga0164318, IMG submission 113734) | Subseafloor sediment microbial communities from Guaymas Basin, Gulf of California, Mexico - Guay9, Core 4571-4, 0-3 cm | ecosystem: Environmental > Aquatic > Marine > Hydrothermal vents >... | reverse complement strand
TAGTAAATGAGCGAGAGTTTTGTTGTCGGTGATGTCGTTAATATGAACAACTTCAACACCTTCAGTGTCCTGGATGATTTTGAAAACGTTTCTGCCGATACGTCCGAAACCATTAATACCTATTTTGATAGCCATTGTTTTTCCCTTGTTTTTAGTTAATTATATAGTTAATAATAAAATATACTATTATTATATTAGGTTGCATATTATACCATTTTTGCTTTTTATTTGCAAAAGTGTTTGAAAAGTGGTACAATTAAAGGTTACGCCTATAAAAATGATGAAAATATGATATAATAAAATTATGAAAACATTATTAATTACTCTTATTACTTTAGGAACTGCAGTATTTACATTCGCAGCAGGTTTGGAAAACTTTGATAATTACACGGTGACAGGTTCATCGTATGTAAACGGCACCTTTACAGGACAGGACGGCTCAACATGGTCTTATACACAATGCCGCGGTGATATTGACATTATCGCTCCAACGCCGTGCATGGGAAAAGGAAGAACTCCATCGGCGGAGGTTCGCTCAGGCACTATTCATGATGGTTGTGGTACTTTGTCATTAGACTGGATGAAAGCTTATTCTACTGATGTTAATCTCGATGTTAAAATTAACGGGAATGTTGTCGCAACAATTACAGGTGGAATAAAAACAAATTCAGCAACTTACGGTCCGATAACCGTAAATATATCAGCTGATTTTACGATGAGCTTTGAGCAAAAAGATGAAAACGCCGGACAAGTGGCAATCGACAATATTCAATGGACAAGTTATTCCGGAGGAGGCGGTGGAGGACCAACAAACAAACCGACGGTAGAAACAATAATTAATGATGTTATTCCTACAAATAATCAGTTGGTAACTGTTTATCTTTCTGTTTTTGATGATGTTACAACAATTGACGAGGTCAAAGTTTTTTACACGGTAAATGATTGGGGTGCAGTTGCTACACGGGAAGCAACACTTAGCGCGGGAAAAGTGTACAAAGTTTATATGCCGGTTTATAGCGGAGGAACGACAGTAAGATACTCGGCTTATGCGGTGAATTCATATACGAATTCCGGTTACGCGACTGTCACAAACAGTTATAGGGTTAAAAGTTCTGATATTAGCGGCGGAAGTTATACCTGTCGTGTTATGGCTGCAAATACGACAAGCGGAACACATCAGGCTTATGAAAACCCGGGAATTCGAATTTTTCAAGGGTTGAAACCTGATGTCGTCGCGATACAGGAATTCAATTACGAAAGCGGGTCAATTCGTGATTTAATAGATGAAGCTTTTGGTACTAATTACTATTATTATCGCGAGGGCGGCGGAGAGCAGATTCCAAATGGTATTGTTAGCAGATGGCCGATAAAGTCTTCAGGTGAATGGGAAGACAAAGAAGTAAGCAACAGGGATTTTGCGTGGGCAATTATCGATATTCCGGGTGATATAGATCTTCATGTTGTAAGTGTTCATCTTCTAACTTCCGGTTCAGGTGTTAGGAATACGGAAGCTAAAGAAATCAAGCGGCAAATCACTAATAATTGGTCGGATAACGATTATATTTTTGTCGGTGGGGATATGAATACCAGTACGAGAAATGAAAGTGCAATACAAACTTTCGGCAGTTTCCCTATTCCGTTGAGTGATTCCATAAAACCGAAAGATCAGAACTCAAATGATGATACAAATGCAAGCAGAAGCAAGCCTTATGACCGTGTTCTTCCAAATTCGGCATTAAATGACCTTCAAACTGCAACCGTAATTGACGGACATAGTTTTCCTGACGGACTTGTTTATGACAGCCGTGTAACATCGCCGTATCAACTTTTACCGTCACCTATCCAGTCCGGTGATTCAGGAGCATCGTCAATGCAGCACATGGGAGTTGTGAAAGACTTTCTGATTCCGAACGGTGACGGAACAACAACGAATTCTTCACCTGTTTTGAATTCTATTAGTAATTATTCGGCTCACATCGGCAATACAGTTTCTTTTGAAGTTATCGCAACGGATGTTGATAATGATACAATTGCTTTAACCTGCTCTGACTCTTCACATTTTAGCTCAATTTCTGCCTCCGGATCAGTAACGGGGGATTATTTGTGGTCAACTGTTGGAGCCGAACCGGGTAATTATTCAATAATTTTCACTGCGACTGCGAATTCGGTTGAATCGAAGCAGATGATAAATATATCGATAATTCCTGAACCTTTCTATTTATCATTTATTATTTATCAATTGTTATTTATTATCAGAAGAATTTCCTGACTGGAATTACGACTATAGGCAGGCAGATTTTGGAATAAAGACTGTAGCCGGTCTCGATGAGGCCGGGTTTTCCGTAGTCAGCCCGATGATTTGGGGCTGCAATATATTTCAATATTTCAGTAAATGTTTTTTAGTATGTTTATTCAATGATTACTAATGTTTTTAACTGAAAAAAGTTTTGATCATTTGTGTACACAAGGTTGAAAATGGTCACGATGTAGTTTCTTGAATTCATATCGCCGGAGAAAATTTGACATAAGATCAAATCACCGGATGTTATCTGCCAACACCTTCTGCCATCGCTGCCGTTGGCTGTGGAACTCGGTGTTCAGTTGTAGCCGCTGCCGATGGCTGCGGAACTCGGCGTTCAGTTGTAGCCGCTGCCGATGGCTGCGGTGAATTCCGCCCTCAGCGAGGGCGGCTACAGCAGGTGGATAAATGGAGTATAATTTATCTAACTTCAATGCAGCTCTTATCAACCAGTCCCGAAATTTTTATGCACCATATTGAACATACCACTTGATTTTTGACAGTGATTTTAATAAAATTTTTACGGTTAGTAGAAAACAGAATCTTATAATTATAATAATTAAACATTTACCAGATTTATCATATTGAAACGAGAAATATTTATCAGAAGATGTATTGTTGTTTTTGGACTGCTTATAGTGAGCGGTTTTTTTCTTGTTGTTATTTTTGGCGGAAAAGAAAAAAGCAACACGGCAAAAAATAAAGTCTTACCTAAGAAAACTGCTGAATCTAAAACTAAACAAGACGAAATAAAAAAGTTGATCGATGGTGTAATTAAAAAACCCGTAACCACTAATTCAACTAATTCGATTGTAAAACAGAAAATATCAAATCAAGAGATCCGGAACTTTAAGAAAAAATGGTCGTATGAAAAAGCCGCTGTCGGTAATAATCTGCCTATAGCAAATGTCTCTCAAATTCCATCAGGTATTTTGGTTGAACCCGAAACCGGGAAAATCTTGTGGTCAAAATTATCAAAAAAACCAATGGAAATCGCTTCAATGACTAAAATGATGACCGCGTTGCTCGTTCTGGAAGCTATTGATAAAGGAAAAATGTCATTTGATGATGTGATTTATGTTACCAAAGATGCAGCTCGTATCGGCGGTAGTCAGGTTTATCTCGACCCTAAAGAACATTTTACACTCGCGGAAATTCTTAAAACTATTATGATTGTCAGCGCAAATGATTCAGCTTATCTTGTTGCTGAAAAGTTGAGCGGAGAAAATATTCCCGCGTTTGTTGAAAAGATGAATATTAGAGCGAAAGAACTTGGAATGACTTCAACACATTTTTATAACCCCCACGGATTACCTGACAAAAACGGTAAAAACAATAAAAGCTCCGCGTATGATTTAGCAATTCTTGCCTGTCAACTCTTGAAATATCCGATGGCAATGGAATGGGCGGCAACATGGACTGATGATTTCAGAGGCGGGAAATTTAAACTCGTGAATCATAATAAATTAGTTAAAACCGTGAAAGGTGTTGACGGGCTGAAAACAGGGTATTACAGAAAAGCCGGATTTTGCGTTACGGTAACCGCGAAAAGAAACGGTCGAAGATTTATTGAAGTGATAATCGGTGCTAAAACAAAAAAACTCAGAAATAGATTCGCTGCTAAATTACTCGATTGGGCGGAAAAACAATAATTCGAAATAATGCAGCAAGAGTGCAATACTCAGACAAATTCTAGACAAGCCCTTTTTCGAGTACAGTCTATCGAATTGTAGATTCTAATATTTTACATCAACTTATCCTTAATCCTTCCCGTTTTGCCGCAAAAATAAGTTGCTTGTCAAAACACACAAAATCTAAATCCGATGGGTTGGCGTTGGAAGCACAGATAGCTGCTGAAAGCTGGAAAGAATCAGCAGCATGTAATGAATGAACGCGAAGCATTCTTCGAGCAAGAGATTTAACCTGTTCAACAGGCAGTATTTCGTTCCATATTTTTTTTAAATTATCAAGCCGCGACAGGGCAATATCAACATTATTTAAATCTATTTTCCCTTCACGCTCAAGTCGTACGATAGCCGAAACACATTCGATTTCAGTGCCCCACCAAACAATCATATCAGAATTTTTTTCGAGAATTTTCTGAACGGTTTTTGTGTTGGATTCCTGAACTAGCAAAGAAACAACAGCTGATGAATCCCAAAACGTCATATCCCCTCCGCACGTTCTTTCAACAAAGCATCAATTATGCTTGAATTTCCTTTAGACTTTGGCGGTGCAAGATCAATAATTTCCTTTAATTTTTTTAATGATTTACTTTCTGAACGCTTCAACAATCCTTGCTTTTCAAGGATTGAAAGTTTGTCATTAGAACTGATATTTTTATTTTGAGTTGGACATATTTGAGCGATCGGCTGTTTTCTGTCTGTAATAATTATCGTTTCGCCATGCCTGACAAAATTAAGCAATGCACTTAAGTGATTTTTTGTATTAGTAATTGTAACTGTTTTCATAATGAAGCTATTATAGCCTTTTCAAGCACGCTTGTCAAGCATTAATACAAATTTTCGTTGATCGATAGCAATGAAATAATCCTTTTCATCGCGGGGCCCGACATATATTAATTAATGCTCACTGACAAAAAAATGCGTGCCACGCCCATATCCCGTGTATGCCGGGATGCCTGAGTCTGTTTCGGTATGAAGGTTGTGAATTTTCCGAGCATATTTTAGAGTTGCTAATCTAATTTTCATTTTGCTTTTTTAAATCTAACGATTGAACTGAGCAGCGGCGCAAAAAATAGGTACACAAGCCGCCGCGACCCGCGGATGCTGGGTTCTGGTCCAGTGATTTTGTTATTTGTTTTAATTAATATCTTTGACACGGATTATTGGGAATCCGGCGTATGCCCGGACACTAATTTACACGAATTTCTTTACTTGAAAATTGGATATTCCGTGTTGGATATTGGATATTCATTTTTTACTCTCGCAAAGGCGCAAAGCTCGCAAAGTTAATAAAAATAATTAATTACTTAATAGAATTTCTTTTACTTTTCTAACACTATTTCGGAAATAGCTTTTTACTACCAACCCAAAGCAAGGATGCTTTGGTTACTATAAATAACGATTGAACTGAGCAGCGGCTCAAAAAATAGGTGGTTAAGCCGCCGCGATCCGCGTATGCTGGGTTCTGCTCCAGTGATTTTGTTATATTTTAATTTTATATTTTCTTTGCGCCGTGCCCCACGTATGATGGGGTGCTTGGCGAACTTAGCGTGATAAAAAATTCTCTCTCGTCTAACGAAGTAACGCTGTACTCACGTTCAAGGCGCCTAACGAAGTAACGTGTATTCCCACGATCAAGCTCGCAAAGGTTAAATTACAAACTCTATATTTTTTTTAGTAATGATTTTTTCTTTATATTTTGATTTCTTGACCATGATTATATGTTACTTCGTTAGGCGTGCTTAGCGCCGCGCACGGAGAATTTCGGGAGTTTGGCGCGATATATTTTTTTCTCTCGCACAACGAAATAGCGTGTATTCTCTCGCAAAGGCGCAAAGCCTGCAAAGCTTTTAAATAAATATTTATTTTCACTACCGTCCCATAAGAAGCCACTAAAGTAAAATTAATTTTGAATTCAATTAGTGGTTATTCGTGTTCATTAGTGGTTAAAAGTTTATTTTTTTAGTTTCATTAGGTTGTAATGTAGTTTTTACGGAAATGTTTGTGTAAAAACTGACGCTGTGGCAATAAGCATGTATGCTATATTCACCCGCGGGTAGTTCGGTTATTTTACCGTTGTCATCTTCCTTTGCGTTAAGATTTAAGATATTGACATATCTGTTATTTAATTTTGTTGAAAAATTTATTCCCCAATCTCCTTTTACAGGATATACAAACTCAAACGTGCCGTTTCCGGATTTGAAGTTAATGATGTTCGGGTCTGATTCGCTTAGTTCAACAATTGCAGCGGTTTTTTTATCACTGCAAATAACAGTATATTTCCCCGGCTTGGCTTCCACTTCAAATTTACCGTCATAAGCATAACTTTGGTAATAATTCCCATCACCTTGAAAAGTCAGTTTTGCACTATCTAATGGCTTGCCGCCTAATGTAACAGTACCGGTGATATCTGGCAATTGAATAAGATTAACAGTAATATTCCTGGTGTTCTTATTAATTTCAATTTTTTCGGCATAATAAAATTTATCTTCTATTCTTAGTTTCAATTTGTCATATGTTATGGGTGATCTAAGAACCATCATTTTTTCTATATGTCCGTTTTTATCGGTTAGCCTGGTAAAATAATTTACACGCGCGTTTGCTGCTGGAGAACCATCAGGAAGAACGAATTTGAATAATACAAGTACAGCATTAGTCTCAACAACCATCAAGTCGGGAAGTGTATAATTTTCACCGGAACGCAGTTCAAATAATTCTGATTTCAGGTTTTTTAGTTGTGTATGCGCCTCTACAATATATTTGCCCTTCGGGAGATCGCTAAACTCGAATGTACCATCTGTTTTATCATTCTCTGAACGCAAAAGGAATCCTGTGCTTTTTTCATCTTTTCTTTTAAGTATGACACGCGCGCTGACGGGATTATATTCATGGTCAATTACCCTCCCGGCAATTGTTGCCGGTTTGTTTTTTACGATGATATTGCCAATGTCGTATGTATTTGGGTCCTGCAATTTGAACTCGCTGATTTCCGGAGCATAGCCGGGAACAAAAACAAATACATTTATTTTGGTAACCCATTTTGTATAATGTTCGCCGGGTAACAACGAGAATTCTCCATTTTCTGAATGGAAATCTTTCTTGTGGTTTGAACGATAAATACTAACAGCAAAATTTGTTGCTGGTGTATTGATATCTTCAATACACACTCGTCCCCGAATACGTTTCGGCTCAGAAAGTATCCATTCAATATTATTATCTCCCGCAAGAACATTTGTAGTAGCTCCGACATTTTTATAACTGGTAGACAATTTGAGTTTCGTTCCTTTTTCGACATCCATTCCAATTATTTCAAAAAATCCAAGATGATCACATTGGCCATTCATCTCTTGTCTACCAACTCTGGCTCTTACATAAAGATTATGGGGCGTCATATCCGGTTTGTAAACAAAACCAGAAACTGTAGGAGGAACAGAATTACTTAAATGCAGGATTATTTTATATGTTTTACCAAGATCAACAGTAATGTTTTTCTTTTCCGCGACTCTTCTATCCTCAGATTCTGCATGTAAAGAAAGCTTTGCTTTGTTGTGTCTAAGAATATTAAATTTATACCAGTCATCATTGTCATAAAGTTTTACGCTATGTGTTCTGCCACCGCTTCCACTATTATTCTTTGTTTTCACGAGCAATGAATATTTTAACACCGGCTTACCATTTTCATCTTTCAGTTGAACCATCACAACAGGTCTTTGAAACATTGTAATATTATGTACAGTAGTTTGCCCCGGTTCTATTTTAACTTTTTTATCATAAATTCCCGGCAGGAAATAATCTTCCCCTCCATACGCATTTACCGAATATGCTTGTGGAGCGGCAGCATTTGAAATTACATATATTCCATCTGAATCAGATGAATTTTTATCTGCCGCCCCATAAGCCGCATTTTCATCCCAGCGAACTTTTCTTGTTCCTAATAATTTTGAAGAATCATATGCAGGTCTAATATTGACTCTTACTCCTGAAATCGGTTTACCTGATTTAGTTGCAACTCTTCCGGTTAAAATGCCTGTTTCGCGCAGCATGAGCGTAATTGGTTTATTAATATTTCGCTGAACCCGATATTCAATTTTTGCAAATCCGGGTTCATTTATTACTAATTCAGCTCTGAAATAAACTGTAACCGGCAGTGAAACATTGAATTTACCGTTTTTGTCTGTTGTTATGATTTTAGATTTGCTTCTTCCAAGGTTATGTGTATAACATTTTATTTCTATTCCCGCAGCCGGTTCGCCCGACTGTTCATAAATAACGATACCGTTGACATTTTTATATTTAAATTCAGGGAATATGAATTCCATATAATTTTCTTCACCGGGAAATAGAACTACATTTGTAATTATCCATTGTGCTTCATCTGTTTCAAGATATAATTTGTAGTGTTCAGCGAGTAAACCGGCAACATTAAAATATCCGTCTTCATCGGTGTTTTTATTTATTCCGACATGCCCGGGATTATTCTGTTCTTCATAAAGGCCGCGCGGTGTCGCCTGAAAATGCAAATTTGATATCACTACGCCATCGCTTCTTATAGCTTTCCCGCGGAATTTTACATCTGATAAAAGTTTAACATACACGGTTTTATCTTCACCGGAACGTACGTTGAAATGCTCTGAATAAGAATCTGCAAAACCTTTTGCTTTGACCATAACTTTCACCCCCTTTAACTCTTTTACAGGCGGAAAAGTTATTTTTTTGTCTTTGCAGGCCGTTGAAGTTGCAACTCTAAGGTGGTTTCCCATTTTGTAATCATCGTGTACAAGTCTGGCGGATATATTATTTTCATCAATTTCTTTATCCGCGATAAGTTGCGCGGTTATTACAGCACCGGGCTCATCAAGATTAAGTTCAACATGAACCGGTGTAACTCCTTTAACAAGACGATTTGTATAGAATAAAACAGTTGCATAACCATCTTTCACAGCCGAGAGATGAAAGGAGGATAACTTTTCGGGAATAAGAATTTTCGCAGTTCCGTTTTTATCAGTTTTAGCAGTCCAATCCGACGGTTTTGTGCCGTAGTATTCAATGCTTGCAGTTGCGCCATGTGATGGTAAACCATTTTCAAGAATTGTAACAATTACCGGCCGTAAGATTTCATTTTCGGTTTCGGCTTTGCCGGGAGAGTTGTCTTTAATTGAGTTTTGCGGTAATGAAGTGGCTTTGATATTTGTTAATGAAGGCAGTTTAGTTTCATCGGTATTATCCTTCTTACCGCATGCGGAAAAGAACAACAAAGTAAGAGCTAATCCAAAAATGACAGAATGATTCTTTGGGTTTTTCATTTTATTAAAATATTTAGATACGAATATTTTTTTTTATTATTGCCACTAAGACACGAAGGCACTAAGTTTTTTATTATTTTAAATATCTTTTCTTTGCGGGCTTAGCGAACTTAGCGTGATAAAAAATTCTTTCTCGTCTAACGAAGTAACGCTGTACTCACGTTCAAGGCGCCTAACGAAGTAACATATCTTCTCATGGTCAAGAACGCAAAGTTAATCAAACACAATTTATACTTTTCATAATTTTTTTTTTGCTTCCGTTTCACAAAAAAATTTCGGAAATAACGTTCTGCATCACGCTAAAAATGCGGAGCATTTTTTAGCGTGCATGCTTTGGTTCGGTTTTTAGTCGATCCATGTATTTATTTCTATCTTATTCACAAGTTGATTGGTGGTGAAATGGAGGGCTAAACCTCCACCACTAAAGTCAATGAATCTCCAGCCTACTCGTTTGGTTTCGTATTGCCAAACATTGTTGGTGCCGATTGAGTCTGGTTGCCCTAGCAGTTTTATGACTTCAGTGTTTATCATATTTGTGGTGATGATTGTATTTGCCACTGTATCAAGAACGGCATAACGATATTTCTGGTTTGGCTTTTTCCATTTCTTGGGACTAAATTTGGTCGTGGGACGATATATAACTTCATCAATTTTTCCGGATATTAAAGCACCTCCGATGTATATTGCTCCCGCCCACCAAGGGGAGGAAAGTACAGCCAGAATTGCAATAACTACTAATATTTTCTTTTTCATATTTTCAAGACCGAACTATATAATTATATAACTAAAAGTCATATAATATTGTTATATTTATTAAATTATTACAAAATTCTTGTTTTTTTCGAGCAATCTCTAATTAAAAATTTCAAACATAAAAAATAAGCACTGGGTTTCCCGATAACTTTTCAATTTCCTATACCATTTTATTTGTTTAGTCATTTTCTTCATAGTAATATGAATAGTCAATCCCTTTCATAAACATTTCGCGGTCGTTGATTTTGTTGGTTAAAGCATTTTTCAACAAGCTTTTTAGAACATTGCTGTTTGTTGGGCTTTGCATCATTGCACCCATATAATCTCTTTTGCTTATTTTGCTCCAATCAACGCATTTTTTCAAGCGCTTTTTTAATATCAAATCCAACCATATTCGGGTACTTCTGCCGTTTCCATCCATAAATGGGTGTGCAATGTTCATTTCTACATATTTGTTTACGATTTTGTCAAATGTAGTTTCGGGCATTGCTTCTATTTGTTTTAATGTTTTACCCAAAAAGCGTGATATAGAAAATTGAAATCCACCTTTTGAAATATTTTTTTGTCTAATTTGCCGTGCAAAATCATACAAGCCACCAAACAAATAAGCGTGAATTTGTTGTAACCCTTTAGTTGTGCCAATTTCAATATACTGATAAATGAACTTTCAAACAAAGCATACGCTTTTGTTTTACTTTTCCCATTTATGCTTTCATCGCTATAAGTAAACCATTCAATAAATCGGTTTGCTTTTTTGCTGGGAAACTCTTTACCCAATGCAATAATTCCATTATAATCCAACATGTCGGATAGACGCTTTTTCCCATCAGGTGCAATTAATTTCAACTGGGTAGTGGCACTAACCACTTGGCTGTTTTCTTTCTTCAACTTGGCTTTAAGGTATTTCCAATAGTTGCGAGTTTTAGTATAGTCGATTTGGTCGGTAAGCACAGCAACAATATCCAACACCGAGAACCACCATTTGGAGTTCTTTTCGTCCCAAACAGCACGTACTTCTCGGTCGTCAAAAAAACGTATGGATATTTTTTTCTTACTCATAATTATATGACTCCTGGTTTTTTAATAATAAGTAGTCGTCCCTTAAAAAGTCAAATTTCAAACGATTAAAAGGCGTTGAGGCGATGATGCATGAATATACTTCAAGCCGAAAACTTGCCTATTGAGTTAATCAGTTAATAAATATTTAATTATCGGTTAATAGTTATAAAGGCTTTTACCTATTTATTAAACTATATGTTATGAACATATTTTATCAAATGATTTCACT
>Ga0164318_10006472_pt1 | contig 11329 bp, 15 predicted proteins | sample GuaBasSedimGuay9_FD_113734 | JGI IMG/M metagenome (GOLD analysis project Ga0164318, IMG submission 113734) | Subseafloor sediment microbial communities from Guaymas Basin, Gulf of California, Mexico - Guay9, Core 4571-4, 0-3 cm | ecosystem: Environmental > Aquatic > Marine > Hydrothermal vents... | reverse complement strand
TCCCGGCGGGACCATGTTTACAAAATCGTAGTCTCAGATGTTGTAATCAAATAATTTTGGGAGTAGAATTGCTTTAGCGGTGTTTTTATGGAAAGGAAAATAATGGGTTCTGTTTTAGCAATTAAAACAATACTTTCTGCAGAAAATGTAAGATTGAATTCAGGGGACAACAAATGAAAATACTATTATTTGTTTCTTCTCATTGTTCTCACTGTCCCAATGCTGTAGCTGTTGTAAATAAAGTTGCGCCAAAATATTATGATAACGGATTGTCATACCGCAAAATAAGAATAAAGACCTCTGAAGGAAAAGAATTATCATCAAAATATGGAGTTATGTCAGTTCCTTCAATTTTAATGTTTGACAAAGATGGTCGTGAAATCAAAAGAATTGTAGGAGCTCCCAGCGAAGGGTATTTAATAAATGTGATTGAAAAAGCACTTGGTCTAAAAAAATCATTCTGGAGCAAAATTCTTGGCGCCTAGTCTGAGAAAACCGCCTTCTGTCTGCGCAAGACTGAGGTATTGTATTTTCATTTTTTTCTACCTAAATCTTCTCTTATGTAGTATTCTTTTGCTTTTCCCGGGTAATAAACCCAACCTATTTTGCTTTCTGAATCAATTGATACCTTTCTTGAATAAATCAGGTAATCAAGAACTACGCAGAATGTCTGGTACATCCCCTCCCTTTAGGCAGTGATTCCCACAACTTTCTTTTTTTATGTTCACCGTCATGTTGCCTGATATGTTTTTCTGCCATAAGAACAGTATCCTAGCGCGGGTATCTCAATACATTGGCTTTTTCTATGAAGTCTGTTTTTGTTTCCATGTTATATCTGTTGATATAACAAATATAGAAATGTTATGATATAGTCAATCCAACAATAATTGACCTTTATGTTGGATTGCCATATCATGGAACTTGCGTTCCAGGCTTTTGGAGTATATTGTCTTCGAAATAGTCAATCGATATCGATTTATATGAAATCAACAGGGTCTATAATTTGACGATTGACTATACTGCAAAGTAAACTTCTCAATGTCACTTATGTAAACTTAACGCAGTATCTGGAAATCACTGTATTCTTCTTCTGCATCTTCCGGCGCTATCACAGTCACATCTACATCATCAACTCTTGAGGCAGGGGGGCCTGCTCTTAGCTTGTCCGTAAATGAATCTATTTTGTCTTCTGCGCCCACAGCAAAGACCTCAACCCTGCCATCAGGAACATTTCGCACCCATCCTTTAACACCACAATCATCTCCACTTTTTTTCGTGAATGCCCTGTAAAATACCCCCTGTACTCTGCCGGTTATAAAAATATGCACATATTTCATAGCGCCATCCCTCCAATTCACTATTATATAAACTGGAATCACAAATAATATATACCTGCTTTTATATTCTAAACCAGTATCTCATTGAAAAACGACTATAGAAAAACAAAATTAACCGAACATCTCTAAATAAAAAAAATCGCCTGAAATTCGCTATCCTAACCGGAGCAAGCTCAGGGGTATTACGCGAATTTCTAAGCCGGCGATTTTTAATCTTCCCAAGTGATTTATATCCACAGCAAGCTGCGGGGTATTTACCCACTTGGGAATAAAAGCAAAAATCCCCGACTTCTACAATAACATTTATAAACTTAACCATTCAACTTAAGACCCTGGCGGTCATAGCGGAGAGGAAACACCCGATCTCATTCCGAACTCGGAAGTTAAGCTCTCCAGCGACTTGAGTTGTACTGTCTTTCGACGGGAACCTCATGACGCTGCCAGACCCTTAACATTTATCTGCAAATAAACGCATAAATTCACATATTCTCTAAAAAACTCCCACTATATCAACCATTAAGAGAAAAAAGATATAAGCGCCCCTGTAGTGTAGTTGGCCTATCATCGTGGACTGTCACTCCGCGGACTCGGGTTCAAAAAATGCGCAAAAACTCTGTGCGCGTCTGAAAATCCCGACGGGGGCGCCACAACCCACTCATTCTCAAAACGTTAAAGATTCCGCTATTCTCATTGAGTGATATGGCAAAATCGCATAGAAAATATTGGTTTTGACAGTACCCTATTGAGTGCTGTGAATCCGACAAGTCGTATTCCCACATATTCGACGAATTGAATATATCGATATGCAGAATCTTTGCGTGTCAACAATCTTTGGTGATGTGTGTGGGGTATGCAAGACATCATGAAATATAGGATATATTGGTTGATTTCAAGCTCTCAGATTGCTTGTTGTATTTTGTGATGCAATCATAGATGCCGCCGGTCTATTTGACCAGCGGTTGTTGACACACCACTACATAAAGACAAAACAAACACATATAAAGCTTAAAATAGCATATCATCTTCTTCTGACATCTTCTAAAGAGAAAAAAGGGAGTAGATATAAAATGCTTGTAGACATAGTACTTGGCTCGAAATCCGCCTTCAGGATACTTTCAGTACTTACGAAAGATCCGGAGTACGGATACACAAAAGAGGAAATAAAGAAGGCAACGAAACTCGGCGGAAATTCAATATTTCGGACAATGAACATCCTTGAAAAGAACAACATAATAACAGGACAGAAATCCGGCAGAAAAACCCAATACAAGATAAATCTCTGCAACGAATACTCTCACTTCATCACAGGAATATGCCAAAAAGAAAGAGACGATTTAAACAATATAGACCATCAAACAGCAACAATATTGAGGGAATACATCCGGCAACTCAGCGACGCTGTTGACATCGACTCAATCTACGTATTTGGATCAACAGTAAAACATAATGACAGCAAGAATTCAGACCTTGACATTGCCCTTATATTCATAAGCGAGCCAGACAATGATTCTATGATGAGAATAAAAGATGTCACAACAAAAATCGAAAAGAGATTCAAAAAAGACATAGACGAACACATATTCAAAAAAGACGACTTCGCAAAGATGAACATACCATACGCTGAAGCTGTACACCGTGACGGCATCCGCCTAATATAACTATACTCAAGGCATAAAATAAATGAGCAAACATCACCCAAAACTAAATTGCCTTGATGTATATGGGAAGGCACTATACTCAATTAATTAGTGTCTTCACTATATAACCGTTTCAGAACAAAAACCCTATACAACTTCTCAACAGACCTCCTGTCTATTTTCTTTCCAAAACATGAATGAGGAACAAGAGCACCAGAAAACGTCTTTGGAATATGCATCAGTTCATGTATCAGTGTCCTGTCCTGATCATCTACAGACTGCTTGTCAAAATGCTCAGACAGAACCTCAAGAATATAATGCGCATCAACTCCAAGCGCTTTCTGCCATATCCTCGGAAGCGACCATATACGCGCATAAGCCCTCGCCTTCGATTTATACGAGCGCATACAGATAACATTTTGAGCAGTTATGTGATTTAACTCAAGCACATCAATAATACCATTGACACGCTTCTGGATATCAGAAGCAGACTCAAAATCCATACCGCAACAACCACTTCACTTGCCCCAGTACGACAACGCTTCCCTCAACTCCTCACCGCCCGGCCGCCTAAAAGCAACTGCCTCCACAGCCTGCCTGATAGCCCGCCCACCGGCCTCTGTGCCCTTCGGATGCCCGTGGCATCCACCGCCAAATTGCATCACAATATCAGGACCCATATACTTCATAACCCCCAGCACATGACCCGGGTGCAGCCCACCAGAAGCCACAGGCAAAACAGGATTCCTGCCATACCAGTTTTGGTATAGAACATCACGCTTATCATCTTCATTTACAGTCTTTGCAGTGATACCTTCCTGGATAGATAATACTTCCTTGCCTGAACCGTGCATCTTCCCGATAATCGCGCCAATATGCAACTGGTCAACACCGATAAGCCGGCTGATTTTTGCAATAGTAAGCATAGATATGCCATGCTCCGGACTCCGGGTAATCGCTCCATGCATAGCGCGATGGGCATGAATCACAAGTCCAAGGTCAGCAATCCTAAGCGTCTGAAGAGCAGAGAATCCCGCAGTCAGTATGTCTATCATCACATACTTCCCGCCATGCGCTTTCACAAACCTCGCCCGCCTGAGCATTTCATTAGTCTCAGCTGTAACATTAGGCATGTAGATTTTCTTTTCACCGGTCTTAATCTCTGCTTTGTCTCTTGCCCTTAAGGTAAGCCTTATGCGCTCATTGAACTTATTGAACGGAAGCGAAGTCAGGTTCTCATCATCCTTTACAATGTCAAGACCACCGACCCACGCACTATACGCAACATTCGTATGGCCCAGAGAATCAAGTCCCACCTTCGGCTTGATAATAGTACCCACAAGCGGTCTCTTGCTTATGCCAGTCACCTTCCGCACACCTTTTATCCCGAATGCAGGACCCGGGCTCGCCGTAATAATCTTTTTCGGAAAAGATACATCAAGAAGCTTAAGTGACGTAATAGCATTCATCCCGAATATATTACCGGCAATGCTTGAGAGAATCTGGGGTATATTTCCCTCCTCAAAAAGCTCAGAAGTATAAGCAATTTTGACAACCCCCCTGCGCTTATCAATATCGTAGACATGTGGCTTAAGCTTATTCATTATGCGCGAAGACATAGTACAGATCTCAGTCCATGTCCCGATAGACGACTCAGCAGCAATATGCTCACACGCCTTCTCAATAGAAACACCATTAGGGACAATGCGATACTTAGCAACAAGATCCGATGGCTTCGGCCTATACTTCAAATCAATATACTCATATTTATTCATATAACATCACCAGCAATAATCAATACAGGATATTTACTCGTCCCTGTATATATTACTTTGGTTCAAAATTAGACCTAAGATTTCAAAAAGAATTAAAAGTTAAGAAAAATTATTTACGGAATATATTTTTAAATTAACCCAACTAACACATATCTCAGGTGGATAAATGACGATTATAGAACTTAAAAAAACCCTGACATTCCAACCTGAAATAGATATGTGTGTATCATCTTGCATAAAAAATGTTCTTGACAGCCAATTTCACTCCAAAAGATACTCTCTGAAAAAAATAAATAAGTGCCTGAGGTATATAAATTGTTTGGGAGTAGGTCTTGATAGTATCAACAACCTTAATGAACTGCTAAATAAAGATAAGATTTATGTTTTCCAAAAAGATGAAGAAAGCAATAACATTAAATCTATAGAAAGACTAATCGAAAGAAAGATATACCCCATCGTAATATTTCCATTGAAAGACTATGAGAAATGGAAAAATGATAAAACTCGCGTTTACTCGGACGGAGATGAAAACACATATCACTTTTTAGTTGTCGTAGGTATCGACAGAAAAGACGAAATTGTTTATGTTTTTGATCCTATAAAGAACAAATATCGTGATTATGACAAAGAGCCATATGATAAAATAACTTTCAGCAAATTTTATAATGTATGGGTTCACGAGGAAGACATACTTTATCCGATAATCTGGTTTGAACGCAAAAACGATAATCTTAATATAGACCCTCAACAAAAGACAGTAATAGACAAATTTGATAAGAGTAGTAGACAGGTTGATAATAATGCTAAATAAACAGAAAATCGAAAAGAATATTCTAAAAAAAGTTAAAAGATATGTATCAAGAGAGATAGGAACAAATGTTATTCTTAAAAATCCAGAACTGGTTAGTGGGAAAAATACTATCATCGCAGATTTAAATATATCAAAACCAAAGATAATATATGATGACAAAACAAAAGAGAGATACATTAAATTTTTAAGATATGATAATGTCACTAAAGTAGAGTTTTCTCTTGACAAAAGTGGCATAAAAATGAATATCAGTAGGACTAAATTAAGTGATATGATTAAAAAAAAGGAGGGAAGAAGACGCCGTAAAATTGAAGATTTAATATTGAACAATATTTATAGTCAGATTATTGATATATCCCTAATAAAAACGAATTTAAGACCAATATATGTAATATTGACTGAAATATTCTATGATAGAAAACTTTCACTTGATAAGATTAATAAGTATCCAAATAAGGAAAGACTACAAAAATATATCAAATTCCTGACAGACTCAGAAATAATAAGAAAAAATAGTGTTGGAGATTATGTTCAAGGGAATATACCAATTGAACTGCAATCCGCTCTGAAGAACAAAGATGAAGAAGAAGTATTGAAGCACACCTTTGGTTATATCGTGAAGGAAGGACGAAAATATCTAAAGGAGGAGTTACATCTTTATATGGTCGAGTCTTATCTTAAAATAATAACTATATACTATTATTGTTTTAGTGCTGAGGATAAACTTTTGAAAGTAGACAATAGTTCATACCTCCAAGAATACAAAAATACCTATAACACAAGAATCAATGAAACGAAATTTATTTCTTATTTAAGCGATTTAGCAAATATTGGTGTATTAAAGAGAGAACACAATTTATATTACGGTAATGAATGTATAAAAAAGGCAATACATATCGCCTAATTATATATCTAAACAGATAAAGAAGAGAAGATTAGATAAGACTAGAGAATATTGTTGTTTTCTCTCTACTTAAGCTTAACAGCAGTCCCATACACCAGAAGCTCCGCAGCAGATGTCATAATCTGCGATGTCTGGAACCTCACATTCACAACCGCATCAGCGCCATGTTTCTGCGCATCCTCAACCATCCTTTTCTCAGCCTCAATCCTCGCCTCAGTAAGCATCTCAGTATACTCCTTCAACTCACCGCCGACAAGCTGCCGAAGCCCTGCAACAATATCCTTTCCAAACCACTTGGCGCGTATAGTATTTCCCTTAACAAGTCCAAGAGTCTCAGTAATCTCTTTACCCTGCACAAAATCCGTCGTCACAACAATCATCTTAGACACCTCATCATTCCTTTAAACTTTTCTTTTCTTTTTTTGAGTCCTTAAACCTCTCAAAAACAAGCTGCACAAGAACAATCACAAGCCCGGATAACATCACAAAGAGCCCAACCTTAACAGCAACGGGCATATCAGCATCAATAAACCCGATAGCAAAAAGATAAAGAGGATAAGCTAAAAGAATCATAACACCAATTGAAAAAAGCATAATACCGACATTCTTGACCTTGTCCATGATAATCCCTCCAATAATACACAATGCATTCTGAACAATAAAAATCTCCAACCTTTATTTTAAATATTTCCATTCATTATAATCAACCATGAGACTCTACTTTGCGACAGGAAACAAAAACAAGCTACTGGAATTCCAAAATTTTCTGGGACCAGAGGGCATCGACATAGAACATCTTGACATCAGCTACCCGGAAATAAGATCAGATGATATCGCAAAAATTGCTGCCTCAGGCGCAAAATATGTATGCTTCAAAGCAAAGAAAACAGTAATTGTAGAAGACTCAGGACTCTTCATAAATTCATTAAACAGCTTCCCCGGCACATACACAAAATGGGTACACCAAAAAATCGGGCATGACGGCCTCTTCCGCCTTCTTGAAGGCAAAGACCGCAAAGCAGAATTCAGGACATGCATAGGCATCTGCAAACCAGGTGACGAACCTTTAACTTTTAGCGGCGCAGTAAAAGGCACAATCACACGGGAAGAGAAAGGCATAAACGGATGGGGCCACGACTCTATATTCATACCAGTTGGACACGACAGGACATGGGCAGAAAACCAGGACATAAAAGCAACAGAATCCCACAGGATTAATGCCATAAAAAAACTACTTGACTGGCTAAAAGAAAATAAATAATATGTCAACAACCGTCAGCTAATAGACAAGCGGCATATACATGCCCACAAATATCACCCAAGTTGTTGAAATGCAAAGATTACACATACACATACTCAATAAAATAGCGGAATCTTTAGCACTTAAAGGAGTGATGCAGATGAGCGCAAAAATAATCATTGGAACACAATTCGGAGATGAAGGAAAAGGAAAGATTATAGACTGCCTTGCAGAAGATTCAGACATAATCGCCCGATTCCAGGGCGGCAACAACGCAGGCCACACAATAGTCGTAGGAGATGAGACATTCAAACTGCACCTCATCCCCTCAGGTGTCCTCCATAAAAACAAGACAATAGTAATTGGAAACGGTGTCGTGGTCGACGTAAAGATACTAAACGCAGAAATTGAATCCATTGAAAAAAGAGGACACAAAATAGGAAACCTGAAAATCGCAGGCAATGCCCATGCCATCATGCCCTGGCACAAAGCAATTGATAACCACGAGGAGAAATTGCGCACAAAAAAAATAGGTACAACAGGCCGCGGCATAGGCCCAGCATACATGTTCAAGGCCGGCCGCACAAATGCGATAAGAATGTATGATTTCAAAGACGAGAAACGGCTTGCTAAAATAATCACAGAAACCATAGAAAAAAACAAGGACTACTTCAGGCGCATCAACTACACTTGCACTGAGACAGACCTTATCCGGGAATACACAGCAATCTCAAAAAAAATAAAGCCCTACATCTGCGACACATCCATTTTGCTGAACAAAGCCCTTGACAACAACAAAAAAGTCCTGTTTGAAGGCGCACAAGGCACATTTCTTGACATAGACCATGGCACATTCCCGTTTGTCACATCCTCAAACACAGTATCCAGTGCAGCCTGCGCAGGCACAGGAATCGGCCCGAAACGAATAACAGAAGTTCTCGGGGTTGTAAAAGCATACACAACCCGCGTAGGAGAAGGCCCTTTTCCGACAGAGCAGGAAAACAAGACAGGTGAAAGACTAAGAAAAGAAGGTCACGAATTTGGCACAACCACTGGCAGGCCACGGCGCTGCGGCTGGCTGGACCTTGTGATGCTGAACTACGCAAAAAACCTCAACAGCCTGACAGGCATCGTAATCACAAAACTGGACGTCCTATCGGGTCTTGACACAATAAAAGTATGCACTACCTACAGGACAGGCAAAAACGAAACCGAAATATATCCCCTGGACCTGCCTGACCTGAAAGAAGCAAAGCCAGTCTATAAAGAGCTTCCCGGCTGGACAGAAGACATAACCGTAGTAAAGAACTACGAACAACTGCCGCAAAACGCAAAAGACTACCTGAAATTCATATCAGAAAGACTATCGCTCCCGGTAAAATTCATTTCCGTAGGCCCGAAAAGGTCACAGACAATAATGATGTGAGAGATAACATGCAGCCAGTAAAAAACACAATACCAACCACAGAAGCAATAGTCAATCTATACACAAGATGCGCAACAGAACTCCCGGGCGACGTATGCGAAAAACTGCGCAAGTCTCTGGAAAAAGAAGAAAACGACACAGCAAAATACATCCTCAATACAATACTTGAAAACATTGATTTAGCGAAAAAAGAATCAAAGCCAATATGTCAGGACACAGGCACCCCAATATTCTACATAAGCAGCGACAATACCATATCTCTGGATGAGATAAAAAAGCACATAGAAACCGCAACAAAACAGGCAACAGAAAAAATCCCCCTGAGACCCAATGCAGCGGACCCAATAGTAGGCACGAACACAGGTAACAGGCCAATAATTCACATTGAGCAGTCAGACAGATTTAAAATAGACTTACTCATGAAAGGCGGCGGCTCAGAAAACATCTCTGCAATCTACACACTGCCAGACGCAAAACTAAACGCAAACAAGGACATCGAAGGCATCAAAAGATGCGTACTTGACGCAGTCTTCAGAGCACAGGGTAAAGGCTGCCCTCCATACATCATCGGGGTAGCCATCGGGGGGAACATAGAGCAAGTGGCGCACTTATCAAAAAAACAGCTCCTGAGAAACCTTAACGACAGAAACAAAGACGAACACCTAAACAAAATGGAAACAGAACTACTGGAAACCATCAACAAACTCAAAATCGGTCCCATGGGCCTGGGCGGAAAAACAACAGCATTAAGCGTAAAAATAGCCAAATCCCACAGGCACCCTGCATCATACTTCATAGGCATATCATTCAGCTGCTGGGCATTAAGGAGGCAGTCCCTATGATAGACTTCACAAAACTAAACGTGGGAGACAGGATACAACTAAGCGCAAAGCTATTTACAGCAAGAGACAGAGCCCACGTCTATTTACTCGACAACAACTTCGACAAAATAAAAAATTCAATAATCTACCACTGCGGCCCGATAATCAAAGACAACGAAGTCATTGCCGCAGGCCCCACAACAAGCTCAAGACTGAACCCATACACCCCGAAACTCATAGAAAAATACAACATAAAAGCAATCATCGGGAAAGGCGGCATGGATAGTTCTGTCCTCAACGCCATGAAAGGAAAAGCAATCTATGCATCAGCCGTAGGCGGCGCAGCATTGGTCTACGCCAAAAACATGACCGTAAAAAAGCAGCATATGCCGGAATTTGGCATGCCCGAAGCAATATGGGAACTTGACGTAAAAGATATCCCACTGATAGTCACAATGGACTCAAAAGGCAACAGTCTCTATGATGACATTCTACAGAACTCAAAAAAGGTTTTGGAAACGCTAATGCATAAATAAATGTACCTAAAAACAGGTATAATCATACCGCCAAAGGAATACGATATGATGACCACAATTTACCTGAACAAATCCTAGGCATTCCTCAGCGATTACAAAAGTAATGGAATGTCATAACCTTGCATGTTTTGAATATCCGCAAGAGCCATTATAGAATTAACATAATTAATCCCCGTATCTTCAACCCGAGCATCCTTAAAAACACATATTCGACCAAAGTCATCAACAAAGTTCCTGTAATTCTGAATATTAGATAAATCATATTTCAACCCTGGTGCTGCACCCAAATTTTCAACCGGAACAAGATTAAAATCTCTTTCCAATACTAAATCACCATTATTCATTGCTGAGATCGCATGATGCTCGGTGTCATCTCTAGTTGATAATATATTAATGTATGAATTTTCTACATAATCGGTAATTTTTAGACAGTATTCACCATCATACCATACAACGCCCTCAAGATTTGCATATACAGTTTCCATGCCCTTAACCTGTTTACGGTCAAGAACAATTTCTGTACCTGGTAATTTAATATGATCAAATTGACCATTAGGATCAAAATGATAACTTACTAAACCATAAGATGAATCCAACTGTCTCGCTCTTTCTGATTTTACTCTTACTTCTGCTCTGGGAATATATTCTCCTTCTACATTTTTTACATTATAGTTAACGTCGTTACTAAATGGACAAATTTAACCTAAGACCAAGAGACGTTAATCTATCCGGGGAAATCGAAGATTTCCTGGATCCTAAAAATCGCAGATAGTGTCATATGACCCCTACATAAAAATAAGATGGCCATAATGTATATGGTCAATATGTGGGGTGATTTGATG
>Ga0164318_10006471_pt1 | contig 11331 bp, 7 predicted proteins | sample GuaBasSedimGuay9_FD_113734 | JGI IMG/M metagenome (GOLD analysis project Ga0164318, IMG submission 113734) | Subseafloor sediment microbial communities from Guaymas Basin, Gulf of California, Mexico - Guay9, Core 4571-4, 0-3 cm | ecosystem: Environmental > Aquatic > Marine > Hydrothermal vents >... | reverse complement strand
TCTTCCAAATTCTCTTTAATAAATTCTGTGACTAATCGTTTTTCTACAAACTCTTTTTTTGGTGGGTTAATATGCTCACGAATTTCATAATCTGTAATTTTGCGACAACCTTCAAACCAAAAGAAATTTTCACATTTAGTGCATTTCGAATAGGGCATTGATTCATATTCTAATGTTTCATCTCTTGAACATTTCCCATCGGACCAACACACAGGTCTACCTAGAGTATTGTATGACAACAGTTCGTTATGAGCATGCCATTTTTTACAATGTGGACATTCTACGTATTTTAATTCTATTTGCATAATTTATTAGTTTATTATATCACTCTCGATTCCATAGCTTAAAAAAGTCAGTTTCCCCATCATTAAAAAGATGTACTGATTTGGAGTTTGCATTTAATTCGCCATTCACATAAGCTACATGCAAACGCTTATTGTTAATACTTGTAAGTTCCCAGGCACCGGAGAAAGTAAATATATTATTTAATTCTTCCGCCTTTTCTTTATATTCTAAATCGCCTAAATCATTATTTGCATGTATACGACTACATATTTCAAGTTCAAAGCTTACACCCCAATCATCAACTTTAATATTTTTAACTAACACTTGCGAAATTCTACCACCTTCCCTATACAAACATGTTTTATCTTTAAAAATGGTAAATATTTCTTTTTCAGAGTAGTCCATATCTTATTGTTTCTTTATAATTTTATCAATTTCCTCAAGATAAGTATAAATATCGTCCCATTCCCAATTAGCATAAGTCGAATTTGGGTTTTTCCATCGTTCATATCTAATTTTTGCTTTTTCAAGGTAGTATTTTGCTTCTTTGAATTTGCCCAATTTAAATTTTACAACACCATTGTAATAAGCCGCTATGGTAAATTCATAACGATCGTTAAAATCTTCGGCAATCATATATGCTTCGGTTAAAATCCTTTCGGCTCTTTCAAGATACATATCTTTACTATGACTTGCCAAAGCAATACCAATTGATAAAATATAATCATCGTCATCTATTATGCCCCCGGTTTTTTCGCTCCATTCTGCATATATTTCGCAAGCTTCATCGTATCGTTTTTCTTTTACAAATTCATCAATCATGTCATCGTCAAGATATTCCAATGTCTCTTTTGATAGTTGTCGCTGTTTACTCCAATCCCTATAAAAATATTCATTTGCTTTTTTATAATCATATTGCAGAGTGTAAGCCATAGCAGTTCTTGACTGATATTCTCCTGACGACGGAATATCAAGATTTTCAAAAAAATCTGCAACTTCTGCTAAATCATCACATATTTTTGGAAAATGTCCTAAATCGCTTTTATAATAAGCATGCCACTTGAAATAATATGCCTCGAAACGAAGTTTTTCAGTTTCTTCATTTTTCTGATAAATTTGTGATAAAAAGGCTAATGCTTTTTCAGCAAAAGCTAAAGTTTCAATATCTGCCCATTGTTTTGCACTTTCTTCAGCTTTTTTTATTTCGTTTGCAGCAGCTTCCAGTAAAGTCTCATAAATTTCATTGTCTTGCCCTGATTTAGCTTCAATTTTAGAAATCAGAAGTGTTTTTCCGTCTATTAAGCCTCGTGCAATTTGCATGTGTTGATTGTATTTACTTTTAAGTTTAGGATTACTTTCAAGTTGATCACCATAAATTGATTTTATTGTTGCGGCAATATGTTTGTGCAGTAGGCGACGACGAGATTTGTCCATACTGTCGTAAATTACACGATGTACCAAAGTTTGCGAAAAACGGTATGAATCAAGGAACTCACCATTTAGAGTAATTCCATCTTCTTCGGTCAGCAAATCATATTTTCTGTTTAGTATTTCAAGAAAATCAAAAAGTTCAAACTCGTCTATTTTTAATATTTTATCAAATTCCTGAATAATAAATTTTTCACCGCTGATGCTTGCATACGCAAGTATTTTCTTAAGGTTTTCATCCAAACGTTCAATTTTCTCATTAAGAACCGCATTTACCGATACGGGGAGTTCTTTTAAGTCAAATTCATTAAGTTCGTAACGTCCTGATTCATTTTTAAGAATATTATTATCCCTTGAAAGTAAATCAAGCGTTTCGATTAAAAAAAGTGGTTGTCCATTTGTAAGCTTAAAAATATCACGATAAAAATCATCATTAAAAACATTATTCGGAAAACTATTATTTATTAAAACAATAAGCTCTTCAAACTTAAATTCGTGCAGCTCAATTTCAAGCAACCAATTATCATTTTCTGAAATATGACTTTCCTTTTTAGTGTAATTTCTAAGCTCATTCAGTTTATCAGCAAAAGGATGTCTAATAGTGACAACATCACCATGTTCCGTTGTTTTTAATCGTCCAATTTTCACTTCATCTGGACGGTACGTAGCAATTAGCATTATTTTAAAAGGATCTGCTCTTATACTTTTGCTTAAAGCAAAAAGCAGGTTCAAACTTGAAGCGTCGGCCCATTGCAAGTCATCAATAAAAATAATGAGTGTTTTATTTTCTGCTAAACGTCTAAATTCTGTTTCAAAAATTTTATAAACATCCACTTCACTCTTCAGCTCATTATCTGGAATTTGATTTTCGAATGTTTTTTTATATGCTTTGTATGTATCAATTCCTGCCGTTGCGAATCCACCAACAAATGGTATTAATCCTATCCACGAAGAACCTGCCTCTGAAATAAAGTCTTTTAGCTTCTTACGCCTTTCTTTTTTCTTTACTTTTAGCTCTTCCTCAGTTGCTGATTCATTAGAAGAGCCATCTTCTTCTTTCTTGTCAATGGCTTCTGCATTTAGCTTTATCAGAATATCTTTGAAGGGTGCATAAGGATTTAAATTTTCTTTGTCGTTGCATTCGGTATCGGCGACAATTACCTTTGAACTACTCTCAAAATCTTTTAGAAACTCCCGGATCAAAGCGGACTTACCAATTCCCGCATTTCCTTCTATTAGAATAAGTTTCCCGTTTTTTGACACATACTCTATATCATTATAAACTTTCCGGATTTCTTTTAATTCTTTTGTTCGTTTGATAAATACTTTTTCCATAGGTACTAAAGATTTTGCATTCTCTGTATTCCAATTTTATTATTTTTCTATATTTTATTAATTTCGATATTAATTGACTGACTTTCATATTCGTAATTATATTCGCAATCCTGCATGTCCACGGCTTTCTCAATCAATTCCGATAAGCGTTTAAGGCTTTCAAGTTTTGTTTTCTTATACTTTTTGAATAATCTGACACATTCCTTTCTTATTGATATACTCTCTTTTATGTTTTCTTTTGAAAAAATATTCCTGTAATTTCTAAAATAACTTATTACCGGATTTCTTGAATTTCTAAGCAAGTCGTTTATAAGATGCCAAAGAATTCTTCTAAGATATATTTTTTTGTGAATATTTGCACTACCGTTTATTTCTATTAATTCAATACAATCTTTAATAATATATTCAGAAAAACCTTTTGCAGGTAAAGACATGCCTAAAGAAAGAGAACCGACACAAAAATCTATAATTGTATGTTCTGCTGTACACTCAATATCTAAAAATGACTCATGATAATGTTTTATTTCAGTCTCTGTCTTTACAATGTCTGTTGTTTGTTTACAATCCTTTTGCAGGAACATTTTTTTGCAATTTTTACACATTAAAAAAGAAGGTGCTTCTGACAGGCCAGATAATCCCCAAAAGTTATACAAGGGAGACTGAAAGATATTGTTGCGATTTTTTCTTTTAGAGTCCATGTATTCATAATATTGCATTCCCAATTCGTTTATGCCATTAGTTGTTGACCATTTTTCACAATATGGACATTGTATGTAAACTAATTCTAAATCCATGTTTTTATCTTAATTTAGTTTAAACACTTTCGTTGATTTTTCATCTATTAGTTTCAAACTTATATTAATGAATTTTCCATGAATATAATTATGATTACCCATTGCATCTAAATTGGCTATTAATAATTTTGCTTTTTCAAAATTACCACGTTCTCTTTCTATTTCGGCCAAAGTAATTTTCACAGCTATACTTCCCTTGCCTTCTCCCCGCCGTAACAATTCAGACAAATCTCGTAAATTCTTTGTTCCTATTTGTTTGTATTTTTCGTATAACTTTTTTTCTTTTACAGCTTCAATATCTTCCTCTACTAAATCCCTACTTACTCGTACCAAATCATTTATATGCTGAAAAAGTTTTGTTCTCAAATAAATCTCTCTGTTCGTATTCAGATTATTTGTGCCTTTTAGTAATTCAATTAAATCATTTATGAAATATTCTGTTTTATTAACTCTACGCAAATGTTTTGGCGGATAGTTTACATTTAAGTTATTTCCAAAATAGAATTCATAGTCTTCGTTTGTTGGGTAACTTATGTTCAGGATATTCTCAAAATAGTATTCCTGTTCTTCTCTTGTCGAATATCTTACACATAAATCTTCTTTGAAAAACTTATCGTAATTCTCACGTAAGAAATCTTTTATTAATTTAGTTTTTTTATCTTCATCTTTTATTATTTTTTTATAAAAAGAAATATTATCAGATCCAAACTCTTTCGGAATCTCCTTTTTTGCAAAAGTCCCAATTTCATCATCAGTTATTGTAGCGTAATCATCAATCCAAAATAATTTTTCACAATTATTACATCTCACAAATGGCGTTTCTGCATATTCCGACCAATCCAAATCAAAGCATTTTCCATCTGACCATTCTTGACTAATAATAACATCAGAATATTGCTTTTGTTTTTGCCGTGAATACCATCTTCCACAGTGTGAGCATTTAAAATATAATGTTGTTTCGTTATATATGTCTAACATTTTGTAAAAAATCGATTATTTAACAAATTACTAATAATTTGGTGCTGATTTCGGCTTATTATCAACCATATCCGAAATACAATTAAGCATCTGGTAAATATTTTCACAATCCCATTTTCGTTGTTTATACAGAACAAGTGCCTTTTCAAGATATAATTTTGCTTCCTTGTATTTTTTCAATTTAAATTTCACAAGTCCCAAGTTATAATTTGTTTCTGTTGCCATAAGGTGATCCATTTCTTCATCACAAACACAAGAATTATAAACAAATAAGAATAATTCCTCTGCCTTATTATGATAAATACCTTTACTGTGATTTACCATAGCAATGCCCATTTGTAAAATATCTTCTTCCAATAAAACGGCAATTTTATTTATTTTCAATAATTTTATGTAAACATCACTTGCTTTATCATATTGTATTGTTTCAAAATACAAATCGCCAAGCCCTTGGTATGTAGTTTCTAAAATATCAGGATTGTTTGCAAACAATTCTTCATTTTTTACTACTTTTAAAAAATATTTCTCCGCAATTTGATATTCTGCCGCAGGAACCGAATAAGCTATTCTTATACGCAATTGAGCAACATAAACGACATCAGTTTCTTCAAGAAAATCCAAAACCTCATCAATTTTATTTAAAATTTTGAGCTTGTATTCTTTTGCATCCCAACTTATTTTTCGCCACTCATTATAATGTTTATTGAGATTATGCTTTTTCGCTTTTATGCTTTTTGTTTCTTTCACGCTTAAAATATGTATTAAGCACTAAGTGCTATTTAATGTTGCTTAAGCACTAGTGCAAATTTTTAGCAGATTTCTTATTTTATAAACTTTATGATTTATAAATTCACCGGACTTTACTTGAACCACCACTCATTGATGGTTTGTTGAGTTTCTTCGCAGGTAGCCTTATCCTTTCCGTTACTTTTTCTATATCGTCTGAAACAAAAGTGTATAAATTTTCTTCGGTAAGTTCATTATCATCTAATGAAAAAAGCCTATCTGCTTGTGCTTGTGATATTTTTTCAAACACATTACGTACAAAACGACCATTTCCAAATGATTTTGTCCTGTTTTCATAAGCATTGGTAAAAAAATCGAGTAAAACTTTATCCACTCCATCTTCTAAATTGAACTTTTTTGCCTTTGACTGAATTTTAAAAATTTGCAATAATTCATCAGGTCTATAATCATCAAAATGAAAGAATCGTGTAAAACGTGATTTCAAACCTGGGTTTGAATCAATAAATCGATCCATTTCATCAGTATAACCGGCAACTACAACCACTAAACGGTCACGGTAGTCTTCCATTAATTTTAGAACCATGTCAATTGCTTCCTGACCAAAGTCATTTCCTCCATTTTCAGGTTCTAAGGTATAAGCTTCGTCAATAAACAGGATTCCATCTAAAGCAGATTTCACCAACTCCTTTGTTTGTACTGCTGTATCACCAACATGCTGCCCTACAAGCTGCGAGCGATCAACCTCAACCACGTGACCTTTTGCTAAAATGCCAAGCGATTTATAAATTCGCCCAAGCAATCTTGCAACAGTTGTTTTCCCTGTCCCCGGAGGCCCATAAAACACTGAGTGCAAGGATAGCATATTCATTTCACCTTTGTTACGAATCGATTCTATTTTTATAAATCTACGTAAGGATTCTATGCTTTCTTTTATGTTTTCTAATCCGGCTAGACTATTCAGTTCGCCCATTACCATTTCCAGCGAATCGGATAAATCTTCCTGAAAATCATCTTCTATTGTATTTTCAACATCTTCAAGAGTAATTAAACTTAGTTCTTCCTCATTTAAAAACCCTTTTTCTTCTTTTGCTTTAAATAGCCGCGATGCTTGAATTTTAAAAATTTGTTCTAATAAATTCCTTACAAACCTTCCATTTCCAAAACTCTCGTCTCGTGATTTATATGCAAATTTGAAATATCTCAGCAATTTCCCCAAAGCTTCGGGCAAGGCAATCAAATCTCTCTTTTTTGCCATTAATTCAAATAACGCTAAGAGTTCTTCCGGCTTGTAATCTGTAAAATTAAATGTGTTATTAAAACGAGAGCGCAAACCTGTGTTTGAATTCAGGAATTTTTTCATTTCCTTAGGATAACCGGCAACAATAACAATAAGTCGTTTACGGTCATCTTCCATTCGTTTCAATAATGTATCTATAGCTTCCTGTCCAAATTCATCGCTGGCCAATGAATAGGCTTCATCAATAAATAATACGCCATCTAAGGCTTCATTTATTTTTTTTGTGGTAAGCTTTGCCGTAGAACCCAAAACATCACCAACTAATTGCGAACGATCCACTTCAACTAAATGTCCTTTTTTTAAAATACCCAATGCATGGTAAAATTTACCCAATAACCTTGCAATCGTTGTTTTACCGGTCCCGGGTGCTCCCAGAAAAACAGTATGCAAAGAAACTGATGAGTCCTCCAGTTCTTTAGCAATCCGCTCTTTCCTTATTTCTGTTAGATGAATTAAGCTACTTAGCTCTTCCTTTATTTCTGTCATTCCGATAAGGCTGTTTAGTTCAGCATAAACCTCATCCAAAGAAGCCATTTTAGGCATTTCCACATCAGTTTGTTCATCGTTTCCTTTATCAGATTGCACATCTGCAAAGGTTTCATTTTTTTGTTTTTTATGTGGTGATGAGATACTTCCACCGCCTGATCCGGAACTAATTTCTTCGCGATGTATTTTTGTAAAGGCCATAAACCAAACATCCTCGGCATAAATTATTGAAGTAACTTCAAGCCCTTCTTTCCAGGCTTCATCAATATTCCCTTTCGGGAATTTACTATCGGTATTCCATTTTTGATAAGCAAAAGACGACATTTTTGACATAACAAGTAACCAAGAACCATTGCCATATGTCGCATCAGTAATATGATATCCCTTATCCCACCATTTGCTGATAAAATCCTCAGGAAATTCTTCCGATAAATGATAAACTTGTTTTCCAATACGACTATCCGTAGAAAATATCATTACCCAAACCCCTTCACCAAAAGTTACTTTTGAAAGTATATAACCCTCTTTATACCTTTCGTCAATTGTTGAAGCGGGTGATTCACCAGTTGCTGTGTAATTCCATGTTTGTTCAACAAGGTTTGAGCCTTTTGACATAACAAGTGCCCAAATTCCGTTACCATAAACAATGTCTGTAATCCGATAGTCGTCATTCCAGCCCTCTGTTATTTCATTGTCAGGAAACTCCCGGGTTGTACGCCAAATCTGATCAGTATAGGGTTTCTTCGCATTGAGTAAAGCCGTCCAACCATTTTCACCATAGTTTAATTCCTGAATGTAATATCCATTTTTCCAGGCATTATCAATTATTTTATCCGGAAATGTATTTGAGCTATCAAAATATTGATCGGGTGCTTCTGCAATTTGGTTTTCTAATGCTTCTTTTGCCATTTTTAGATGTTCAATATAAATATCATCACCCGATTCTAATTCAAGTGCTTTTTCAAAAGCCTCTATTGCTGCCTTAAAATCACCTTTATTAAAAAGTGCTTGACCGTAATAATAATGATTTGTTGAGTTATCAGGACTTATATCAATAGATTTAGCACCATACTCAATGGCTTTATCATGCTCCTCAAGCATCATATATACAAAACATGCATTACTGTACAAAAAATCAACATCATCCGCAATATTCAAGGCTTTTTGAAATACTTTAGCTGCCTCATCATATTTTTCCATTCGCATATAAATGCTTCCAAGCGTATTGTAGATATTATGATTATCCTTGTCATATTTCAGTGCTTTTTTTGCCCATACAAGTGCTTCATCATATTCTTTTGCATTTTCATAAACATCAGCAACTCCAATATATGCTTCAGATTGTGATTTATCATAATTAATTGCTTTCAAAAAAAACTCTTTTGCTTTATTATCTTCATCCATCCAATAATAGGCTTTACCTATTGCTGTATAAATTTTCGCATCTTCGGGTTCTAACTCAAGTGCCTTATTAAAAAGCACCAATGATTTTTCCTCATTAGCTTTAAAACTCCATGCTTTCCCCATAAAATAGAAAGTATCAGCCGACATTTCACCATCAATATGCTTGTCTTCAAGATATTCTATAAGTTCATCATACTGCTTATTGTTCAATAGTTGTTGAGCCCTTTTCTCATTACTGAGCTTTGTTTTTCTGAAAATTTTCATGTGTGGTTAGTATTTTAAACTTTAGTCTGAATAATTCAGCTTAGGCTTTTCCCTTTAAAAGGTGAAATTTATTTCATTATTTTGCCTGCCAGTCAGCATTTACCATTTTATATGATTCAAGTATGAAATCAATGATAAAATCACTCAAATTATTAATAAATTTTGAAGTATAAAAATATTCAATATTTTGAGTACTTGTTTGAAAATACTGCTCAAATAGCTGTTTCTGTTTTTTAACATAAAGCCCACTTCCGGGCTTATTTGTGAAATTTATATTACTATATTTCTTATTCAAATTTTCAAAACCAGTAACAAATTGGCTAAAAAGCTCAGTAGTTCCCCATCGTTCCAAATTTATAAAACTATCATCGCTGTTTTTTGGTGAACTAAATAATTCGATACTATTCCCTACTTTCAAATAATAGCTATTCTGACTAACAAATACTGATATTGAGACAGAGTTATTGGATTTTCGCTCGTCAAATTTATAAGTCAGTTTTGCAATCATTCGTCCTTTTCGCTCTACAAATTTTAGTGGTTCACGCAATTTTAACTGTAATGCTGGTATTAGTTTTTGATTTAAAGCATATAAAACCCTAATCGTATTTATTTCTACCATTGGTTTTGAAACTGCTTTTGTACTTGTTACCGATAATAGCTCAACTGTTTTTGAAAGTATTTCATATAAGCTTTTGTTATTTTCATCAGCAATAATTTGCATTTGCTTGATAATGTTAACAATATCAAAAAAATGCCTGCTTAGATAAGGTGATTTAATACAAACTGCATATAATATATGTTGCCATTTTTCATTTAGAATATCTGAATGAATATTATTATCATTAATTTCCAGATTATGTTTTTGGGCAAATTCATCTGACCAATGTTCTATATCAGCGTTATCTGCAAGTAGGTTATAAATTGCAGGGAAACCTGTTTGCAAACAAATTAAAGCAAAAATCAATTGTTTTTCATAAGATTGCAGTTCATGCTCATTGTTTTGCAGTTTATTTTTTGATTTTATCAACAAATTAATGAAAGACAATGTATTAACAAGTCGTTTTATACTACGTGGGTTCGTTCCGATAGACAAACCTGTAAACAAAACCATGGTCTTAATAAAGTCTTCATTTTTAGCCTCATCATCATTTATAATATTGACTGATAATAAAATTTCTTTGATATAATCATCAATAACATAGGAGCTGACAGGCATTTGAAATGGTAGCTGAATTATTTTATCAAAAAAAGAACGGAATTCTCTTTCATTATTCTCATTTAATTCGCCAAACTTGCCCTTAAGTCCTTTTACAACAACATCGTAATCAATTGAAAGAATGAAAATACAGTTATCAATATCAAATATATTTTTCATTAACTCCAAAATACTTACTGCAAGAGTAGGGTCTATTCGGTCTAAATCATCAATAAAAAATATAAATGCTCTTTTATTAATACCTTTTTCCTTATTTTTTTTAACGTTTTCATTAATAAGCTCACTCAGCTTATTTCTTAAATCATTAAGATTATAATTTTCTTCATTATTTTCATTAAAAAGAGAATCATTAATAGCATCGGCAGCATCTTCACTAACCTGAGAGACAGCAGTCTTTACCGCAACTTTAGATAATCCTTTAAAAATGGTTTTTCCTACTTTATATACATCTTTTATTAAATATTTTAACTTTTCAGGGTGTTCATTTTTTGATATTTCAATTACCTGCTCAATTAAAGCATTGATGATACCAATCAAAATATTTTCTTCATTCTTCATCAAGGCATAATGCCAGGTATTGAGCCAAATACTATAAAATTCAGCATTTTGGACTTGGCATATTTGCTCATCGAGCCTATTCATTAAAGAAGTTTTACCACTACCCCACTCACCTTGTAAGGCAATGGTTATGGGTGTTGATGTGTATTTGATAAACTCAGCCAAAGCCATTTCAAAAGACTTAATTTGTAATTTATCATCTTCATTGCTTTTTAATGGAATATCGACAATACCAGTTACCTTTTTATTCATAGCTACTTAATTAATAAACTTCATCAAACACCTTTTCACTATAATTCCCATTGCCAACAGATTTAATAAAAAACATTCAAACTTTTCAATGCTCACTTTCAAGCAACAGACTTAATGATTACAAACCTGACGGCACTCCGAAAAGCCGCTTAGCGGGTAATCCTATTAGAATCAAAAAGCTCTAGTATAGATGTTCTGTGATATTTTTAATATCTGTATTGCCTATTTTAAGCAAGTAATTAGTACACTGGTAATTAGTAATTAAAATAATAAAACTATATTTTTAG
>Ga0164318_10006470_pt1 | contig 11332 bp, 8 predicted proteins | sample GuaBasSedimGuay9_FD_113734 | JGI IMG/M metagenome (GOLD analysis project Ga0164318, IMG submission 113734) | Subseafloor sediment microbial communities from Guaymas Basin, Gulf of California, Mexico - Guay9, Core 4571-4, 0-3 cm | ecosystem: Environmental > Aquatic > Marine > Hydrothermal vents >... | reverse complement strand
GGCCGGGCCGTTCCCCTGAAACTCGTTCTTTCCACATTTCTTCTTTCGATGCTGATCACCAACGATGCGGCACTGATTGTTGTTGTCCCCCTCACTCTGGCCCTGAATGTCAGACGTAAGGATATTCTTGTTATTCTGGAAGCTCTGGCGGCCAATGCCGGTTCGGCTCTGACACCTTTCGGGAATCCGCAGAACCTGTATATTTATTGGACCTATGATCTTAACCTGGCTTCCTTTCTCAGAGTCATCGCACCGTTTTCACTTTTTTTTCTTGTATTGCTGATAGCAGCCTCCCTTCTCATAAGAACGAAAAGAACAGAGAGCGTGTCTGCTTCACCCGGGAAAATCAGTAAGTCAGCCCTGGTGTACGGCCTGCTTCTCATCGTTGTACTGCTGTCGGTTCTTCATGTTCTGCCTGTTTACGCCGCCCTGGTTGTTGTCGTATACCCGCTGATTACAGATCGGAAAGTTCTCAAGGTAGATTATTCCCTTCTGATCAGTTTTCTCTTTTTCTTCGGAATTGCCGACAATCTCCAGACCCTCTTTGAAGGGGCCGTAGGGAACAACGGGCATGTCTTCCTTCTCTCTTCCCTGGTGAGTCAGATTATCAGCAATGTTCCGGCCACTCTGCTTTTTGCTGACTTCACGGACAACTGGCAGGCGCTGCTCTGGGGGGTGAATGCCGGGGGATTCGGAAGTCTGTTCGGGTCTCTGGCCAATCTGATCGCCTATAAAATTTATGTAACTGATAAAAATACTGATAATTATTCGAGTTTCACCAGGAAGTTTCTGCTCATCGGCTATGCGGTTTTTTTACTTTCAGTGCTTCTTTATTACATGATTTACAGCTTCCGATAAGTTCGGGAGGATGCCTGCAGGTGATTTGAGCGAGAGTTAATAAAAATAAACTGTATAAATATTGACTAAATATGCATAAATATACATTCTGTACTTATGAATCCCAATGCGTATCTGATACTCGACGACGGCAGCATCTGGCCGGGAAAGTGGTTCGGCGCGACACCCCCGGAAGCTGAGAACCTGGAAAGTGAAGTAAGCGGTTTCAGCGGAGAACTCATCTTCAACACCGGAATGACAGGTTATCATGAGATTCTCACCGATCCTTCGTACACCGGGCAGATCGTGCTGTTCACATACCCGCATATCGGTAACTACGGCGATGATGATAAGTGGTCGGAAGTCGGACCCGAGAATCCGGGCAGAGTGAAAACCGTCAAAGCAGGCGGACTCGTGGTACGCGTCTTCTACGACGGTCCTGTTCCTGAAGGCCGGCAGAAACTGGATGATTTTCTCAAAGAAAACGGTATCTGCGGGATTTCGGATGTGGATACCCGGGGCCTCACACTCAAACTGAGAAATGAAGGGAGCCGGAACGCGGTTATCGTCAGGGCAGATGTGATATCACAGCTCAGTCCGGAGTTTGCAAAGGTGCAGGACTTCGTAAGGGCCATCCCCAAGATGGCGGGACTGAATCTAACCGGCGAGGTGGGAACCGGAAAGCTGGAAATCTTCAATGAAAACGGCGCTCCTCATGTGGCCCTGCTGGACTGCGGAGTGAAGATGAATATCATCCGGGAGCTTAATGCCAGGGGATGCCGGATATCGGTGCTTCCCTCTGACTCCCGGGTGGAAGATGTTCTGGAGCTGAAACCTGATGCTCTGCTTCTGTCCAACGGTCCCGGCGACCCCGAACCTCTGGAAGGTCCGGCGGCTATCGCCAAAGAGCTTATGGGAAAGCTTCCTCTCTGGGGGATATGCCTGGGACATCAGATTCTGGCCCGTGCCGCCGGCGGTTCCACCTATAAAATGAGTTTTGGCCATCATGGACTGAACCATCCGGTGCGGGATGAGAAAACCGGACGTGTATTCGTTACAAGTCAGAACCACGGTTTCGCGGTAGATGAGAACAGTCTGCCCGAAGGCCTGGCTGTGCGCTTTCGTAATGCCAACGACGGAAGTATCGAGGGTTTGGAAAATAAAGAAATGAAACTGCTCTGTGTTCAGCATCATCCTGAGGCATCCCCGGGTCCGGTGGATTCGTCCTGGGTATTCGATGCTTTTCTGGAAACACTCAACGAAACGCTTACTTCCAGCCCTGCAAATCCCGGGAAACAAGGATAAACCATGCCTGCAAGAACAGATATTAAAACTATCATGATAATCGGATCCGGTCCCATCGTTATCGGTCAGGCCTGCGAGTTCGACTACTCAGGTACCCAGGCGGTAAGGGCTTTGGAGGAAGAGGGCTACCGTGTGGTTCTGGTAAATCCCAACCCCGCCACGGTAATGACGACTCCCGGACTGGCGGACAGCATCTACGTTGAGCCTTTAACGCCGGAGTATATTGAGGCCATCATCCAGAAAGAAAAACCTGACGCTCTGCTCTCCACTATGGGCGGGCAGACGGCGTTGAACCTCACCCTGGAACTGGAAGCTCTGGGGATACTGGAGAAGTACGGGGTTGAAGTAATCGGTGCATCCAGAGAGTCCATCAATCTGGCTGAGGACCGATCGGAATTTAAAAAAGTTGTTGAGTCCCTGGGACTGGAATCTCCGCAATCCGCATCCTGCAGGAGTGTTGCTGCGGCCGGGGCCACAGCGGAGAAAATCGGTTTTCCCATTATTATTCGGCCCAGCTTCACCCTGGGCGGAATGGGCGGTTCCATTGCCTACGCCCCTGATGAGCTTGATGCTCTGGTGGAGAAGGCCCTCCGGGAGAGTCCCACCGGTGAGGCCCTGATTGAAGAATCCCTGATCGGCTGGAAGGAATTCGAATTGGAGGTGATGAGGGACTCCTCGGACAACGCGGTGATTGTCTGCTCCATCGAAAATATCGACCCCATGGGTACCCACACCGGGGACAGCATTACCATCGCTCCGGCTCAGACTCTCCCGGATGTTGAATATCAGAAAATGAGAACTGCCGCAATCGATATACTCCGGGCCATCGGTGTGGACTGCGGAGGGTCCAACGTGCAGTTCGCCGTCCAGCCGGGTACAGGTCGCATGGTTGTTATCGAGATGAATCCACGGGTTTCCCGGTCTTCGGCCCTGGCGTCCAAAGCCACAGGGTTTCCCATCGCCCGGGGGTCGGCCAAACTGGCGGTGGGCTACACCCTGGATGAGGTGCTCAATGAAATTACGGGTAAAACAACCCTGGCCTTCGAGCCGGCTCTGGATTACTGCGCGGTGAAGGTTCCCCGTTTTGAAAGTGAAAAGTTTCCCACAGCCTACGGGTCTCTGGGTACTCAGATGAAATCCGTGGGGGAATCTCTGGCCCTGGGGCGTACAGCTCTGGAAGCGATGAACAAAGCTATCCGGGCAGCGGAAGCCGGTTTTGACGGGTTTACTGAGCTCGGCATTTCTGAAGATGAGGAAAATGCCATCCTGGGGAGTGCCCATCCCCACCGACTGATGGCCGCTTTTTCCGCTCTCAAACGAGAGGGTTCCCAGGCGCTGGATGATGTTGCAGAAAAGTCGGGATTCGATCCCTGGTTTTTATATCAGCTCACACTGCAGGTGGAGCTTGAAGATCGACTTGATGCAGCCGGGAAGTGCGGTATTGATGCCGGGTTGTACATCGAATCCAAGCGGGCCGGTCTGTCGGATGAGCGAATTGCCCTTGTTTCCGGTTTTTCTGTTGATGACCTCGGGCAGCTCAGAGTAAAAGAGAATCTGAAACCGAGTTATCACCTGGTAGATACATGTGCCGGGGAGTTTGAAGCCGCCACCCCGTATTTTTACTCCACATGGGGTGAAACCGATGAGGGGAATCCCATCGGCTCTGAGGGTGTGATTATTATTTCATCCGGCCCCAACCGCATCGGCCAGGGGCTGGAGTTCGATACCTGTTGTACCCTGGCCTCCATGGCCTGGAGGAATCAGGGGAAGAAAACAATCATGGTAAACAGCAATCCCGAGACGGTGTCCACAGACTACAACACTTCCAGCCGTCTCTATCTGGAACCTCTTACCGCCGAACATGTCAAGGATGTCCTGGCCAAAGAAAATACCGACCGGGTTGTGGTTCAGCTGGGAGGTCAGACACCGCTGAACATGGCCGAAGAGCTTGAGTCAGCCGGGGCGGAAATTGTAGGCACCAGTGTTAATCAGATCCGGCGGAGTGAAGATAGGCAGCTTTTTGCCGAGGCTGTTGAAAAAATCGGCCTCAGGCAGCCGGAGAACCGCAGTGCTTTCTCCCGGAAGGATGTCGTTATTTTTGCCCGGCAGATCGGTTTTCCGGTTCTCCTGCGGCCGTCCTTTGTCTTAGGCGGCCGCAGTATGATGATTGCCTATAGCCAGGAGGAACTGGAGAAGTTTTTTTCCAGAGATATCCCCATATCCGCTCAGCGGCCGGTGCTGGTGGATCAGTTTCTTGAAGATGCATTTGAATACGATCTGGATGCGATCTGCGACGGGGAAAATATCTACATCGGCGGCATACTTCAGCATATAGAAGCAGCGGGAATCCATTCAGGAGATTCAGCTGCGGTTTTTCCACCGTACAAATCAACCCCCCAGATACTTACCGCAATGAAGGACGCTGCCGGGAAGATAGCCGGAGAGTTTGAAATTGTCGGTTTTTTGAATATTCAGTTTGCCGTAAAAGACAACACCCTTTATCTGATTGAGGTAAATCCCAGGGCATCCAGAACCGTACCCTTTTTAAGTAAGGTCTCGGGAGTGGATATTATCGGCGCCGCTGTTAAAGTCTGGGAAGGAGAATCTCTGACATCCCAGGGACTTGTGGATGAAAAGGGATTTGGCGAAGGACGCTGTCTTACCGGCTGGGCGGTTAAGGAAGCGGTGTTTTCTTTCGACCGCTTTGCAGGGCTGGATCCTGTACTGGGGCCGGAGATGAAATCCACCGGAGAGGCCATCGGAACCGGTGCTACTTTCGGTGAGGCTTTTGCAAAGGTTCAGGATGCGGTGAACTCCCGGCTGCCTGACGAAGGCCGTGTTTTTATCTCGGTAAACAGGAGAGACAGGGAGACAATTCTTCCTGTTGCAAGAGAGCTCTTTGAACTTGGATTTGATATCTGCGCCACCAGAGGAACGGCTGACTTTCTTTTTGAGAGAGGCATTTTTCCGGAGGTGATACTCAAAGTTCACGAGGGGCATCCCAACGTCGTCGATCATATGAGGTCGGGGAGAATCCAGCTGCTCATCAATACCCCCAGCGGCCGATACAGTCAGATTGATGATGAGGATATGCGTACCGAGGCGGTAGCCCGGAAAATTGCCTATACAACAACAACCAGTGCTGCTGCTGCTGCAGTACATGGCATCAGGTACCTGAAAACGAAAAAAATTGCAGTAAATCCACTTCCCGGCACACAAAATTCCGACGTAAATGAAGTTTAGTGATATCCTTAACGTATGGAATCTGTTTTCGACCGTCTCGCCCGGGAGATATCCCGGGACGAGAGACGGTCCATGTTAATGAAAATCGGAGATACTCAGGATCTTAACGAAGAACCGATGCGTCTGGATGATGCCTCTACCGGTCAGCATGTTGTTCTTGACAGGGAATTTGCAGAACTCTCATTTTTTGCCCGTATCCGGATTATTCTGATCGGCATATTCACCGGCCGCAGCCGGCACAAGATGACCGAGGAGTATCTACTTCATAAAATTCAAAGGAAAGTTGAGCGGGCTTCTCCAGGACTCATAGATTACCATCGGGAATTGGTAAGCCCCAAAATGTATCAGTCTATTGCGAAGCTCCGTTCGGCAATGGATGTTTTCCGCCGCCCTCTTGCAAGGGCGATGGAAGGAGATAAACCGGATTTTTATGCACTTCTGGGTAGATTGGAGTTTGAAGATATTAAAATTCGCCTTGAGAATGAACCGGATCCCGAAAAACTGTCAAATGTTACTCCCGATGCCCTGCCGGTGGAAATCAAACGGCAGATGGATTCCATATTTGATGGGATAATGGAAGATATCGTTCCAGATCGGCGCCGTCGGATGTCCGCCCATACGGTAACCCTGGCCCGACTGAAAACCCTCGTCAGATATCCCTATGAAAGAATCCTCAATCTCTTCCCTCCGGGGGAGCAGAGTGCCGGGGGTCCGGCTTCCCTCCGCAAGCTGAAAGATCCTCTGCTGGAACTGGGGGATGCTCTTCATGCGTTCAAGTCCCCTCCATCGACAACCCTGCTGGAAACCATGTTTCTCTTTGAACTTCAGGACCGAATATCCGACAGTGAAGACCGGCTTGAATTGGAACTCACCGAGAGAATGGACCGTGCTGCGGCAGCCCTGGATATCGTGAGAAAAATAAATTCTGAGATTCCATGGACCAACCTGCTGAAAACTCTGGCAGAAGATATTCAGTATGCCCCGAGGCCGGTGGCCGGAGGGGACGACTGGTTCAGGGTGTTCAAAAAGTTCTGGAGAGAGCGTTTGATGATTAAATACCATGTGTGGTATGACAGGAAGCGTCTTTCTGAGATTCTCCGGGGACTGACAGTACTCTGGGGGCTGGATCTGATTCCTCCGGTTCCCGGCTACCGGGGTGTGGAGTTTCCAGATAATATTCAGCCCCGGCATGAATCGAGCTTTGCGGCGGTCCGGACTTTGTTTCTTGATATATTCCAGGGTCGTCTCTATCACGCCCTGAACCTGGTTAAGATAGACGGGAAATTCTACAAAAAAGACAACCGACGGGAGTACGATGAGGTTTTTGGCAGATTTCTGAAAATACCCGATAAAATCCGGGGATTTGAGAACCGTCTGCGGCCGGATGGTGAATACGGAATTCGTCATGCGGAACTGCGGCGGGAGGCTTCCATCGGAGAGGATACGGTGAGCCGGCTTCAGGATCTGATTATTCAGCTGGACCGGGAGAGTCAGAATATTGTGTTACCTCTGATCGGGGATTTAAAGGCAATGGCCCGGCTTCTTAAAGGTATACTCGCCGGTAACGGCGGAAGTTACGATACTCTTTCCAATATGGCTGAAATCGGAGGGCAGGGGAACAGTACGTTCCGTATCAACCTTCAGGAAGTACTGAATATTGTTGATAACAGTTCCAATCTGTTAACCGATCTTGTCGATCTGGAAGAGAAACGCTCGCTTTCTTGACCCTCGTTACCCTTCTGTGATCGAATGCGGGCAGGAGACTTGAGTTGAAAGATATTAAAGCTATGTGGACCGGGAGAGTTCTCTCTGTTCTTGAAAATATGGCGGGTACCGCCGGTATTGATTCAAAAGGTTTTTCAAAAAGTCTGAGTGTCGGTAAACCGCCTGATAGCAACATGGGTGATTTATCCTATCCTCTCTTTCCCTTTGCAAAAGATTTTAAAAAAGCTCCGCCGGCTCTGGCAGGAGAAATCGCCGGTGAACTGGGGGGAGAAGAGGCCGGAGTATCAGTTGCCGGGCCATATCTGAATATCCGTATAGACAGGGCTGCTGCCATCTCCCGCTTACTGGAAAATATTGAATCCTTCGGGGATAAATGGGGCTCGGGGGATGAACTGACCGGACGCAAAGTGATGGTTGAATTCTCCAGCCCCAACACCAACAAGCCTCTGCATCTGGGCCATCTGAGAAACGATATTCTCGGTGAAAGCTGTGCCAGAATCATCGCGTCCCGGGGTGCGGATGTGCAGAAGGTGAACCTGGTAAACGACCGGGGGGTGCATATCTGCAAATCCATGCTGGCCTATCAGAAGTTCGGTAATGGAGAAAGTCCCGAGAGCCTCGGTGTGAAGAGCGACCGTTTTGTCGGCGATCTGTATGTGAAGTTTTCCCAGTGGGCCAAAGAAGACAAGAGCGCTGATGGACAGGCTCAGACCATGCTTCAGGCCTGGGAGGCCGGGGATGAAGAGGTTCGAAAGCTCTGGCTCACCATGAACAACTGGGCTCTTGACGGTATCAACGCCACCTATGAGAGAACCGGGGTGAGCTTCGACCGTATCTACAGGGAAAGTGAAACCTACCTCATGGGAAAGGATGAAGTTTTAAAAGGCCTGGACTCCGGTGTTCTCTACAAGGATAAGGATGGTTCGGTTCGTATTGATATGGAAGATATCGGCTTGGATACCAAGGTGCTTCTGCGCTCGGATGGAACTTCTGTGTACATAACCCAGGATCTGGGTACGGCCATCAGCCGGCATGAAGAATGGCCCTTCGACCAGCTCATCTACGTGGTGGGAAGTGAACAGGAATACCATTTCCGGGTGCTCTTCTATACCCTGCAGAAGCTGGGTTTTCCCTGGGCTGATAAATTAAGGCATCTTTCCTACGGCATGGTGAACCTCCCCGAGGGCAGGATGAAGTCCCGTGAGGGCACTGTTGTTGATGCCGACGACCTGATCGATAGGCTTTCCAGTCTGGCTCTGAAAGAAATAAAAGAGAAGGGACGTGAGAACGACGTGGATGATGCACCGGCTACGGCTGAAAAAATCGCCGTTGCCGCTCTGCATTATTTTCTTCTTCAGGTGTCACCCACCAAGGATATGATTTTCAACCCGGAGGAATCCCTGGCCTTCAACGGCAACACCGGACCCTACCTGCAGTACATGGTGGCCCGGGTGAGCGGTCTGATTGCCAAAGCTCCCGAAGCGGTACGCTCTGCGGCGGTGAATCCGGCTCTCCTGGACCGCCGGGATGAATGGGACCTCACCCGGTTGATTTCCGAGTTCCCCGAGCTTGTCTCCCGGGCGGCGGAAAAACTCGATCCCTCCATTCTGGCAGCCGGTCTGTACGAAATTGCCAGGGAATTCAGCCGATACTACCATGATGTTCCCATCGCCAAAGCCGAAAATCCCGAACTGGCCGCCAGCCGTATGGCTCTGGCCGGTGCTGTGCTCACAACTTTGAAAAGCGGATTCCGGCTGCTGAATATCCCTTATATCGAGTCAATGTAAAAGCGATAGGGATTGCAGCGGTACCCCGGACCCCGGCGGAGCCGGGGGAGGAGTACAAGCGGAAAGCCCGGGCCCCGGAAGGGGTATCGCCCATTGAAATGATCAGCATCGGTTGACCATAAGTCCTCACAGATGCTATACATGGCCGGTGCGCCCCACAAGGCGTGACTTTAATATGACTGAGGTCTGATTACAATGTACGCTCTGGTAGAAATCAAGGGCAAACAGTACAAAGTGGAGAAGGGCAGCCTGATCAAGGTGGATCTTCTCGGTGAAGAAGCCGGTAAAACGGTGGAATTCGATACTGTACTGATGCTTTCAGGCGACAAGGGTCCCCAAATCGGGCAACCCTATGTCAAAGGCGCCAAAATTACGGCGACCGTCGGTGGGACTGTCAAAGGAACCAAGGTACACGTGCTGAAGTTCAAAAGACGCAAAGGTTATCACCGCAGCCAGGGACACCGTCAGAAGTATTCCTTTCTCAAGGTAAACGAGATTACCGGTTAAGGATAATACGATGGTGAAGATCGCTGTAGTTCTGGACGGTAACGGCTGCTTGAGCCGGATGAACCTTTCAGGACACGCAGGCTACGCTCTCAAGGGGGCCGATCCTGCCTGTGCGGCGGTAACCCTGTTGGCCCGTACCACGGCACGCCTTGTGTCATCGCGTACGGGATGGACAGTCGACGGTGCAGCGCTGAAACCGGGGAACCTCTCCCTGGTGATAATTCAGCGGCCCGGAGACACGGATGAGTGGCTGCGAGGGGTGACTGATACCCTGATGCTGGCCCTGGCCGATATCGACGAGGAATTTCCCGGTGCGATAACGGTGAGCTTAGAGGAGATAGACAATGGCTCATAAAAAAGGTGGCGGTTCTTCCAAGAACGGCCGCGATTCAAATGCCCAGAGACTGGGTGTTAAACGCTACGGCGGTCAGAAAGTTACGGCGGGTACCATTCTTATCCGTCAGCGGGGAACCCGCATCCATCCCGGTGAAAATGTCGGCCGGGGAAAAGATGATACTTTATTCGCAAAATTGACAGGAACCGTGCTTTACCATTTCAAAAAAGGTAAAAAGCGGGTCTCCATCGTCACTGAGAGCTGACCTCTGATGTCCGCCTTCGTCGACGAGACCCGCTTCGAGGTGTTCTCCGGCGATGGTGGAGCCGGCAGCGCTTCCTTTCGCCGTGAGAAGTACGTCCCCCGGGGCGGACCTGACGGCGGAGATGGGGGAAAAGGCGGTGATGTTGTATTCATCACCCGCCGTAATCTCTCCACCCTGGCCCATCTCCGACGTAAACATGTTTTAAAAGCAAAACATGGTGAGCCCGGCAAAGGCCGGAAAATGCACGGTAAGAACGGCGATGACATGGTTATCCCCGTTCCACCGGGTACGGTGATCCGTGATACTGAAACCGGCGAAACCCTCCATGATTTTTCATCGGACATCGAGGGGGAGGTATGGACTTTTCTCAAAGGCGGTATCGGAGGGCTGGGTAACTGGCACTTCCGGACTTCCCGGAATCAGAAACCCACCTATTCCCAGGATGGAAAGCCCGGAGCTGTCAGGGATGTGAGTCTGGAACTGGCTCTGATTGCCGATATCGGCCTTGTGGGCCTTCCCAGTGCAGGAAAATCCAGCCTCATCAACGCTCTTACCGCGGCTAACTCCAAAGTCGGGGCTTACCCTTTTACCACAAAGATACCGAGTCTGGGCGTTCTCCGCCGGGTTGATACGGAGGTTGTGATTGCCGATATTCCCGGCCTGATAGAAGGTGCCTCCGAAGGAGCGGGGCTGGGTCATAAGTTTCTTCGTCATATCCGGCGTTCAGGTTCTTTAGCCTTTATTACCGATCTCGGTGAGGAAGACCCGGAACATGCAGTCAGGATTCTTGAGGAAGAGCTTAAGAATTTTGACGAACATCTCCCGGACAAACGGCGAATTATTGTGGGCTCCAAAACCGATCTTGATGAATCAGGTGAGAAATTCAGTATGTTGAAGTCCGCATTTCCCAACGAAAAGGTTCTGGGGGTTTCCGTTTATACCCGGGACGGATTGAATGAACTGATAGATTCCTTTATCGAGTGGGGCTCTGCGGTACGGTGAAGACAGCCTTGCTGGGAGGTTCATTTAATCCTGTTCACAATGGTCATCTGGCCCTGGCGGCAGATGTTTTGAAACTCGGCTACCAAAGGATTATTTTCATCCCGGCCGCCCGGTCCCCATTAAAAAAAAGCCTAGGCGGTGCATCGGATAAAGACAGGATTGCCATGCTGGAATTAGCACTGAAAGATTTCGATGGAGCAGATATCTGGGATGGTGAAATACGCCGGGGGGGGGCATCCTACAGTATCGATACTGTCAGAGAGCTCATCAGTACAGGAATTATTAACAGGGGATCAGGGCTGATTATCGGTGACGATCTGGCCCGGG
>Ga0164318_10006469_pt1 | contig 11332 bp, 3 predicted proteins | sample GuaBasSedimGuay9_FD_113734 | JGI IMG/M metagenome (GOLD analysis project Ga0164318, IMG submission 113734) | Subseafloor sediment microbial communities from Guaymas Basin, Gulf of California, Mexico - Guay9, Core 4571-4, 0-3 cm | ecosystem: Environmental > Aquatic > Marine > Hydrothermal vents >... | reverse complement strand
CTGTCCGGCAGCACCGTAAGAGCCCAATAAATTAGCTTTTCCGATAGCAATCACCATTTCTTCGGAGGCAATTCCATTGGCCATTGCACCGGTTTTGTAGGCGTATTTAAGCCCGTAATCTTCCCTGAAAGTTGGATCACCCAGTTGGCTTGCCGTCATTGGACTGGCCATTGCCAGTACTTGTAATCCCCTGCCTTCGGAAACCAATTCTCCAGAATTGCTCACACCAATTCTACCGCCAAAATCTTTCATTACATAACAGGGCTTATCAGTTTGCAGCAACTTTTCCTGAATGCTTTCATTATCAAAAACAATATCGTGGGGAGAGCCCTTCCAGAATAGGTTTTGTGGATTGCCGTGGAAATTTATGTTCATTGTTATGTTCTTTTAATCGTGTCTGTTGTAACTTCTTATTACGTCCCTAACGGGACTTGGTTATTTGTTTCTTTTATTTTCTACAAATATTTTGTCCCTACGGGACATTGATTATCTTCTATTTATTGACGTAAATTATCTCTATTCTTAAATCTACAAACATATTGTCTCTATCGGGACGTTTAATATCGTCTAATGTCTGGTTTGTGTTTCCCCCCGTTTTTGATTAATTCATCTATTTTTAGTCCCGTAGGGACTTTATATTTGTAAAAAAACCACACACAAACACAAGTCCCGTTAGGGACGGTATATTATTGAATATCCTTCAAAATGTAACGTTCATCAAATTCAATATTAAATTTGTTCAACAATTCAAGATATTCTGTCCTGAATGTTTTCTTCTTGTGGTGATGCTCCTGATTCATTATATATTTTACCACCCTGTCGATTTGAGAGTGGGAATAAGAAAAAGCACCGTAACCTTCTTGCCAATTAAATTTACTATTTGTAAACCCTTTTTGATTAATCCATCCAGAAGATGAACCTTTAATGTCCTGCAACAAATCCGGTATTAATTGATGTGGTTGATAACCAATAAAAATATGGATGTGATTGGCTACACCATTTATTGCAATTAGTTTGTGCTTGTTGTTTTGAACGATTCCGGTGATGTATTTGTACAGTTCGTCTTTCCATTCATTCTTGATTAACGATCTTCTGTTTTGTACTGCAAAAACAAATTGTATATACAATTGTGTGTAGGTATTTGCCATGGTCTTTTTATTTCGTTTTTATCCGAATATTTCGCCCCTAACGGGGCTTTGATATTTGATTGTTTTTGTTTTCTACAAATATTGCGTCCCTACGGGACTTTGTAGATTATTTCTTTTATCTACAAATATTGCGTCCCTACGGGACTTTGTTGATTATTTCTTTTATCGCTACAAATATTACGTCCCTAACGGGACTTAGTGTTTCAAACTGCTGACTTGGTTTTCCCGGTTTCCAACTTCCAACTTCTGACTTCAAGCCTCCTCAACCCCTAAAGCTAAATCTGTCAACTGGTAAATTCTCATTTTATCATTCCATAAATAGGCATCTGCAATAATTGCTAACTGCTTATCTCGCTTCTCAATCGTTTTGATGTGAACCTCCAGATGCATTTCTTTGACGTCAGTTAAAATTTGCCCACGGTACTTCCAGACTGTTTTGTGCCCGGCCAATTGGACAAACTTTGGTGATCGGAAATCCTTAGCCAAATCCTGTTGCAAAGCAAAAATCTGCATGGCTTGCAAAATTGCCTCCACACCCAGTGAACCCGGCATTACAGGATCCTGGTAAAAGTGGCAGGTAAAATACCAATCGTAAGGTTTCACAAATTTCGTTGCATGTACATATCCCTTTCCTTGCTCCCCTTGATTTTTGGCGATAATCAGATTATCCAATAAATTCAATTGATTCCCGGCCAGGCGCAAATGTGGTTTTGCGTCGGGTGCTTTGAATAGCTTCATCTTTCCATACAAAGAATCCAGTTTGATTTGCATATAATCCTGTGGCTTTAATTGTACGCTTTTATACCAGGCTTTCACTTCCTCGCCTTTATCCAGACCCACCTGGGAAGCCAAAGCATCTCCCGGAAAGAAACCAAAGGATGATTTTCCTTTATAGAAAACATGGCCGTCTATCGACAATTCAAAGGTGTAATTTTGCAAAATCGTCCCTCCCAAAGCAACCGAAGAAACCAGTACTGCTTTATTTGAAATGGTCTTTCCCCGGAAATCGGTTCCTGTCGGCAAGTCCAACATTTCGCCGTCACCATCAAGGTTTCTGAAATAGAGGTTCTCATCAGGAAACTGCAAAGTGCTACCCAAATATGCACCCAGCAATCCGCAAGGCTGCAAAGCGATTTCCATCAAAATGGAATAAGGCATGGTGGTGTTTGAATTTTGCCGGTAATACCAGGCATCCACCGGCACATCATATTCCGCAAAAATAGTTGAGGGTTTTGAGAAATCACCTCGCTTGCCGTCCACGCTTAAAATCCTTGAAATCAACTGCAAATCGGTATTGGGCTGTCGCGATACTTTTCGGCCATCATAGACAGAAAAATCAGGGCCAAAACATTTGGACAGATCATCCAATGCAAAGGTAGTGATGTCTTCTTCATTCATCAAAGCCCCATTTGAACGGGATGGTATTTCGATACCTGCCGTCTTTTCTAAATATTTGGGATTGGATTTTTCACGTAATTGTAATCCAAGGTTCTCAAAATGTACCGTTATTATTCCTTCAGAAATAATTTCCAAATCGCCAATTACGTAAGGATGGGGAATCAAACCAATTTCTTTAATTTCCAGTTTGTAAACGAGTTTGGTGTCTTTGGGAGTGACTTCTTTACGGCAACGCACCTTTTGTGGCAAATCAAAAACCGGCTGATAACGGGCATCTTTTGTGAGCCGTTGCATGCCGAGCATCAGCATGAAGAAACGCAATAAATTGCCACCACCTTCGGCTTGTAGTGAACCTGCCAACACTTCATCATCACGAAAATGACAGGGAAAATACCAGTCATCGGCATGTAAATCTTTTTCAGCAACGATGTATCCCAAACCATATGCACCGCCTGTTAAATCAACAGAAGTGATGCGGTCCAGCATTAGAATCTTTTCTGGTGGAAGGCATAAAGAGGGGTTGCGACCATTGGAAAAATAAGACTCATCATCAAAACATTTTTCGATATCACCATCGATGAGATGCCGCAAATCTTCGATGGAAAAATTTGTCTTTTTGGTTTTCAGTAAAGGTGTGAAGTATTTCTTCTTTGCTGCTTTTCTTGCCTCAATTTCAGCTGGTCTGTAAACAAGGCCGTTCCCAACGGATAGTTCCCCATCGGTAAAAAAACCGGCGCAACCGCCATCCATTTTCAATACCAGGCGATCCTCAACATAACAGTTATAACTGAAAAAGAACAATAAATTTTCGCCACTCTGAACAAAGGAATTAATCGAAATATCGTAGCGAAGTGTCTGGCCTTCAAAGGGCAAATCATCTGTAAAAGTAAGGGTGCAATCGAGCAGGCGATAAATCAGTTTGCCTTTGTTTTGGAAGTCGATGCCGAGATAAGAAATAAGCATCAGGTCGCATTGCCCCGATTCTACAGAAACTGCCCACGGAATTTGCCGGTCGGTTGTGAACCAGGCATCATAGGGAATGTCATATTCCGTTTGCATTGTAGATGGTTTGTATTCGCCCATCTTCGCATTGATTCCGGTCACCCGGCTCACCAGCAAATACGGGTCCATAGGCAACATTACCCGGCGGGGATAGGTATCGATAATGGCATATTCGGGACCAAAAACATTGGCAATTTTTCCTGTTGCAAATTCCACAAGGTCTTCCTGCGAAAAGACAATTTTCTTGCCAATGAGCTGTTCACCAGATGTGTAATTTTGCAAACGCAGACCGTTTTCACCCAATTGAGTGCTTGAATTTAAAATTACGTTTTCCTTTTCTATCGTTTTCGTATCCATTTGGGAAATCTGTTTTTCTATTTGTGAATGATTTGAAAATAAATCAAGTTGAGGCGTTAATGTTTGAGTTTTGGGAGGGGTTTCGAAATGATTACCGGCATCTTCCAGAACCATCTCCTTTACTTCATTTTTTACAGTTCTTTTTTCAATATTGGCAAAAAGTTTACGACTATCATCATTGATAATAACATCAAAAATCCGTTTACCACCGGGAGTAATCTTTTTCAAGAATTGCTTTGCTTTTTCTTTTTTCTTTTCGGAAGGATAAAGTGCCGACAAATCCAGCGAAATTCCGTGACTGAGTAATTGTGCCAAAACTTCAGTAAGCGATTGAATATCTGATTTTCCTTTTTGGTTGATGCTGATTGCGAAATGTTCTTTGTCTTTTAAAATGGTATTTATCCAGTTGCTGCAAGTTGCATTGGCACCCAATTCGATAAAAATATTGGCGCCGGCTTCTGACACTGCTTTTACCGTTGCCGGGAAATCAACTGTACGACAACAAACATCTGTTGAATTTTCTGCAATTACACGGCTGTCGAGTTCCATTTTTGATTGCGAAATACTGGAGTAAAAATCAATATTCGGGTTTTCCTGTATGGGAAACTCATGCATTTTCAATAAGCCTTTTTCTTCCTTTTTACAAAAATCGTGGTGGATGATGTTCTGAAAAGGAATGGGGATGGATGTGCAGTTTAATTGTGCTGCAATCGCCAGGCAATCCTTTTTATCTCCTGATATTACTACTTCTTTTTCTGAATTGATAAAGGTCAGGTAAACATGTTTTTCTGTGTCAATTAATTTTTCAACATCCTCTTTTGGCGCAAGTAAAACCAGGCTAATCCAATTTTCTTTGGCTTCTTCTGAAGAAACATTCCAGTGCTCGGCCAGTAATTCCAGCCTGCCTGCAAAGCGGTCTTTAAATATCGGGGACTGTTGAAATTCTTTGGTTTCATCTGCTCCCCAAACACCAAGTGAATACCACATACTGCTGCATTCGCCCATGCTGTAGCCAAAGGCGATTTCAGGTTCCAGTTTGAAAATGGAGCGTAAAATATGGGTAAAAGTGGCAGAATAAAAAACACCTACAGACATCATCGCAATGGCATTCTCATAAATATTAGGAGGAGTGTTAGCAGTGCTTATTTGCTTTGGGAAGAGATAATCCGACCAGATGTAATCATCCAGTTCGGGAAGCATTTTTTCAAAATGGGCATACAGTTCCGGGAACAATTGAAATAGCTCGCGGCCAAGACCTGTGTAGGCTGTCGAAGAACCGGGGTAAACAAAAGCGACTTTCCCTTTTTTACCCAAAGGCTTGGGGGAGAAGTAGCTTCCACGCGGTGTTTTTAATGTTTGTTTGTTTTGAAAAGAACGTATAATATTTTTTTGAAAGAAGCGGATTTCCTGTTGTAAATCCTTTCGGGTTTTTGCCAGCAGAACGATGCAGTAATTATTATGTTTTTCCTTCGATTGCTGATAAAACTGATTAGCAACTTCTGGAAAAGGGGTGTCTGTTTCTAAGTTAATTTCCAGGGAAGAAAGTTGCTTTATCAAGTCAGTTTCCGAATTCCCTTGTAAGGGAAAAAGCTGGGGTGCATTCTTCTGTAGAAAAGATGCATCTGTAATTAATGTTTGCTTAGATTCTGATAATTGGATTTGAATATTATCCAATCCGTTTACTGCAGCAAATCTCTTTTTTTGTCCGTTCTGTAAAATCCAAGGCCGCGATTTGGAAGGAAAATAGTAATTGCTGTTTTCAAAAGCTTTGGCATTTTTGGGTGATTCCCAATTGGGGATTCCGGGAATAAATCGATGGTAAATGCTTAAAGATGTTTTAATCAACCCTGCAATTCCGGAAGCAGCGTAAGTGTTGCCGATATTGGTTTTTACGCTGCCGAGTGCAACAGCCTGTGTTGGGTTTTTTTCTGATAAAAACACCAGCTCATCTTTGTCCTGCTTTGTGATTCCCGTTGCTGATAATTCGAGGTAACCGCCATTTTCTAAAGTCTTCGTTTTTCCAATACTTTCTATGACGGAATAAATCCGGTCACTTTTGGCATCGCTTTCTTTTTTAAGTACAATGGCACCGGCACCTTCTCCAACAAGCCATCCTTCGTTATTTTTATTGAGGGGAAGACCTGGATTTTCAGATGTATTGATTTTATCTTTTTTGTTCCGTAGCAACACATTTTCCAGTCCGCCCGAGAAATCAACACCACCAACAACAACGGCATCAACTTCGCCAAGCGACAACATATTTTGTGCAATTTCCAAAACTTTGAAAACAGAATTCTCCCCATTGGAAACGGTGAATGAAGGGCCGGAAAAATCCCAAAGTGCTGATATACGGCTCGACATAATATTCCCGACAAAACTTGTGTGCTGACTTGGTGTTTGGTCACCATCACGGAAGTACAAACTGTTTTTACACAGCTTCTCCAGTTCGGCTTCCTGTTCAGCATTTAAAACGACATTACTTTTTTCGAGTGCCTCTTTCAATTGCCATCCCGTATCCCAACGGGCAAGGTAATGGTGAATGGCCAATTCCACTTCCATGGCAATGATGACGGCTACATTCTGGCCATCTTTCAATCCCGCATCCTTAATAGCATTGTCGGCAACTTTCAAAATAAGTGCCTGCTGTGGCTCTAATGTTTCCGCTTCTTTGGGCTGGATTTTATAGCGTAATAAGTCAATTTCAAAATCGTCAATATAAGCACCTTTTGGAGGCTTGCCATCCTCAAAACCATATTGTTCTAATAATGCGGTGTTTTCATCAAAACCCTTCCAACGTCCTTTTGGTAAAGGATTGAAATGTTGTTTGCCATGGTAAATCGTCGAATAAAAATCATCGAGATTTGTACAATCGCCAAAATGCGCATCCATTCCAACAATGGCCATGGATTGTAATTCTATCGGTTTTTCAGAAGTAATTTCGTTTTTATTGTAATTCTGAATCACCATATGTGCGTTTGTGCCGCCAAAACCAAAGGCATTGATGCCGGCCTGTTTGTTGATTTTTTCCCATTTTTTAGCTTTTAGAATCATTTGCTTCTGTCCAATCAGTGCATTGTCTGAGGTCACAGCGTTTTCGAGATTGATACTGGGAGGTATCACATTTTTTTGCATGGACAGTAATACTTTCAGTAATCCTGACATTCCTGCTGCGGTCAACAAATGTCCCATATTGGATTTTACCGAACCCAGCACCGGGGATTTTCCCTGCTTCGCGAAAAAACCGGCAATAGAATTGAGTTCTGTGATATCGCCAATAGGAGTTCCCGTGGCATGACATTCTAAATAGGAAGTATTTTCGGGTGAAATATCCTTAGTTTGGTAAGCGCGCTCAAAAGCAAGTTGTTGGCCTTTCGGATTTGGTACCAGCAAAAATTTACCCCGCCCGTCATTTGACAAGCCAATGCCACCAATAACCGCCAGTATATTGTCCTTGTCCTGTTCTGCATCTTCTAAGCGTTTGAGGACGACCATCCCTGCACCTTCAGAAGAAACCAAGCCGGTAGAGTCTTGATCGAAAGGCGCAAATTTTTGACCTTCCGGTGCATAGGCATGAAAAATGGAAAATCCCATGTGGATAAATAATTGGTCGGAAGCAGAAACTGCCCCTGCCAACATCAGGTCCGTTTTTCCTGTCAGTAATTCATCACATGCCAGTTTGATTGCATACAAAGATGTGGCGCAAGCTGCGTCCAAAGCGTAGTGTCCGGCTCCTAAACCAAGTGCTTTGCTGACCATTTGGGAGGGCGTATAAGCCAGAATTTCGTTTTCAGGAAGCTCTTTTTTGTGTGGGTGAATCTTAAAACTTTTATCCCCCAACAATTGTTGCACTGCCGCTTCTGTTGTTTGTGTGTAAACTTCCGAGAGCAGTTGATGCGAAGATGCGGTTGGAAAGGATAGATTCCCCAAAACCAGGCCGCATTTTTTCATGCTTTTCTTGTTGTTTAGGTAGCCACTTTCCCGTAAAGCTTCCCGTGCAACATGAAGTGGCCATTGGAATAATTTGTCTTGTTTGGCCAGAAAATCAGATGGTAGTTTATAGCCGTCCGGGTCGAATTGAAAATCGCGGATAAAACCTCCCCGCAGGGAATAGCAGCGGTCAACAACCCCTTTTTCGGCTTGAAAGAACAGTTCTGGATTTGCCCCGAAATCTTCTTCCATTGCCAGTCCACACAGGTCTTTTTCCGACATAAGGTTTTTCCAGAATTCCTCATTTGTAGAAGAGCCCGGAAATAATCCTGATGTTCCGATGATGGCGATTTTTGACATTGTTTTTCTTTGTGTTTGGATTGGGGTTTTAAGACGTTTTCAAAGCTTCCCTACCAAACCAATTGTTTAGAAACGGTAACTGTTGCTCCTTTGGTCTGTAAATAAACCGTCCCTTCTGAATCGTAAACTGTACAATTGGCAATCATTTTAAATTCGTTGGCTTCGCGGATGCTGACATTCACCAATAATGCTTTCCCGAAAGGAATCGTTTTATAAATGATTGCGCTGTCGGTCTGCAAAGGAAGGCTCATCGCTCCATCCAGGTATTTCTGCACCCAAACCACCATACCCTGGTATTGTATATCGGCGAAAAAAGTATTGACCGACTGCACCGGAAACTGTCCTTGTTCAGAAAGTGGCACTTCGGTGGCTTTGCAAGACAAAACGATTTGCTTTTCAGAAAAGTATAGTATTTGCTCGATACCCTGAAAGTATTTGCCATGAAAAAGCGAACCGTCCTGGTATAAAATTGCGCCATCCGTTGCCTTATAATTTCCGCTGACTTGATGCGAAAACTTTGGTGCTTCCGGAATCGATTTCTTATTGCGTAAAGTCACTTTGGCTTTGTAATGATAAGTCGGCAATTTCCCGCCTTCACTCAGGACTGTGGTTTCAAAAACAATTTGCTCCGCACTTTTCTCCGATTCCTTTAATTCAATAATATAGTCGTCTTTCTCAGTGCCATCAAATACAATTCCCTTAAAGAGTTTGGTGTTCTCCACCTTGAAAACGTTGTAATCAGGATATAAATTTTCACAAGTTTGCGCCATCCATCCCACAGCATTTACAACCGGCAATACCGCTTTGTCTTGTATGACATGGTCCATTAAAAAAGGATTGTCTTCCAGCTTAAGTTGCCTGTGAATTCGGTGCGTTTTGATTTCAGCAATATGGCTCATTGCCTCTGGTAATGTGCCTCCGATAATTACCTGGGGTTGGTCTGAATATTCAACATTAAATTCGTTGACCAACATGGCGGCTCCACCTTCGCTATTAACGAGTGTAATACCGGCGGCTTCGAACTGTGCCTTGAGTTCACCACTTACCATGCCGCTGTCCCAGGCACCCCAATTGATTGCGGAAACATGCGTATTTGGATGATTCGTTTTGAAAAGATGTGCAGCCTTGCTCAAAACTTCATTGGCAATTGCATAATCTGTCTGACCAAGGTTTCCGTAAAAACCGGCAACCGAAGAAAATAAGATAAGGTTGTCGAGTCTGTCGATGTCAACAACACTCAGTAAGTTTAGCAAACCATCCAGTTTTACGGAAAATACATTTTCAAAATCGGCTTCTGTTTTATCCTGAATAAATTTATCGGCAAGGCGGCCAGCTCCGTGAATAACACCTGTGATAACACCAAATTTTGCAGTGATTTTATCGAGTTCGGTTTTTGCACTTTTCAAATTGCATACATCGCCTTGCAAATAAGCGACTTCACCGCCGTTGTTTTGAATCCGGGCAATGGTATCATCAATTTCTTTTTTTGCAATGATATCGTTAAAGGTGGTTTGTACTTTTGGAAGGCTTGGTTTTTCTCCACGTTCTTTCAGCTCATTCATAATCTGACGCTTCAAATCACCATCATCAATGCCGTTTTTCGCAAAAGCTGGCACTTCAAAATTGAATGAAGAGCGTCCCAATAAAATAAATTTACATTGAAAAACTTTTGACATTTCTATCACACAATTTGCCGTAACACCCCTGGCACCACCGCTGACAAGAAAAACGGAATCTTTGGTCACTTTGGTTTTTATAGGCAGGTTTTCTTCAACAGTAACAGGAATAACGCTTGTGGTTTTTCTACCTTCTTCTGAAAACGCAACTTCAACAATACTGACATTGGCATCATGCAATTCGGCAATTACCTGCGTGGCAATTTTCCCGACAGGAAGTTCGGGTTGAATATCAATTGCCCTGCAAAAAACCGGCGACCATTCCAGGTTTAGGCTTTTGACCAATCCGGTAATGCCACCGCTAATGACTGATACATTTCCCCGTTTTCCTTGCCCCAGTTTTCCGTCCATTCGGGTAAGGGTTAAAAAATTGGCACGTTGCGTTTGCCCCAGTTCGTTTAAATCTTTTTGGAGATGTTTCGCCAGAAAGAATAGAGTTTTCACAACTTCTTTTTCTGCTTTGAAATGCTGGGTAAAATTCCCCTTCTGGAATTCAAAATGAGGATGCAGATGAATGAAGCTGCCAATTTTTCCATATTTGGAATGTACAACATGGATTGCATTTTTAACGGCTTTATCTGAATTTTCAGTAAGTGTTACTGCATTCAGAGAAGAGGGGCTCTTGCTGTCGGGAAGATTGAGGACTACTACTTTATTCCCTTTTGCCCGAAGTTTGTCAACGACACGGGAAGTGAGTTCCGTACCATCATTTGTAACTAAAGTGATGTGTGCATCCGATAAGGAAAATTCAAGGTAATCGGCTTGCGGTAAATACTTTAAGCCAACTTCTTTTCGCTCGACGCCGTGAAAAACACTGGTTGTAATAATATCCTTTTCTAAAGCCGGTTTTGGGGAATTACTTAGGCCAGTACTTTTTTTTTTGAGGCTTCGCTGACGTAGCTGACAATCTCTCCCAAAGTACGCAGTTCCGTCAATTCACTGGGATTGATGTCTGACATTTCGGGATATTGTTGGGTCAATGCACCGAAAATCTCTACACGTTTGATGGAATCAATTCCCAAATCTGCTTCCATATCCATGCCCAGTTCCAGCATTTCTGAAGGATAACCGGTTTTCTCACTCACTACTTCGAGCAACATTTTTTCCAATTGGCTGTTGTCGATATTAACAGTGGCTTCGAGTGTTTGTTCGGGAACGCTTAAAACTTTTTCCACAACAGGGGTAGGAGTGGGAACGGACTGACTTGTTACAGTTGGATTGCCCTTTGCGGCAACGTAGTTAACGATTTCGCCAAGCGTGCGTAATTCAGTTAATTCAGTAGGATTGATGTCTGCCATATCAGGATATTGCTGGGTCAAAGCACCGAAAATTTCAACGCGTTTGATGGAATCAATACCCAAATCGGCTTCCATGTCCATGCTCAGTTCCAGCATTTCAGAAGGATAACCAGTTTTCTCACTCACGACTTCGAGCAGCATCTTTTCCAGTTTGCTGTTGTCAACG
>Ga0164318_10006468_pt1 | contig 11334 bp, 10 predicted proteins | sample GuaBasSedimGuay9_FD_113734 | JGI IMG/M metagenome (GOLD analysis project Ga0164318, IMG submission 113734) | Subseafloor sediment microbial communities from Guaymas Basin, Gulf of California, Mexico - Guay9, Core 4571-4, 0-3 cm | ecosystem: Environmental > Aquatic > Marine > Hydrothermal vents... | reverse complement strand
TTGTGGTCGTGGGTGTTGGTCACGACCGTCACGCCTTGCTCCTCGTTGAGCTTCTTGAGAAGTTCTATTATCTCCTGGCCCGTCTTGAGGTCCAGGTTCCCCGTGGGCTCGTCGGCGAGGATTATGTCGGGATCGTTGGCTATGGCCCTGGCTATGGCCACCCTCTGCTGCTGCCCTCCGGAAAGCTCGAAGGGCTTGTGATGGATGCGGTCCCCCAGTCCCACAAGTTCCAGCTTATGCCTGGCCTTTTCCTCGTACTCCTCCCTGCTCAGGCCCGCAAATATCATCGGAAGGGCCACATTGTCCAAGGCCGTGAGCACGGGGAGGAGGTTGAATGTCTGGAATATGTAGCCTATGCTGTGGCACCTGAGGTACGCTATCTGTCTCTGGTTCAGGTCGGCGAGCCTCATGCCGTTTATGTACACCTCACCTCTGGTGGGCCTGTCCAAGGCGCCTATCATGTTGAAGAGGGTGGTCTTGCCCGACCCGGAGGGGCCCATGATGGATACGTACTCCCCCCTCCTGACCTCTAAGTTCACCCCCCTCAGAGCGTCCACCGTGGTCTTTCCGAGGTGGTAGGTCTTCCACACGTCCACTACCCTGATGATGTAGTCGTCCTCAGGCATGTCCATCCCCCCTTCCTAATATGTTCCGAACTCCTGCAGTGCCTCCCACATCGCCATAAAGTTCTCGGGAGGCACGTCGGCCTGCACGTTGTGCACGGCGGTGAACACGAACCCCCCTCCCGGGGCTAAGGCTTCTATGTTGCGCCTAACATGCTCCCTGACCTCCTCTGGCCTTCCCCTCGGAAGGACCTCCTGGGTGTCGGCCCCCCCACCCCAGAAGACTATGGAATCTCCGAAGTCCCTCTTTAGCCCCTCAGGTTCCATACCCGAGGCCCTTATGTGCACGGGGTTGAGGATCCGGACCCCTATCTCCACGAGGTCCGGGATTATATCCCTCACGCTCCCACAGGAGTGGAACATGAGGTGGACTCCGGGGGCCGCCCTGTGGATGGCATCTATCAACTCCTTGAGCCTCGGTTTGAACACCTCCCTGAAGAGCTGGGGGGAGACGAGCTGGGATGTCTGCGTTCCGTAGTCGTCCCCGTCCATGACCACATCCACGAGGTCCCCCAGCTCCCCCAACGCCATCTCCCAGAACCTCACCTTAAGCTCCAGGATTTTATCTAAGATGGCCTCGGCGAGCTTCCTGTCCAGCATAAGGTCGACCATAAACTGCTCCGGCCCCCTGAGCCTCTGCCCCATCTCGAAGAGTCCGGCACAGAGCCCTTTGAGCACGACAGCCTTCCCCTGGGAGCGGAACCTCAGGGCCTCCTCCCTCAGGCCCTCCACCCTCCACCTTCCGTCCGGCTCGGGCCATCTGTAGCTCTCGACGTCCCTCGGGGAGGACGCCGAGGAAAGGGGATGCTCGACTATGGTGTAGTAGAGCCCCCCCTTCTCCATCCTCTGGAGCATCCCCCACTCGTCCCTGTAGAGCCATGCGTCCCCCACATCCTCGGGCTCTACGCCCCAGTTGTGGCTGGTCTTAGGATAGAGCCCCCTGGTGTCGACCTTGAGGAGTTCGAGCACGTCCTCCCCGGGGAGGGCCAACTGCTGTACGTGGTCGCAGATCTCAACTTCCTCCTCGGGAAGGCCGAGGTAGTTCCTAAGCTCGATGTAGGCCCTTACGGCTATCCCGGTAACCTGGGTGCTTCCCAGGTCGTAGGGGACCCTATCGGGCTCCTCGTGCGAGAGCGCTTTAAGTAGCCTTTCCCTGGAGTCCAACTTACCTCCTAAAGCACATCGTCCCTTAATGTGTCCGGCCTTCCGAGGGGATGGACCCTATCGCCCAAGATCTCCTTAAGCAAGTTGTCCTGTGGGTACGCATGTCCCAGGTGTTGGCGGAAGGCCTCACCGTACGCCACCCCTATCTCCTTGCCCCTGTGGGCGCTCCATCTCTTCATCGCCTCTATGTACCCGTCTACCCCGTGGTGCTTCAGAAGCCACTCCCTCCGGGATGCGTGGCACTTGAGCATCTCCTCCTTGATCTTTATGGTCTCGCTTATGTCAACTATGAAGTGCACGGGGACCGGGTCCCCGAAGAAATCCTTGCCCTCGATCGGGTCCGTGTAGTAGAGGTAAGGTATGGACCTCATAGGGGGAGCAGGGTCATCCGCCCCCGTGTCGTAGTGGGGCGTGGGGGCGAGGAAGCAGGCGTCCCTCACCAAGGAGCTGGTGTTCTCGTGGTCGCTCATGTAGTCCTGGGGGGAGGCAGTTATGACGACCTCGGGCTGGACCTTCCTTAAAAGCTCCGTAACCTTCTGCCTGGTGGGGTGGTCGTTGAATATCCTGAAGTCCCCGTAGTCAAGACAGGTGTATGTGGCACCTATCATCGAGGCAGACTTCCTGGCCTCCCCCTTCCTTATCTCCGCAAGCTCCTCCGGGGGGATGTCCACGCTTCCCATGTCACCGTTGGATATCGTGGCTATGTGGACCTCGTGCCCCGCCTTGGCCAGAAGCGCCAACGTCCCCGCGCAGAGGAACTCCACGTCGTCGGGATGTGCGTGGACGGCGAGTATGCGCATGGTACCTCCTCAAATGCTACTTTACTTCCCTCAGCTCGTACTTTCTGCTTCCCATACCCATCCTCTCCGCATGTTCGAGCTGTACGTTCGGATCTACCTGGGGGTAAGCCCACTGCGATAGGGGCTTCCCGGTCTCCTGCTCCACGAGGTCCAGTCCGGCCTGGTCCAAGGCCACGGGGTCCTTCGAGGCCAGTATCCCCACGTCCGGGAACAGGGGCTCGCCGGGGTCGTTGAAACAGTCACATCCCTTGGTCACGGAGGTCAGGAACAGGACGTACCCCGCCTTCCTCCCCTTCACCGCCCCGAAAGCATGCTCCACCATCCTCTTCTGCAGAACCTCGCTCCCCTGGTCCCAGTTGAAGGTCACGGCCCCGAACCTGCAGACGGCCAGGCACTCCCCGCAGCTTATGCACCTCCCCTCGTCTATGCTTGCCACCTTACCCCTCATCTCTATGGCCTCCACGGGACACCACCTCAGGCATGTCCCACATCCCTTGCACTTCTTCGGGTCCACCCGTGGGGGCATCTTGGAGTGCTGGGCGAGCTTCCCCTTACGAGAGGAGAACCCCATGCCTAGGTTCTTCAGCGTCCCCCCGAACCCTGTGAGGGGATGGCCGGTGAGGTGGGAGATGGCCATTATCGCCTGCACATCGGCCAGGACCCCTGCCACGGACACCCTGCCGTAGAACTCGCCTTCTATCTCCACCTCCATCTCTTCGTGCCCCAAGAGCCCGTCCGCCACCACGAAGGGCGCGCCGGCCTCCCTAAGGGAGAAGCCGTGCTGCTCGGCCAAGGTCATATGGTCCACAGCGTCCGAGCGCATCCCCCTATAAAGTGTGTTGGTGTCCGTGAGGAAAGGCTTTCCGCCCCTCTCCCTCACCCTCTCGACTACTGGCCGCACGTACCTGGCTGGGACGTGGGTCCTGTTCCCCTTCTCCCCTATGTGGACCTTGACGGCGACCAGGTCCCCCGCTTCTATAAGTTCCCCGAGGCCAGCAGCGTCGAAGAGCCTTCCCACCTTGTCCTCTACCGACCCCGGGGGCTCCCCAGGGGTCACCCGGACGAAGTGCACCACGGCCATCTGTCACCCCGCCAACTTCTTCACGAGCTGGGCTATCCTGCGACCCCTCCTGCGGCACTCCTCCTCGACCTTTCCGTCCGGAGCCCCGACGGACACGGGACCGTAGTGGTCCCCCTGGGGGTCGCCCTGGACCACCATGCCGTGGATGAGGAGGGCGTCGACGATGTCGAGTACCGTGGTCTCGTTACCACCTCCCACCTGGGCCGAGGAGGCGAAGGCCCCTCCCACCTTGCCGTCCAGCCTTCCGTGATACTTCACGCTGTCGTCCAAAAGCTTCTTCAGTTCCGCGGCCATGGTGCCGTAATATGTGGGGGAGCCCATAACTACTCCGTCCGCTTCCAAAAGGTCCTCGGGCTTGGCCTCCTCCGCACGCTTCACCTCCACCTCCACCCCCTCCTCCTTTATCCCTTCGGCGATGTACCCTGCCATCTTCTCGGTGTTTCCGGTGCGGGAGTGATAGACTATGAGCACCTTGGGCATAGCTACCTCCTTCCCATCCATCGCCTGTACCTCCCGAACTCGTGCTCGAAGTTCGGTGTGAAGACGCCCGTTCCGAGGGACTCCTCTATCTCGGAGGTCCTCCAGAAGCGGGCTTCGGTTACCTCCTCGGGGTCGGGACGGACCGGACCGTCGTACACGCATCTGTAGGTCCTCACAAGCTCAGTTTCCCTCTCGGAGCGCCAGGTGTAGTCGTACAGGTGCTCCAGGTTCGCTCCTTCGATCCCGAGCTCCTCGGCCATCTCCCTGCGGGCCGCGTCCTCGTAGGTCTCCCCGGGCCTCGGATGCCCTCCCACGGACGTGTCCCACATTCCTGGCTGTACGTCCTTCGTGAGGGAACGCTTCTGGAGGAGGAGCTCTCCTTTGGAATTGACCACGATCACATGTACGGCCCTGTGCGCTAGCTTGGGGTCGCTGTGACAAAGGCTTCGGGGCGCAAGGCCCACGACCCTGCCCTCCTCGTCGACCACCTCGAGCATCTCCTCCATCAGAACAGCTCCTCCGCCGCTTTCCTGACCCCCTCCGCAAGGTCGTCTACGTCCTCCTCGGTGAACTCCTCGTTGAAGGGGAGGAGGACCATCCTGTTGAGGATGTCCTCGCAGTTGGGGCAGATTCCCTCCTCGTACCTCACTTTCCTCACGCCGGGGTAATCGAAGGGATGGGAGGACCTCCCGAAGGTACGTTTGTCCCTCAGGGCCTCCTGGGAGAGGAATATCGGCTTGCCTATGTATCCTGCGTTCGCAGGTATCCCCTCCCGTCTGAGGACTTCGACGAACTTGGCCGCCGGGACCCCCTTGTCCTTGTCTATCGTAAAGGCGTACTGCCAATACGAGCACTTGTTCCCCTCGGCCACCGGCTGTGGCTTGACGCCTTCTACATCCCCCAGCCTCTCGTTGAGCATCCCCGCAAGCTTCCTCCTGCGCTCCACGACCCCCCTGAGCTTCTTGAGCTGTGCCAGGCCCACGGCGCCCTGAAGCTCGGTCATCCTGTAGTTCAGGCCCAGGAAGGGGTAGACCCTCGGCCCCTCCTTTGACCTGTCCCAACCCTTGTCCGTGAACATGGCCCCCCTCTTGGCAAGCTCCGGATCGTCGGTTATCGTCATCCCGCCTTCGCCGGTGGTTATGTGTTTGGACCCCTGAAGGCTGAAACAGCCTATGTGACCTATGGTCCCGCAGAGCCTCCCCTTGTACTCCGCAAGGTAGGCCTGGGCACAGTCCTCTATGACTGTGATGTTATGTCTGCGCGCTACCTCCATTATCTCGTCCATGCGGGCAGGGTTTCCGAAGAGGTGCACGACTATTATGGCCCTCGTCCGTTCGGTCACGTTCGCCTCCACGCTTTCTGGGTCGAGGTTGTAATCCTCGCCCACATCGGCAAATATGGGGATTGCGTTCTGATAGATTATAGGGGCCACGGTGCCCATGTCGGTTATGGGGGAGGTTATTATCTCGTCCCCTGGGTCGGGGTTCACCATGGCCACGGCCGTGTGGATGGCTGCGGTGCCGGAAGTGGACGCGCAGGCGTACTTCACCCCGAAGTAACTTGCGAACTCCTCCTCGAACCTCCTCACCTTGGAGCCGGTGTACCTGAAGAGGGTCTGGCTCCTGAGGGCCTCGGCGAGCTCCCAAAGCTCCTCACCGTCGTAAAGCTTCCTCGAGGGGAAAGGTCGGGTGCGCATGGAACCTCCCGATTTTCAGGGTCCTCCTACAATATACAAACTCCGGATTTGATAGGCAAGCCCCGTAGATGCACTGCCCCACCAGGGGCCGGGAATGCGGGTTGCATTTCCCGACGGATCGTATTAACTTTAGTTTTACAGGAGAAGGGCATGAACTTCGGGGAAGCCATAAAGCAGGCCCGAAAGGGCCGCTTCACCCAGAAGCAGCTCGGCCAGGCCGTAGGAGTGTGGGACACCTACATAGGTCAGATAGAGAAGGGGGAGAAGGTCCCGTCGGACGAGATCTGTCTGAAGCTCGCCGAAGTCCTGGACCTGGACCCTAAGAAGGTCCTCCTTATGGCCTACATAGAGAGGGCGTCCGGGCTTGCGAGGGAGCTTTTCCTTAGGGTCCAAGAGCTTTTAGAAAGTCCGGTCCTGGAGTACCTCCTTTCGGAGGGGAAGGATATCGAGGTTGAGCTTTTGAGGATGCTTACCGAGGTGGAGGTAAGGAGCGTGCTCGCCGACGGTGAGCTTCTGGAGGCGCTTAAAGACCCAGTCCTCAGGGAGGCCATTAGAGATCGGGGTATCAGGGACATCCTGAGGGACCCTAAGTGGAAGGAAGCTTTAGCCGGCGTAGGGCAGGTGGAGGACAGGGATATACCGAAGCTCCTGCAGGCCGTAAGCAAGATGGACGAGAAGCAGTGGCAGGCCCTCTTCAACATGGTTCAGGTCCTGACGGCCACCTGAGAACAATATGTGGCCTTCGCCTGCGATGTGGACGGCCGATAGAGAGGGATGCGTATGAGGGAGAGGCATGACGAATCCGTGCCGATCCTCAAGCGTTTCTTCCTCCGGATACTTCAAAGGAGCTTCACGGAGCTTTTCATATGGGACAGGGCCATATGGGACTACGTGGCAGAACTTTTGGCCAGGTTCTCCAGGACGGAGAGGCTATACAGGATCAAGGACATGGCCGGAAGGAGGCTCACCACGGTCGTGGAGATGTTGGTGGAGGTCTCCGGGCCGGGAAGGCCCGAGCTTGGGGGCCATCCGTTGGCCAGGGAGAGGGAGATATACCGCCACATAGGGGACTACACGCTCTTCATGAGCGGGATATTCAGGGAGTTCGTGCAGAGGAGGGGGGTGTTGGGGTTCTACCTCTCACAGGGAAGCAGGGCGTACCTCTCGGTCTGGAGGATGGACAAGGCCATGTACATTCCAGGCGCAGGGTTGTTCCAGGCCCTCTCCGAGGACTTCGAGCGCATCTCAGGGGCCCTGGACTACACCAAGAAGGTCTACTTCAGGCCCGAGGCACACTCAGGGCCTTACAGGGAGGTCCTAAGTAGGCTCGTGTGATGTCCGGCGATCTGGACATAGGACCCATCTTGGACGGATGGGACTACCGTCCCGGAAGGCTTTCGGTGAGGAAGATAAAGGGACTGGACGGAAGGCCCAAGCTCCAGCTGAGGCTCGACCTCGGCCTCCTCCAGATGGAGGTGGAGGGAAGGCCCGACGGCACCGAGCCCTTCGGCGAGCCCTCCCTTCTGGCTTACTACCTCAAGAAGCTCGCACGCCACAGGGCCGAGCACGGAACGGACGAGGGGTTCCACCTGGACGAGGAGGAATGCTCGGCCCTGAGGAGGGAGATGATGCAGTACTACCACCGCAGGATAAGCCTCCTACAGCTCAGGGAGTACGAGGGGGCCGCAAGGGACGCCGAGCACAACCTCAGGATCATGGACCTGATAAAGTCGTATGCCCTGAGGGAGGAGGACAGGAGGACCTTTGATGCCTTCAGACCATTCGTGATCGTGCACCTCGCCCAGGCGAGGGCGAGCCTCCTCCTCCAGAGGGGGGACTACGAAGGCGCCTTGGAGGAGGTAGAGGACGGCATACGACGGATAGAGGAATTCTTCTCGGAACGTGGCCTCGAAGACCTCATCCCCGAGGCAAAGGAGCTCCGCTTCCTGAGGGGCTGGGCGGATAGGATAAAGAAAGTGCGCCCCAAGGAGATAAGGGAAGAACTCGAAAGGAGGATGAAGGAGGCCGCCGAGAGGGAGGACTACGAGAGGGCGGCCAAGTTCAGGGACATGCTGAGGGAGCTCGAGGAGGGGCCCGGCCGAGTGCGACGCACCTGAGGGTTTCAGTTTCGCATCGTTAAGGTGCGGATGCATGAGTCGAAAACGTCGCCGATGGGAGAAGATATGAGGAGAAAGGTTCTGGTCTTGGTGGGCCCTGTTGTGGTGGTCCCCTTGGGAATCTTCCTCCTCCACCACAGCAGGACACGGAAGCTCGAAGAACTCTTCTCCGGTCCTGCGAGGGCTGCCCAGGTATCAAAGTTGCCCTACCTGCCGGGCTACAGGTACGACCTCAGGGCCTACGAAAGGTACACCCAGGAGCGTTCTTACGAGGCTTTGGGGATCCCATCCCCGCCCCGCATAGAACCGCTCTCGTGGCCTGGAGGGGCGGCCAGGGAGGAATTCGAAGCCATGATGCGCAGAAGGGCGGAGGCCGTGACTGGGGCTACGGCCGTGCTGAGGCTCCGCTCCCCGAGCGTTTACAGGGAGAGGAGGCCCTCGCCCCTGCTCAGGATAACGTATCCACCCGACGGAGCTGTCTTCCCTCCCAACCTCTGCACCCCGGAGGTGGAGTGGGAGGACCCCCTGGACGACATCTGGCAGGTGAAGGTCGGGGCGGGGGAGAGGGAGTGGACCTTCGTGACGCATAGGAGGAGGTGGTGGTTCCCCGAGGAGGTCTGGGAGGAGCTTAAGAGGGTGGGCGGGGAAATATGGGTGGAGGTGAGGGGGACACGGAAGGACGGCTCCGGACCGGTGTACGTCTCCGGGAGGGTGCACTTCAGCTTCGCTCCCTGTCCTGCCGACGACTTCGTGGTGTACCGTATCGTATCCCCTCCCTTCAACCCTAAGAAGGCCCCGGACATGTTCGTGAGGGACATAAGGAGCTTTAAGGAGGAGCTTTTCCTCTCGGCCCGGAGGAAGTACTGCTTCAACTGCCACACCTTCTCCTCCAAAAGAGGGGACGAAGGGAAGCTCGCCCTTCAGGTGAGGTACATGGCCGGCGGGGACTACGACCTTAGGGTCTACCTGGGGATATACGATATATCGTCCCGTAAGGGATGGAAGGTTCGTCTGCCCTTCTCCATACAGATGAGCACCTTCGTCTCCTGGTCCCCGGACGGGGAGAAGCTTGCCTTCTCGGCGAACCAGCAGCTCGTGACCCTCCATCCCGTCGTGTTCGAGACCCAGTTCGCAGGGGAGCCCACATCCGACATAGCGATCTACGACCTGCCGGAAAACAAGGCTTACCTGCTTCCTGGGGCCTCCGAGCCCGACCTTCTGGAGATATATCCCCGCTGGACCCCGAACGGAGATTCCCTGGTCTTCTGCTCGGCTCCGGCGGGATTACATCCGGCGCAGGTGAAGTACGACCTCATGGTGATACCCTTCGAGGGAGGGGAGCCCAGGCCCGTACCCGGAGCATCGCTCAACGGAAGGAGCAACTACTACCCCAGGTTCTCCCCGGACGGGAGGTGGCTTTCCTTCTGTACCTCCGACGGAGGTTCACTGATAAAGTCCTCCAGCGACATATACATAATGAGGTCGGACCTCAAGGGTCCCCCACGCAGGCTTGAGAGCAACGTGGACTACGCTGCCGATTCCTGGCACAGTTGGTCCTCGAACTCGAGGTGGCTCGTGTTTGCGAGCAAAAGGGACGACGGAATATATGCGAGGCTCTACTTTACCTATATAGATGAAGAAGGCCACGCACATCCCGCGGTCCGCCTTCCTGTCAAGGAACTGCCGCCGGCGAGCTACAACATACCTGAGTTCGTGGCCCACAGACCCCCCATAACCGATGGGAACCTGTACAAGGCCGTCCGGGTGGAGGGCCCGGCCCTGAGCGTGCAAGGAGGATGATATGGGTCGGAAATTCTGGGCATGGTTGGTACTGGCAGCCGGGCTGGCGGCCACATCGGCCCTATATATCGGGACCCCGGGGCTCGTGACAGGTCCCGAAAGCGTGCTGAGGCTTCCACTCCTTTCCTGGTGGGGGAACGTTCCCATAATATTCTCCAAGGACTTCCTGATGTTCACGGGGGGACACTTCAGGCCCCTGGGATATGCGGTGCTCGCTTCTCTCAGGACCTTCTTCCCAGCGGATGCGACTTGGTTCTGGAGGACTTTGTTCCTCCTGGTGCACTTCTTCAATGCGGTCTTGGCCTTCCACATATTCGAAAGGTTCGCACATCGCACGTCGGCGGCCCTCCTGGCCACCTTCGTGTTCGCACTTCACCCTATAGGTTCCGTGGTCTTCGGCCAGGCCGGGAACTTCCATTACCTTTTAGGTACGACCTTCCTTCTTGGCTCCCTGAACCTTTACCTTTCGGGACATTTCGGAAAGAGATACGTCCTGTCTCCGGTGCTGTTCCTTCTGAGCCTCCTCACCTGCAAGGCAGGAGGAGCCCTTCCTCTTTTCCTTCTAGCCTACGAGGTCCTGTACAGAAGAAGGCCCATCAGGCGGTCGGTCCTGTACGCGCTCCCCTTCTTAGGGCCTCTGCTCGTCCTTGTTCCCTTCTGGCTATATTACAAACCTCACCCCCTCCACTACCAGTACATCTCCTTCGCTGAGGGCTCGGGATGGTTCAGCTTCTTTTCGGTCGTCGGAGCCACTGGGTTATACCTCAAAGGCCTCCTGGCTGGGGTGGGGATTCCGGCCGTCCTCCACGAGACGGCCGAGAGGATCTTCAAATTCTACCATCCCAAGTTCCTCGTGTGGATGTTCGTAAACCTCATAATACTGGGAGCAGGAACCTTGGCCGCAAGGAGGACTTGGGCCGGCCTCGGGATCTTGTTGGCTTACTGCGGAATGGTACCGTTCCTTTCGACGGCCTGGAACGGCGTCGAGGAGTACCTCTACTGGCCGTACCTCTACCTTCCCTCACTCGGGCTCGCCATGGTGGTGGGAGGCGTGGTGGACCTGCTCCTTTCCAAGGGGAAGGCGTGGGCTTTGGCAGCCGGATACGCCCTGGTCGTATACTACGGCATCTTTCAGGTGAGGTTGAACCACATATCCAGGGACGAGCTTTCCTACTGGAGGAGGGCCTACCGCCTCCATCCGTGCGAGACCGCCTCTTTCAACCTCGGCAAGGCGCATCTGCGTAGGGGGGAGGTTAAGCAAGCCCTCGACTTCCTCTTTTCTCCACAGATATCCCGGGCGAGGTACTCCTGCAGGGTGATGTCCCGTTATTATGCAAGGAAGGGCGACTACACCGCATCCGCCGTCCACCTGAGGATGGGGAGCGGGGAGGACAACGGGATCCAGTTCCAGGACTATGAGATGGCCGAGGCGGAGCTCTTCTGGAGGGTCGGGGCCTTGGACCACGCTGAGGACGCCTTGGGTAGGGTCCTGACGGCCAACCCTTACAACGTCGACGCCATGGCCCTTTTGGCGAAAGTTTGGCTCAAGAAGGGGTACCTCAGGGCGGCGAGG
>Ga0164318_10006467_pt1 | contig 11334 bp, 11 predicted proteins | sample GuaBasSedimGuay9_FD_113734 | JGI IMG/M metagenome (GOLD analysis project Ga0164318, IMG submission 113734) | Subseafloor sediment microbial communities from Guaymas Basin, Gulf of California, Mexico - Guay9, Core 4571-4, 0-3 cm | ecosystem: Environmental > Aquatic > Marine > Hydrothermal vents... | reverse complement strand
ACAAATAAAGCAGGAGAAGAAAAATATAAAACTGGCAAAAGAATTGAAAAATAAATGTGAAAAATTAGGTATTAAGTTCAAAACGGATATATTTTATCCTAAAAAAAGGAAAAATTCGATCTGTGCTTCCCCATTTTATAAATTATTTTTTAACTCAAATGGCTATACTACACCTTGTCCAATAATGCCACACTTTAACTTAATAAAAACAACAGATATTATGGAAGCTTGGAATTCGAAGGAAATGCTTAAATTTAGAAGGAGAATAATAAAAGGAGATTACCCAAAATGGTGTAGAGATCACTGTGGATACTAAGAAAGTTGAAGGTATTGCTTTATAATTAAACATTTAAAAACATTAAGGGCAAAAAATTAACTTTTGTATATAAAAGTTTTAAAGCAAAATGATTAAATACAAACATGATTATATAATGGAAAATTATAAAGATAAGGTAGTTTTACATTTCTAATTTTTAAGGTGAAACTAAATAAAAATAATACTTAATATTAATCGTTTTGAATTAGAAAATCCTTCTTTCTTTCATAATTGTGCCTTCTACATCTATATATTCATTGACCTACCAAAACCGTCCAAATCTTCTTCGGAATTCGTATATTCGCTTTCCTCAAGATTTTTACGTCTTCCTGTTTGATATTCTTTGTGATTACAGTTAAAAAGATATACACCACGACAGCAACAATAGATAAAAGGGCAGCTTCTTGTATTGGCGGAATATTGATTACTTGCTTTAGGTAGGATATGGTGGCAAGTGTCAAAAAACCATTAAAAAGACTTTTGATGAGAGAAACGAAAGGCATCTTGAATGTTATGAATTTTCTAATGTAGAAAAATGATATTATAGCTCCAAATAAGAACGATGTAGTCGTGTCTGCTGCTGCGCCAACAATGCCATATATCGGAATAAGTATGAGGTTTGCTATAACGTTAAAAATAGCCATAAAAATACCGACCTTTGTGTTTACTATGGGTTGACCAATACCTACCAAAACCGATGAAAATATAGCACGTATGAGAAAAAAGAGCGCGGCCAATGATAATATTTGAAGACATGCCGTAGCTGTTATATACGTGGCACCAAAAAATATATCAAGAATAAACCTGGCAAATGCGATTGTAATAAGTACTGCTGGAACCATTATCATAAATGATATTTTGGTTATGATAGTAAGCCCCTTTGAGAGAATGTGTTTTTTATTAGATGCCCAAAGCTCTGAGCTCATAGGAAATAATAACGTTGTCAAAGAAAAAACAATAACCCACAAAAGTCTTGATGTCGGAAGAGCAACCTGATAATATCCAACCTCTTCTAAAGACCTAAAAAAGGTTAACATTATCGTATCTGTGTATCCTATAATAGAGTATGCTATAGCACCAAAAAATACAGGAATGGCAAAAGATGTAATAGTCTTGATGAACTTTCTCGTGATTTTGATCTTTTTAACCTTCCGTTTCAGATTTTTTTTCAATGTCCAAAAAACACTGGGTAAAAAGAAAGTAGAAACCATGAAGGATGAAAATAGAAACGCGTAGATTGTTTTTTCAATATTGAGAGGGGTTATTAATAACAAAAGCAAAAAAAATGTCAAATTTTTGAGGAATGGTATCGAAGAAAAATGAAAAGGTCTTTGAAATCCTGTAAAGAAGGTACTCTCAAAAGAGATAAAAGAATCTATAAAGAAAAAAAGTGAGAATATCTTAATAAGTGGACTAACGTCTAACGAATGAAAAAGGTTTAACGCGAAATAATCAGAGAAAGAAAAAATCAGCGCAGCTACTGATAAAGATAAAACAAATCTTATTCCAAAAATAAACGCTACCAAAGATTTCAGCTTTGAATAATCTTTTTTAGCCAAAAACTCTGGGATGAACTTTACGAGAGCTGAACCAAATCCCGGATCACTAAATATAATAAAAAGACTGACAAAAGACAACAAACTGTAAAACAAACCATAATCAGCGACATTGAGTTGTCTGGTAAGAAAAAAACGCACCAAATATCCTATAAAATTTGCAAGCAACGTGAAAACAAAAATTATGACCGCACCCTTAGCCAGCCGCTCTGAATATGATTTTGATGTCATATCATCACTTACATTCAGATAAATAATTTATAAAACAAATGTGATAAGAAACATTTAAAATAATCTTTTTTTATCTTTTCTTAATCAAATTTAACTCTGAAAAGTTTAACTTCTCCACCCCAGTTGTCAACGAATTTAAAATGCTCAAGACCTTGGCCGTGGAAGAAAAATAGGCGTGTGAACATGCTGTTCTCCAGTTCCTTTGGTATGAAAAACAGTGACTGCTTGCTTGGGTCAAGCCAAACCATGCCTTCTACTTCTGCGTTTTTATATTTTTGAAGAACTGCCTTGCCGTTTTCAAAGTAGAGTAGCTTACTTATCTTTGCGAATGTCGGCCCCTGTTTCAATATAGGTGTTAGAATCACCTGTCCACTGAGATTTTTTTCGTTTATCACAATCGCTTGGTTTTGGCCAAGTGAAAACACATAGTTGACAGAACCGTTTTCACCCTCTTTTTTCATAGAAAGCCTGAGCGGGATATAATAATATTTTTTACCTGTTGCCTTATTTGGTTCCCATGTTGCAAAATAAGACCACCACTGTGACTTTCCTATTAGGTCCCAAGAAGCGAGAACATACATCTCTTTACAATTGCCTCGATAGAGCTTGAGTATGTCGTAAGCAAGCTCTTCATCGTCCGTAAAAAGCATCGTTGCCATATCTTTCATTCGTGACCTTATAATCTTGTTTCCTTCTATCGTAAACATGGTCGGGTCCTGAAATGCTTTGGAGCCCAAATCAACAGATGATTTATTAAATTGAGCAAGCGAATTCTGTGTTCCACCATCATAAACAACAGGCCTTCTCGCAATGGCTGTTATGAAGTGTCCGGGATCCCAATACGTAGCAATAACAGCACAGGGTTCTGTGTTGTTCTTTATCCAGTTCAGCGCAGCCCACCAGCTCGGCGTCAATATTGGTTGGGGATGTGATGCTATATAATAAGACTGGTTAAAAGAGGCGGCTGTTGGAATATAAATAAAAAAGAATAAAACAAAAACAACCAAAATTTTATCCCACTGTGGTTTCTTTTTGTAGTGGAAGTATCCACCAAGAGCCAAGAAAGCTAATACGAGTTTGTAGTTTAACAAAATAGAAAGCAATAAGGAGAAGAATACAAGAAGTGAAATAATAACATTTTTGCTTTTTATCTTGATCCGAGAGATAAAGAAAAACAGCGCAATAGAATAAAAAACCAAAAAGAACCACTTAAACGGAATAGAACCGATAGTGTCCGGGAACGGAAACTGGGATAACTTAGTGTTTACGATAGGAATATTGACGCCGGCTAAAAAAATTATATTGACTAGCCAAATCAGAACTGTTGCGACCCGTTCATCTGTTATTTTCATAATATCATCCTTAATCTAAAATGTCTTTTCCCATTATAATATCAAACAGTTTTGCTAAAGCAATGCTAGATAAAACTATTAGCGGTGTGGAAAGTAATATAACAAAACGAACAGCAACTATGCTTGCATATAGTGGCCCAATAAACCATAAGAACATGAATATAAGACTGTCGAGATGTTTTTTCCTTTTAGTGTATGAAATGACAAAATACAACATCGAATACACAGCCAAAAAGAACGGATGAACAATGGTTGATATTCCACCAAGTGGCATACCAGTTGCTCTGGTCGCTATTGTGTTTATTTTATCATAGAATGTTTTCCCTTCAGGGGACATCATTTCCGCGATGGAAACCCAAACATTTGGGAATCTTCTGGCTGCTTCTGATTTCATCCTGAGCGCACCAAAAGGAGACTCAATTATTCCAACGATCTTACTAATACCGAAAAATGGAACAACCAACAAGGAAAAAACCAGAAAAATAACAAAAAGAGATACGAAATTGTTTTTGTTTTGTTTCCATGCCTTCTTAAAGTTGCCAAAAATAACCAATTCTGCTATGAGTTTGAGCACAACAAAACCAGCGAAGAGCCACACAACATACCACGAGCCGCCCCACGTGTGAGCAAAAAGCGCCAGCGCAATGCCCGTGGCTACTGAAAGTAAGAGCGGTTGTTTTTTAAGTCCATCTCTTTCTATACTTTTTTGAGTCGCTAGAAAGAGGGCAACCGGAACAAGCGTCATTAACAATACTATACCATCAGAATCTGGGTCGCCGCCAAGTGTTCTTGTCATGTTGAAGGGGTTGAATACAAGGAAAAAAGCAGCTATTACTCCTGCCTTTCTATCGAACAAATATTTACCAATGAAATAAACCGGTATTGCACATAATGCAGCTATTGCAGCCGGGAAGTATATCAGATATCGCCACAATTCCAGGTTTGGTAAAAAATGCTTAAAGAAAAGATAGGAATAAGCACCAAGATACATATAAAATTTTGGAACATTCCTTGTGTTCAGACCTTCTGGTGCAAGCATATAGGGATCAATATCTGGTATTTTACCGTCTTCAACAATGAAATTCATATACCTATAAAAATAATATGAGTCTATGTTAATAAGATATGGATAATTGAAAGCAAAAATCCTAATATAGAAAGCAAGAAACACAATTAATAGAAGTGCTAATTTTACCCAATGCCTCTGAACAATATTGGATATTTTAGTAAAAAAATTGTGCAGACCTGTTATATCTATCTCTACCTCATCTTTCTCTGGATGGTATTTCTCTTTTATCTCTATTCCTTCTTCCAGCCCAGCCTCTTTTTCAACCCGCTCTTTAAGTTTTTTGTCCTCAATAAAACCGAGGAGCTGCTTGAGCTTTTTGATCTTTTCCTTAGTCATGAAACCACACTATATTGTGCTAATATCCTATATAGCCACAGAGCCTCTGATTATAATGTTAAAGATTTGTTCGCAAAGATTTTTAAGTTAATTATCTCAAAAGACTGAGGTTCTTGAGCATGAATTTTGTTATTTTTTTCTTCGGTATAGAAGAGGTTATTGAAGACAAGTAATCATATTGTTTGACTGCTTGCCTAGCAAAAGCCTCTTCTACATCATTTTTAAACAAATCGAAAGCCTCATTTATTTGTTTGTTTGTCATCTTACGATATATCTTTCTAACCTCTATGCCCCTTTTTATCTCATTGCCAAAATCTTCCTTCCATTTCTTTTCGTAGCTTCTCAACACATAAGAATCGAAACGGGACAAAGAAAAGGCTTTTTTAATAACATCACAGGCGTAAGTCGCTGCTTTGAGTGAATATATAATACCGCCGCCTGTTAGAGGCTTGACCTGAGAAGCCGCATCACCAACCAAGATGCAACGGTCTGTAAAAGATTTTATAAGACCGATGGGTATAGGTGAAGCAAATATTCTTTTTGGTTTCACATCCTGTTTCTTCAAAAAGTAATCAAGATGTGCCCTTGGCCTGTAAGATGTAGCAAGACCATACTCACCAAAGAAATTCCATGCAAAAAAATCAGGAGAATAAAATTTGTTTAGATAAACCTTTACATATTTCGTTGGCTTTTGCTGAACAAAAGCGCCATAAAGTAATGTCGGTTGTTTTGTTTCGCCTCTTTCGACCATTGCTTTTCTTGTTAGAGAGTTCGCACCATCGCAACCAACAAGAAAACGGATAAAATACTTATCATTCTCTGTTGTCACAAGGGCACAATCAGAACGAAGTTTCACGGACAAAACATGCTCATACTTTATCATATCTTTAATGGGGCTTCGGAGGGTCTTAATAAAATCTTTTCGCTTCAGACCATAAGCAAAGGGTTTTTTTGTGCTTAGAACAATTCTTTTTCCGTTTGGTGAAAAGAGTTGCATTCGCTTAATTTTTTTTCTTATCAATTTTCTGAGCGTTCTTTTTTCAATAAATTTTTCAATATTCATCGAAACAATACCGCTGTCCTTTATTATTGGCTTTTCGAGCTGTTCAAATATGACTATCTTTTTATCTTCCAAAACATTCCTGAGAAGAGAACCTAAGTAGCTTCCCGCGACTCCTGCACCGATAATAGCAATATCATAGTCCACGTTGACCACTCAATGAAACATATAATGTTTTTTAATGTTTAAAATCAATGTTTAAAAGTCTTGCTGAATAATAGATTTAAATAATTTGATAAGTTTGGTAGATAAATATGTTTATATGGAACGTGCTAAATAGACATTGGAAAAAACTTATGTTCATACCAATAATCATATTTATTCTTTCTGCTGGTCTTCTTGTCTACAACAGCGCAACCAAAGGCTCTTTTATTGAAAAAGATGTTGAAATGACAGGAGGAAAACTCATAAGCATAATAACACCCGACAGCGTTGACATTCGGGCAGTAGAACAGGCTGTTGGGCCTGATGCGAACGTCAGGCTAGCAAGTGGAATCACTAACACCATACTTGTTCAAGTCCCTGAAGACTACGACGAAAAAGAAATAATAAATAAATTGGATTTTGTGAACATAGAAGACTACTCTGTAAGAGAAATCGGGCCTGCTCTTGGAAAGGTGTTTTGGCGCCAGACACAACTAGCAATCGTGTTTGCATTTGTGTTAATGGCACTTGTGGTTTTTCTATTATTCCGATCGTTTGTTCCGAGCTCCGCTGTTGTGCTTGCAGCGGCTTCAGACATTACGATCACTGTTGCTGTTATGTCTATTATCGGTCTTAAATTATCGCTTGGGGTACTTGCTGCTCTCTTGATGTTAATTGGTTATTCTATAGATACAGATATTTTGCTAACAACCAGGCTACTCAAAACGGAGGGGCAGAAGGAGGAAAAAATAAAATCAGCTATGAAAACTGGGTTAACAATGACTAGCACAACACTTGGAGCACTCATCTCGCTCTACTTTTTTAGTGAAGCGCTGGTTTTGAAACAAATAGCAAATGTCTTGATAATAGGGTTAATTGTCGATGTTTTTACCACATGGCTTACCAACGTTGGTATATTAAGATGGTGGCTCGAGAAACGTGAAAAATAAAAGAGTGGTAAAATGAAAATAAAAAAACTTTTTACTGATTTTAGAATAATATTGTGGCTTATTGTTATAGTTATGGCAATAGTGGCAATAAATCCAAAGTTTTCTAATCGAGGAATTGTCATAACCAGCATTAACGCAAGTTCTCCCCTAAATGATGTCCTTGTGCCGGGAGATGAGATATATAAGATAAATGATGACCTTGCCAGCACGTCTCTTCTTGAAAGACGCTACTCTGGTGAGGTTAGATTGAAAACAAGCAAAGGAGTTCTTTTTTACCAGCTAAACAACAGTACGCTAGGAATAACGGGCGTGCAGGCAGAAAGAAGTAATCTACATTTTGGTTTGGATATACGTGGGGGTATAAGAGCAATCATAGAACCAGAGAACGCGACAGAAGAGATGGTACAGTCAATAATAACAACGATGCAAACAAGAATCAATGTTTACGGACTTAAAGAATCTTTGTTCAGGCCAATATGGAGTGAAGGAAAGGCATATATACAGATAGAGATAGCAGGCGGGACAAAAGAAGAGTTGATGAAGCTTCTAGAACATCAGGGCAAGTTTGAAGCATATATACCGCTTAAAATTAAGGACGGAAAGATAGAATTTAACAATAAAAAAATTGATGTTTCGGTGGATATCAACAAAACCTTTGAAGCGGACGGAATAACGTTCAGGCGTGTAAACGATAGCTATGTCGAGGCGTTGGTTTACACGGGAAAAGACATACAAATGGTTTATCTCGATCCACAACATTCATGGTTTAGACCCACTGAAAATGGCTATAGTTGGGGTTTCCAGGTTTTGATTTCTAATGATGGTGCCGAGAGGTTCAAAAAAATAACAATGAATATTCCCGTTAGAACAGGTATAGGAACAGAAAAGTATCTGGAAGAGCCAATAAAATTATATCTTGACGGAAAATTAACTGAAAAACTCAGTATAGGCGCAGGTCTCAAAGGTCAATTGTATACAACACCAGCCATAACCGGAGGTGCAAAAACAAAGAACGAGGGAATGGAAGAGAAACGCAGGCTTCAGTCTATACTAAGAAGTGGTTCACTCCCTACAAAAATTAAAGTTGTGCAAATGGATGAGATTTCACCCAGGCTTGGTGCGCGGTTCCTATCAAGCGCCATGTTTGCTGGCTTGGCTGCAATTCTTACGGTGTCGCTTATAGTTTTTATCAGGTATAGAAAACCTAGAATGGTAATACCGATGATTCTTGTTTCTTTATCCGAGGTTGTAATAATTCTCGGTGCGTCTGTGTTAATTGGCTGGACAATAGATTTAGCTGCCATTGCTGGTGTGGTCGCTGCTGTTGGAACAGGTGTAGACAGTCAAATAATGATTTTAGATGAATCCATAATGGGCAAAAAACAGGAGTGGTCATTGAAAGAGAGATTAAAAAGAGCCTTCTTCATGATATTCGGCGCGGCAGGAACAACCATAGGGGCTATGTTTCCACTTCTTGTGCTCGGTTTTGGCATGCTCCGTGGGTTTGCCATAACCACAATGATTGGTGTTCTTACCGGTGTTCTTATTACAAGACCGGCCTTCGGCCGAATAGTTGAATATTTACTGGAATAAAACTGGAAAAACGCCAGTGTTTTTCTCTGGTCTTTTAGTAACTACTTATGAGAAGATAAATGGAGTGAATATAAACCTTTAAAAGATTTTCTACTCTTTTTTTAAAAGGAGTGTGGTTTTCATGGATGAAAAATGGGGAAGTTACGCCTTTCTGCTTGGTGTACTAATAGCGATTGTGACAGCATTTGTAACAGCGACATGGGTACCAGCATTGCTAGTACTACTTGGATTAATCGTCGGTTTTCTTAACATCTCCGACAAAGAAGTCAACTTATTCTTAATAGCTACAGTCGCATTGATTGTGGCTGGTTCAGTATCAACCAGTGTGGGAGCTATTTGGGCTCCACTAGAAACAATCCTACAGAACATAATGATACTAGTAGCACCAGCAGCCATAGTTGTGGCACTAAAGGCAATATATTCTTTGGCTTCCAAGTAAGCCTACTTTTCTTTTTTTTGTTTTTATTTTTCTATCATTCTATACCCGGCTTTAATCGCAATAAGCCCTGCTAAAAATTTTATGGCGTTGAACAGAAAGAACACCGTCCAAAAAGCAAACTGGAGAATTTTTGTGTGGAAAGCGTTGTAAAGTAGCCACATTGTTCCGAGTGATTCAACCACCAATACCAAGCCTATTAAGAACAACGCCAATGAAAGCGGGTTATCTAAGAGAAAACGCTTTCTGATGCGTTTGTTGCCTTTCTTTATTTTTTTAACCATCTAATCACCTTTTTAAATATTGTTTTGGTAACTTATTTTAGTTATCTGACTCTTTCGTTTGTGTTTCGTCTTTAAGTTCCATTATTGTCCGTGCCAAATCGTTATTCAGCTCCTTGAGTTTTTTAAGTATGGTTTCCTTGTCCTTCCCAGTTTGTTCCATTATCATCTTAATATCTTCCTCTGTCGGCCCACCGGCTGGCTCTTCATGGACCTTTCCCGTTATCTGATATGAATCTCTATCGATTATTTTCGCTATAATAATTTCCGGCTCATCTATAACTATGTTTTTATCATCACACTCTATCACAACACGATTCGCCTTGAGTTCGCGCATGTTCATCTTCATCTCTTTCATAAGCTCAGTCATCTTCTTAATGTCTTTCAGTTTTCCAAGCATATTTATATCACCTATTTAATTAAAATAACCAGCTTATTTAAACCTTATTTAGTCCGGTTTTTTCTTTCTGACTCTTCTAAAAAGAACCGAACAAATGTCATCAAAAAGAAGCCCTACAATTACCTGTGACAAGGCACAAATAACTTCTGTAAAAAGTATTACTGCTATTATAAAAGGCTCTTCTCTTACCTTACTCCAGTCAAACTCCTCTTTTCTGGGTTTTTCTTTTTTTCTCTTCATCCACCACACCAGCACCGATCACACGATTTAAATAGCGAACATAAAAATATTAAAATATGTTTTTAGCGGTCTTGTTTTTTCTGATCCTTGGAATAGTGGTTGGTGTGGTGTGTGGTTTGCTGCCCGGAATACACCCAAACCTCGTGAGTGTTCTGCTGATAAGTTTTTTAGTGGGTTTTACTAGCCACATCGGGCCTGACCAATATTATTTATATGTAGCGTTCATAGTAGCAGTTTCCATAACCAACGTGATCGTTAATTTCATACCAACCGTGTTTCTATCTGTTCCTGGCTCTGGTATAGAACTGGGTGTTTTGCCCGGGCACAGAATGCTTTTGCGGGGGGAGGGACCCGGTGCTGTCCGCTTGGGCATCATAGGAGCATTTGGAGGTGTTCTCTTCTCATTATCACTATTCCCACTTATTATTCTGACCGTGCCGAAAATCTACGCACTAATAGAGCCAAATCTACATATTATTCTCAGCGCTCTTGTCTTGTTTTTTATATTTAAAGACAGGGAACCGATGGCGGCAGCGTCGTTGTTTTTCTTATCTGGTTGTCTCGGCCTGATAAGTGAGAAACTGCCAATAAATCAAGACCTTATACTCTTTCCGCTATTGACAGGTCTTTTTGGTCTAAGTATGTTAGTCTTAAGTATAAAAAAAAGAATTAAAATACCACCACAACAAAATGAACTTTTTATCTCAAACCAAACCATTGTTGACGGTATAGTAAGGGGGTCTTTTGGTGGTATAACAACTGGCGTGCTACCGGGCATTGGGGCGAGCGCAGCAGCTATGTTATTTAGTTCCGAAAGTGTAGAAGAGTTTCTGATCACAATTGGAGCAATCGCTGGTGTCAACACCCTATTCTCTTTTCTTGCCTTGTGGCTCATAGGCAAAGCCAGGTCAGGAGCAGCAGCAACTCTTCAATATTTTACAAGTTCTCTTACATTCTCAGACTGTGTTTTTATAATATTTGTAAGTCTTATATGTCTTAGCCTTGCGGTTTTACTCACCGACAAAATATCTTCTCTTGTGGCACATCTCTTAAATAGAGTCAACTACTCACTTTTATCTCTAGTCGTCCTGTTGTTTACTCTATACATGGTTCTGATACTGACTGGTGTGTGGGGCATAGCCCTATCCCTGGTTTCATGTATCATAGGAATAATCCCGAATTTATCAAGGGTGCGTAGGATACACCTCATGGGTGCCCTCTTACTCCCCACTATTCTTTTTTATGCTGGTTTCACGTTCTAATTTTTCTTCAAGTTTCATATAAAAATGCTAAAATATGAAGTTCACATCAGAAATTCATGATTCACACGACTTCACAACTTTCACGCCACTATAAAAATGCTTCTTTTT
>Ga0164318_10006466_pt1 | contig 11336 bp, 17 predicted proteins | sample GuaBasSedimGuay9_FD_113734 | JGI IMG/M metagenome (GOLD analysis project Ga0164318, IMG submission 113734) | Subseafloor sediment microbial communities from Guaymas Basin, Gulf of California, Mexico - Guay9, Core 4571-4, 0-3 cm | ecosystem: Environmental > Aquatic > Marine > Hydrothermal vents... | reverse complement strand
GACTTCTTGTTGGCACCCTCCCCCGGACCGAATACCTTTTCATTAACAACAACGTTCATCCAGAATATACGCTGATGATCCGGGCCGGTTTTTCGGTCCAGAACATACCTGGGGTAGCTATGAAATCGTTTTTGAACAATTTCCTGGAGCAGTGTTTTGTAATCTTTACGGTGTTTATTGGCCAAAACCCTGTTTATGGGGTCTTTGAGATAATAAAGAATAAATCGGGCAGCCTTTTCGTAGCCGGCATCCAGGTACCAGGCACCGATAAGAGCTTCCATTGAATCAGAGAGTAATGCTTTTTTTGTCCGACCGCCTGAGATTTCTTCACCTCTGCCTACATGAACAATTGAATCAATACCAAGATTCAAGGCAATTTCAGTCAGAGCATCCTCACTGACAACATGAGATTTAACTTTAGCGAGATCGCCTTCCGGCCGATCGGGAAGTAATCTGAAGAGGTAGTCAGCAACAACTATTCCGAGAACGGAATCTCCAAGAAACTCAAGTCTCTCGTTATTATCGATTTCCTCAGAAGTTTCATTAACATAAGACCTGTGACAAAAAGCGAGGTCCAGAAGATCGAACCTTCTGAACCTCAATCCAGCTTTTTTCTGAAAAAGCGATAATTCTTTCCGTCGTGAAATGCTCACAGTCGGTGTTCTCAGAGGAGGAACCTCGAGAGCACGAGAAGGAATTCTCACTATTCCTTGTCTTTCAGCTGCTCCTCGATGAAATTCAGGGCATCTGAAACTTTCTCGAATTCGGTGGCTTTCTCGTCAGGAACGGAAACGCCAAGTTCAGAATCGATAGCGTAAAGCAGCTCATAAGTGTCGAGACTGTCTGCTCCAAGATCTTCACGGAACCTTGATTCCAGGGCAATCTTGTCTTTTTCAACCTCAAGCTTATCGGCGATGAGATCTTTCAGTTTGTCGAATAGATCGGTGCTCATTTAATACTCCTTAGACTTAATCAACCCATATCTTCGGGTTCGATAATCTGGTTACCTTTGTAAAAACCGCATTTGGGACACACACGGTGCCGCAATACTTTGTTTCCGCAGTTGGAACATGTGATAAGGCTGGGGACGGCGATTCTCATATTAATTGAGCGTCGCCGGCGGCTTCTGGCCTTAGATGTTCGGTATTTTGGTACCGCCATTTATTTCCTCACTGATATCATTTTGCGGTGGTCATACTATATTGACCCCCGATTTCCGTCAAGTACTACAGAACTGTCAAAAACATCAAGTTTCCTGTTCCCGTTGTTTTAACAGGGCACTTTCCACCGCCGGGGGCACCATAGCTGAAATATCTCCACCCAAATTCAGCAATTCCTTGATTGTACTGGATCTGAGAACGAAATATCTGGGTTCAGTGGGTATCAACACAGTTTCAATTTTTTCATCAAGCTGTTTATTTAATATGGATAATTCAAACTCATAGTTGAAATCAGCAGAAGATCTCACGCCCCTGAGAAGTACAGCAGCCCCTACAGTCCGGCAGTAATCAACGATAAGGCCATCATAAATAACGACTTTCACATCATTCAGGTTCATCGTTTGAAGCTGTTCTTCAAAAAGAGTTTTTATTACATCGGCTTTGAGCAACGGTTTTTTCTGGGAGTTTACCGCAACAACAATATCCAGTGAATCGAACAACACCGCCCCGCGGGTGATGATATTCAGATGCCCATAAGTAGGGGGATCGAATGAACCGGGGAACACTGCTTTTACCATAAATTAATTACTATCTCCGTTTATTACGATGTTTTTGTGTTTGACTCATTGTCAGACACCATCATACAATTACAGTGTATGAAAATAATACTCTCAATCCTTCTTTTTGCAGGACTATTTTTTTATTCCTGCGTTTCAGAAAAGCCTGCAGAACCTGTGCAGGCAGAACCTGTAGTCCAGGAACCTGTTGCTCCAGCAGTCCAGGAAGAGAGTAAACCTGAAGCCGAACCTGCCCCTGAGCCTGAACCCGAGGCTGCTGCTGAAGAAGATCACTACCAGGTTTCCGAGGAATTGTACCAGCAGACTTTTGATGAGATTGAAGCCCTTATCAAGGAACTGAACCAGGTTATATCAAAAAAACAGTACGATCGCTGGCTGAAATACCTCTCCTCCGGTTACATCAGAAAATATAATTCTCAAGAAGTTCTCGATGCAATAAACGAATACCCTCAGCTGAAAGACAATGGAATTGTCTTGAAAAACCTCAGAGATTATTTCGACTGGGTTGTTGTACCCAGCCGTTCCCGGGCAGTACTGGGTGAAATTATATTTGTCGGGGAAACAAAGGTGGTTGCCTATTCGTCTTTCGAGGGAACGAGAGCGAAACTATACCAATTGGAAAAAAATGATAATAATTGGAAAATCACCGTATGGGAATGAACCTGTGGTTATAGACATTTCACGCCGATACAATAGAATAGATAAAAGTAAGAAATAGAAAGGGAGCTTCATATGAAAATCAGCACAATCAGCATTTTATCAGCATTATTATTGCTGAGCATGCCTTTGACGGCCCAGGAAAATGAGCAGACTATTGAAGAACTGTACCTTCAAAGTGCCATCAAAACACAGATAATCAAGGCTGAAGCCGCATCTCCTGATAGAGATATGAAAATGATAGCTCTTTCCGATATTTCACAGATGGTGGAAGACGGAACTGCCGCTGATAACCCTGAAATAGTGGCATTACTCGGAAACCTCGGTGGAGAGGGAACTACCAATGTTGTCAGAGAGCAGGGACATGTCCTGAATGACTTCCCTGATGTCAGGCGGGAAGCGGCCCGTATACTTGGGGAGCTTGGAACAGAAGAGGCGGCAAGAGAGCTTAATTCCATGTTGCTGACCGACCCTGAACCTATGGTAATGTCTGAGGCCATCCTGGCCATATCCAATATCGAAGTGGAAGATAAACGCGCAAGAAACCGATCCATGGCCGCTGCCATTTACCGACAGACCGCTATAAACAAAGATAACAACTTTGCCTATACATTTCTTCAGTCAGTGGAAAATGTATCCAACCGGGAGGGCGGCATCAGCGACCCCATGGTATTTGAAGAAATTGCAAAGATTGCCGACGCCCGTCAGGGATACAACAGGGTTGTCAGAGAAAGGGCGTTCAAATTGCTTCGAGATCTTCAGGGTATGTAGAAGTTAAAGTGAACAAAAAAGCCGCCTGCCGGCGGCTTTTTTATTTCATTATGGGTAACTTATTTCAAGTCAGCCATTAATTCCCGGCGCCATTCAGATTTTTCTTCCAGATTCTCCCAGTCAATACGGCTGGAAATCTTCAACAATCTTTTCTGATAGGCCTCTAGCTCCACAACAGCAAAGCTTCCTTTCCCGAGATAAATAACCTTCTCCCCTTCCCCGGGATTCAATTTATCGGTCACTGATTTCAGTGCACAGTCAAAATGAACCGGTGTACCGTCTGTCGGCCTGGACAGGGCAGAAGTAATGTCCTGAATCGGTTCACCGCAAATACTGCATGGCGGTTTCGGCCGATCAGGACGCCGAGGTGAATCAGACCGCCGGGTTCCGCCTTTGCGGCGCCCTCGACGATCCCTGTTCTTAGGTTTTGTACTCATTTTTATTCCCATTGCGATTAACTATTTCATCTGACAGTTTAATGGCAATCAGATCTATCGCAACCCGGAGATAACGCTGATCGTTAATTTTAACTCTCAGCTCCTCCAGTTTTACGGGGTCGGTTTGCTTGGCGATGCGTACCATTGGAGCTCCTTCTCCCTAAAACGCATGTTCCCAATGATCCAACTTCTCCATCCTCCGTGACAGAAAAATCAGATCGAAACGTATACGGCAACCGCCGAGTTCTGGATGACGAATCAGAAAAAGTGATGCAGTTCTCTTAATCTTTCCACGTTTCCGTGAATCGACAGAATGCTCCAGGCTCTCCACTCCCAGTACATCCCAGGTTTTCACCTCTACAAAGACAACAACATCTTTCTTCCTGACTATAATATCGACCTCTCCGGGCCCTGACCTGAATCGTCTTTCTAAAATTTCATATCCGCAGTCTTCCAGATAGCAGACAGCTTTATTTTCTCCTTCCAGCCCCTTCCTAGTGCTTGTCACTTTTTGACATTGTCTTTTCTATGAGACTTTTAATATCAAGAGCCCTTGCAATAAAAAGATTCTTATTGTTCAGCAGGTCTATTGCCGGACCGGTATCACCTTTGAACTCCCTGCCGGCACTGTTGATGAGTATAATAATCTCCGGTCTCAGTGGCGCATCTTCGCTGGAACTGATAACCCGGCCTATACTGCCGTCGGAAAGAAGAACAAGGCTCCCGACAGGGTATAATCCCATGGCCCTGATAAAAATTGTAACAATTTCAGGATCAAATCTCCGCTGATTATCACTGAGTATGGATTTCATCGCCTCATAACCGATCATGGAGTTCCGCCATGGACGTTCTGAAACCATGGCTTCAAATGCATCGGCTACAGAAACAATCCGGGCTTCAAAGAGTATTTCAGTACCTTTAAGTCCCTGGGGATAGCCCTTGCCATCCCATCGTTCATGATGCTGCAGGGCTATCTGGGCTATTTCTTCTGAAAGCTGAAGCTCCCTGTTGATAATCCGATAGGAGTAAACCGGGTGCGTTTTCAGGGTTTTCAGCTCCTGAGCGTCCAACTCTCTGTCCAAAGAGATAATATCCTGTGGTACACGCTGCATACCCACATCGTGGAGCAGTGCGCCGCTGCAGAGCTGGAAGAGCTTATGCCTCGGCCGGTTAAGGGAAATCCCGACGGTAATGGCCAAAAGACCGTTATTTACGGCGCTTTTGGCATAATTCTTGGAGTTTGAACTGTTTGTCAGGACCAGACGGATTGCATCAACTTTCTTTTCCTCAACTATTTCAATCAGGGATGAGACGATTTCTTCAATCTCTTTTTCAGTAACTCTATCCAGATTACGGATGCGGTTGAGTATATCATCAACCCTGTCAATCATTTTGTTGTAAAAAGAGAGGAGTTTTTCATCTGCCGGCAGACCCCACATGTTCTCCGGAGCACCGTCAAACCCGTCCATATCCCTGGCGACACCTTCAGTCTCCACCTGGTCCACACGCCATGAACGCAGGCGATCCAGATCTTTATCCCTTACAGGAACTCCAGCGGGAATAAAAATTGTATCGTCCTCAATGTAAACCGGGTGGGTAAAAGTCTGTCCGGCCTTTAAATCATCAACTTTAATGTAATTCATCATTTCCTCTGGTTTCATAAACAAACTTCAGAATTTCAGCAATGGCAATCCAATACTTTTCAGGAACATAATCGAAAGGGTTCAACCGGGAAAGGGAATCGGCCAGAACGGGAGATTTAACAACAGGAATATCATTTGTTCCGGCTATCCTCTTCAATATCTCTGCTGACATCCCGGTTCCCCGGGCGAGTACCTTCGGTGAAAAATCGCCCTTATCATACTTTAAAGCGGCAGCCTTCGGCTCCCTCATACCCTACCCTCCAGATCCTGCTGCGCTTTGTCGGATCCGGGTGTGAATCCATCACTCCTGCCGATAGGTAAAAGTGTATCATCAACATCGACATTCATCAAAGCCAGAGTTTCACGAAATATATTCCATTTTTTTTCGTCGATATCCACTCCGTCACCAGCATAAACCGCCATCTGGGTTTTTTCGAGCCCTTCCATCAGAAACTCAAAAGTTCTTTCTCCATCATAAACAGTTAGCGCCAGAGCCGGGTTTATTCCATGACGGATTTTCCACACCATACGCAGTTCTCCCTCTCCAAGCTGCCGTATGAGACGTTTAAACATCCATGTATCATTTTTCCCCGGGACATTGCTGATGAGAGTTAAAAGGGTATCTGATTTATCGGCAGTCTCAGAATCTTCAGCAGAATCACCACAGAGTTCTCCCTGCAGCTCTTCACTGTCGGGAGATGACGGCCAGTGCTTTGAGCCCTGTCCATCACCGCCGCCTGAGAGCATTCCATCAACAGACTCCAAAAATGCGGCCCCGGGATCACTACCCTTTGCCAGCAACTCCGCATAAAGTCTCGCCACACGCCGCTGAGAGCCTCTGGTTCGGTTTAACAGGGCAACTCTCCGTTGGGCTTCAGCATCTCCTGAAAAGGGCAGACCAGCCCTCATAAGAGCGGCAAAGAGCATTATTTTCGGCATTTCAAGAGAAGAAGGATCTCGATTGCCTTTTGAACCACCAGTGAGAAGATGCAGGAATAAGCCCCTGTCGGTCTGCTCAACTCTACCGCGAATCAAGTCGCCTGCTCGAAAGGTAAGAGAACTTTTAGCTGTGAGTATCCGGCCATTACAGTAAAGACGGAAACGGCCATTCGGGAGAACGGCCTTAATCCTGGCGGAAACAACATCACCGGGGCGTAACCTGTCCCCGGTATTTATATTGATGAGATGAAATTTTTCGCTTACAGGAACTGGCATATTCCTCCTGAAAGGATTAGCCGGCAGCCTTCTGTTTTTTGCTTTTGATGAGCTCTTTAACTTTAGTAGCTTTCTTACCGATGCGATTGCGCATGTAGTAAAGCTTGGCCCGGCGAACTTTACCATGCCTGGTAACTTCAAATTTCTCTACACGGGGAGAATTAACAGGGAAAATACGCTCAACACCGACACCGTAGGAAATCTTCCTTACGGTAACTGTCCGGCTGATACCGCTGTTATTGGCGGCAATCACCAAACCTTCATAAACCTGAACACGCTCAGTCTTACCTTCAACAATCCGGTAATGTACTTTAACAGTGTCTCCAATGCGGAAGTTTTCTGCACCGTCTTTTATCTGCTCGGTCTCAATGGCTTTAATCACATCCATATAATTATCCTTCCGACGTCCCTCGCAGCTCATCGCTGATTCGTCGTATCTCTTCACTTACCCCGTCGGCTTCAAGCAGATCGGGGTGGTTTTTCAGGGTTTTTTCCACCCTTTGCCTCAGACGCCACGCCTCAATATTGGCATGATGACCTCCGAGCAGGATCTCCGGAACCCGAAGTCCTCTAAAGTCTTCCGGACGCGTAAAATGAGGATATTCAAGCAGAGGCTGAGTAAAACTCTCCTCTTCCAGGGATTCCCTCGTAATAACGCCGTCCAGCAGACGGTATATCGCATCCACCATAACCAGTGTTGATATCTCCCCTGAGGAGATAACATAGTCACCGATGGATATCTCGTCGTCGACGTACAGGTTGATAACCCGCTGATCGATTCCTTCATAACGTCCGCAGATAAAAATCAGTTCTTCCTCACCGGAGAGGTCCCTGGCAATATCCTGTGTAAAAGAACGTCCCGAGGGGGTGGGAAAAACCACTCTTTTACCCGCCGCACCTACAGCATCCAGAGCACGGGACAGGGGTTCCGGCTTGAGTACCATGCCTGCACCCCCCCCATAAGGGGAGTCATCACAAACGCGGTGCCTATCATACGCATAATCACGTATGTTGACAAGTTCATAATCCACAAGTCCACGCCTGACAGCTTTAGACATAATGGAGTCGTCAAAAAACCCCCGGAGTATACCGGGAAACAGGCTTAAAACCGTGAACTTCACGACTCGTCCATCAGCCAGAGAGCTGTCAGAACAAGCACACCTTTCCCGATATCAGGCTCACCGACAAAACTGGAACGAAAAGGGATTAGAACGCTTTTCCCATTCGTCTTTCTTATTTCAAGTAAATCATCAGCAGACTCAACAATACCGGTGATTTCACCGAGTACAGATCCTTCAGGATTAACCAGTGCCAATCCCACCAGATCGCTCAGATACCATTCGTTCTCTTTCAGGGCTGCTCCCAGCTCCCTGGGAACCAGCAACTCGCTGCCTGCTAAAAGCCTGCCGTCTTCCGGATTATCAATACCCGCCAGCTTGATTAAACCGCCGCCCTGCAGCATTCGGAACCCTTCCACCTGATAATCCTTATCTCTAAGGTTGTGCCGGTTTCTGAGGGTGACCTTTTCCAATGAAGAAAAATGAGTCCACTCGCCGGAGAAGCTTTTCAGCTTCAGCCAGCCTTCAACACCCCAGGCGGTTCGAACTGTAGCGATAGCGACCAGATCCATTTGGTAACCGGCAGGTCAGTCCAGGATTTCCAGAACGAAACGCTTACCCGACTTGCTGGAAGCGGCACTGAGGATGGTACGGACAGCTTTTGCAATTCGGCCGTGCTTGCCGATCACCTTTCCGATATCATCTTCTGCAACTTTAAGCTCCAGAATTGTCGATTTTTCACCCTCAATCACTGACACTTCAACCTGTTCCGGCTCGTCGACAAGAGAACGGGCAATAAATTCAACCAGATCTTTTTCCATATCCCGCCTACTTGATGGTAATGTTGTTCTTATTCAGCAGACGTTTAACGGTAATGGTAGGTCGGGCACCTTTGCCGAGCCATTCCTTCACCTTGTCCTCTTTGAGAGAAACCTGTTTGCCTTCAGCTTCGATGGGGTGATAGAGCCCCACCTCTTCTATGGCACGTCCGTCCCGGGGTGCCCGGGAGTCCATAACAACAATACGGTAATAAGGGCGTTTTTTTGTGCCCATCCTCTTCAGTCTGATCTTTACGCTCATGAATTCAACTCCTTGAAGGAGACCGACTCAACAGTCTCCGGGTATTTCTGCTTCTATATTTTTGGGTCGGCCATGCCGCCCATGAGCTGCTGCTGCATTTTCTTGTTCTTGGCCATCTTCCGCATCATGGTTCTGGACCTGTCAAAATTCTTCAACAATCTGTTCACCGCTGAAACAGTGGTTCCACTGCCCTTTGCAATTCGTTTTCTACGGGGCGGGCCGATTATACGGTGATTCCGTCTTTCTTCCAAGGTCATTGAGAGTATAATTGCCTCTTCTTTCTTCCATTGCTTCTCATCAAGCTTGGATTCGTCTATCTGACCGGCCATTCCCGGTATCATTTCCAATAGGGATGACATGCTGCCCATCTTTCTCATTCTGGCAAACTGATCCAGATAGTCTTCCAGGGTGAAGGTGGATTTAGCCATCTTTTCCTGAAGTTTTTCCGCTTCATCAGTTTCGATGGTTTCCTGAACTTTTTCAACAAGGGAAACAACATCTCCCATTCCGAGAATACGGGAGGCGATACGTTCAGGATAAAAAGGTTCAAGATTCTCAATTTTCTCACCGACACCGATGAATTTTACCGGTTTTCCGATAACACTTTTAAAAGATAAGGCCGCGCCGCCCCTGGCATCCGAGTCAAACTTACTTAAAACAATACCGGTGATATTCAGGGTTTCATCAAAACTCTTTGCTATCTCAACGGCATTCTGTCCGGTCATCGCATCGGCAACCAGCAGAACCTCATCGGGATTCACGCCGTCTTTAACCCGGCGGATTTCCTTCATCAGTTCTTCATCCGCCTGCATACGGCCGGCGGTATCGACAATCAGTACGTTGAACTGTTCCTTTTTAGCCTTTTTGTAGGCATTCTTCGCCACTTTTTCCGGTTTGCTGCCGTCTTCCCGGTAGATGGCGACACCAACCTGTCCGGCAAGAACGGATAACTGATCGGCGGCGGCCGGTCTTGTAAGATCGGCGGCGGCTAGCAGTACCCGGCGGCCTTCACCCTTGAGTCTTAATGCCAGTTTTGCCGCAGTGGTGGTTTTTCCCGAACCCTGAAGGCCGGCCATAAGGATAACCGAAACGGTATCCGGACCTTTGAGTTCCAGTTCGGCGGCTTCGTCTCCCAAAAGGGCGACAATTTTATCGTGAACAATTTTAATAAACTGCTGACCAGGGTTAACAGACTTGAGAACCCTTTCACCTAGAGCTTCTTCGGTAGTTCGGTTAACCAGACGCCGGACAACCCGAAGGTTCACATCGGCTTCCAGAAGAGCCGTTTTAATCTCTTCTACGGCTTCTCTGATATTATTTTCACTGATTCGGGAGTTTCCCGACATACGCCGGGCTATTCCGGAAAATGTTTCTGTCAGTTTCTCAAGCATAGCTGCCGCCCCCTCTTCCGGGCGTTCACACTTTATACAGTTCCCGGGGCGAATGAGTCAACGGGAGTAAGGGGAAACAAAAGCTTATCTGACACGGAAATAGTGACGCTGCAGCCAGAGCAGACGCTCTTCCGACCTGTCCCGCCATTCACTCAACGGCCAGCTGGTGATTACTTCCTGATACAGAGCTGCCGAACGATCCAGATCCCTGTTATCCCCGGGTTTTTCCAGATACAAGGCCAATCGGTAGAGCCACTCAGCCTGCCTGCCATCCTTATCCGAAACCGCCAGTTTCTCCAGTATCATCCTGCTCTTCTCATCATACCCCGCCTGGGCTTCAAAGATATCCAATGCATCTGCAAGAACCGAACTTTCAGGATTCTCATTCATGTATCGGGGAAGCCAGGTGATCAGCGGATTGATGGAATCTGACTGAACGGCACTTTCCACAAGTGCAGCCCGGGCTCTTCTGCCGTCCTCATCATCCCGGGAAGCATCAACCTCCCAGAATTTCATGGCATCTTCAAATCTCCCCTTATCCGCGGCATCCCGGGCTGCCAGGTTTCTTGATTCTGAATCTCCCGGCAGCATTCCCGGAATGGGATTATCATAACTCTCGGGGAGAGGACCATTATCGATATGCGGCAGTCCGTCATCCTCACCGACAATAACGTTGCGAAAGGCATCTTCACTTCCGCCACTGGACAAATCCTGTCTCTCAAATACCAGGTTCCAGTCACCTGATTCAGTGAACAAAAACCGGAAAATTGTGGAATCACCCTTCAGCTCCCGTTCCAGAAAACGCCAGGAACCTGGTGTTGAGCGGTCGGATCTGAATATCCATCCCAGCCCTTCCATGGTAATGGTAAACTCACCGGGACTCTCCAGCAGCCGGGATGGAGATGCTGCCGAGACAGCCGGATCTTCCAATAATTCGGGAACAGCAGTTTCAACTGTTTCAGTGGCCGCAGCCGAAAGTGGGTTACTGATGTCACTTTCAACAACAGGGGCTGTGGGGGCTGCTGGGGGCGCAAGGGCTGCAGCTGCCGCAGGAACAGTTGTAACCACCTTCTCTTCGGCCTGATAAGGCCGGTCTTCTACAAGCAGCGGGTTGTTATGAACAGGTATCGGGGCTGAAAGGGGTGTATTTTCCTTGATTTCCGGCTTATCTACCTGATCCTCTGCCGTTTCATCTGCCGGCTCCACTTCGCTTTCATTAATGATTTTACCGGGCTCCGGAGGTTTATCAAAGTTCTTTTTCAGCTTCCTGTCACTTGCCGTCTTCAAAGAAGCCGGAGGAGCCTCCTCTTCAGCTGATATTTCAGCAGATACTTCAGCAGCTTCCG
>Ga0164318_10006465_pt1 | contig 11336 bp, 8 predicted proteins | sample GuaBasSedimGuay9_FD_113734 | JGI IMG/M metagenome (GOLD analysis project Ga0164318, IMG submission 113734) | Subseafloor sediment microbial communities from Guaymas Basin, Gulf of California, Mexico - Guay9, Core 4571-4, 0-3 cm | ecosystem: Environmental > Aquatic > Marine > Hydrothermal vents >... | reverse complement strand
TTATCAGATTTCCAGCTAAATAGATCAAAGTAAATGGGGCTAAACTGGTCTTGCCCCAAGAAAAATCTACCCGCATGGGTAAAATCGTTTACCCTCCTTGTAAAATGAAATAAATCTATTAAATTTATGTAAATAATGTTTTTTAATTAATTTTTATCTGATAAACTATAATTAGAATTTCTAATAGTGAAGGATAGAAATGCTACAGAGTAAAATAATATTGGTATGGATGTTGGTAATAGGGTACGTACAAGCTGTTGATGAACAGTCAAATATTGTACACCCTATTGTAACAGAAGAGAGTACTGAAATTGCAGCACTTAAAGAAAAAATAAAGAAATTGGAATCAGAACTCGCAGAATATAGAAAGGGTACACCAAAAGCTGTGACGATTACCACTGAAACAGAAAAAACGAAAGTAGTTGAATCCCCTAAAAAATTTGTCAAAGGTGCGAAGTTGATACTTGGTGGGGAAGCACCTGAATATCTTACAACTTATTATGCAGCCAATCCACAAAGTCTTGACGGACTTCGGGGAAAATTAAAAGCCAATGGCTTTACAGTACTTGCAACAACACCTATACTCAACGAAAAGACAGTTATTACCATTACTAATGATGAACTCAAAAAAACCAATACCCTTTTAGCCACACTGCATGTATTGGTAAATGGAGAACATGAAGTACTTGTACAAAATCCTTCATATTTTGGAGCTGCCTATCTTCAGGATAAATACAAATATGGACAGTTTTCAGCAACACTAAAAGCACTCCAGGCAGCTTTAGGTGATATGTATGAAGTAAATGACAAGTTTGAACTCGATGATCTTGCAAAATACCAGTTTATGTTTGGGATGCCATATCTTGATGATACTATTACTGTAGCAGAAGGTGATGACCTTTTAGAAAAGATTACAGGAGAGAATGCCAGAAAATATATTGCTTATACCTTGGAACTTCCAAATGGTACGATTATTGTAGGACATAAGCTCAGAAACGAAACGAAGCAATTTCTTACAAAAATTAAAGTGGAACGTCATGCCAATATTTTACCTTATGAATCTATGATCAAAGAGGGGAAAGCTGTGATACTGGATCCTAAATATTATTTGGCACTTTCTCTTCCTTTATTACATATGTCTGATTTTATGAAGATAGCATCATCACCTGAAGAGATAGAAAAAGATATTAAAAGAGCATATAAATAAAGGGCACCTCTAAAATAGTAAAGGAGTCTCTGCCCTTTGGAGTTTGAGGACAGAGACAAGTGAGTTTTGGGAATATAGATAAATGTTTTTGGAGACTGAATTTATCTAGTTTAGAAAGTTTAACTATTTGAAGGAAAGGGCTAATTCCCAAAACTCAATAGTGAATGGATAAGGCGTTCAGTATTACATACGCCCATATTGGGTTTATTTTTCTTCAGTAGTACCTCCTTCTGGTTTGGTTTCATCTGTTGAACCATTTGTATCTTCTTCAGTTTGCTCTTCTGCTGCTTTGGCAGCTGAAGCATCCAGTGCTACTTGAGTTACTGTAAACTCTGATTTTTCTATTTCTATATTTGCTTGTGCTGATAGGGTAGTCATCAACATTGCTGCGATAAGCATCATAAATCTTTTTGTCATTCTTTATCCTTTGTGTGTGAGGTCTTTGGAGAACCTTTTTTTGTTCCGAATTTGATATCCGAACAAACAGATTGTAATCCAATTTTATTACCGCACTATTACCTAAAAGAAATTTTTATTGAAAGATGAGAGGTGTCAACTGTGTAATATAGAAACAAGTAATAAAGATAACTTTTTGGTTACCAATAGTTTAAATAGCTTAACTGTAAAAAAGTGCTACACTTCTACCACTAACAATCTAATTTCAAGGAACAAACATGTCACAATTACCAAAAATCATATGGTCAAAAATCGATGAAGCACCGGCACTTGCTACGTATTCATTGTTACCAATCGTAAACGCGTTTACTCAAGCAGCAGGAGTTGAAGTTGTTACTTCTGATATTTCACTCGCAGGAAGAGTTCTTGCAGCTATGGGTCTTGCAGAAGATGAACTATCTAAGCTTGGAGAAGTAGTTTTACAACCAGATGGAAATATCATCAAACTTCCAAACATTTCAGCATCTGTTGGTCAACTTAAAGATTGTATCGCAGAGCTTCAAGGTCAAGGTTATGATATTCCTGACTATCCTGAAAATCCAGCGAATGACGATGAAAAAGCTATTCAAGCTAAATATAGCACATGTTTAGGTTCAGCTGTTAATCCAGTACTTCGTGAAGGTAACTCAGACAGAAGAGCAGCAAAAGCTGTTAAGAAATTTGCACAAAATCATCCTCATAGATTAAAAGCATTTCCAGAGAATCCTAAATCATATGTTGCTCATATGGAAGGAAACGGAGACTTTTACGGTAATGAGAAATCAGTTACTATGGACAAAGCGCAAAAAGTTACTATCGCTCTTAATGGTAAAGAATTAGCAACAATTGATGCTATGGACAAAGAAGTTCTAGATGGTACATTTATGTCTGTTGCAAAACTTAAAACATTTATTGCTAAAACTATTGAAGATGCAAAAGCAAATGGTGTTCTATGGTCTATTCACCTTAAAGCAACAATGATGAAAATCTCTGACCCTATTATGTTTGGTCACGCATTTACAGTATTCTTCCAAGATGTATTTACAAAATATGCAGATACATTTGCAGAACTAAATGTTAACCCTAACCAGGGTATGTCTGACTTAGAGCAAAAAATTGCTGGTCATGCTTTAGAAGCTGAGATTAAAGCTGCATTCCAGGCAGTGGTTGAATCTGATAACCCAGAGATCGCAATGGTTGACTCTGACAAAGGAACAACAAACTTTAATGCATCTAACGATGTCATTATTGATGCTTCTATGCCAGTTGTTGTACGTGAAGGTGGTAAGCAGTGGAACAGAAATGGTGATGCAGTTGAATGTGTTGCTGTTATCCCTGATTCTACTTACGCTATGTTCCATGCAGAAATGCTAGCTGATTGTGTTAAAAATGGTCAATATGATGTAACGACAATGGGTTCAATGGCTAACGTTGGCCTTATGGCTCAAAAAGCTGAAGAGTATGGTTCTCACCCAACTACATTTGAACTTGCTGAAGCTGGTACAGTAACTGTTACTGCTGAGGATGGTACAGTGTTAATGTCATTTGAATGTGAAGCTGGTGATATCTGGAGAATGAGTAGAGCAAAAGATATCCCTATCAAAGACTGGGTAAGACTAGCAGTAGAACGTGGTCAAATCGAGCAAGTTCCAGTTATCTTCTGGTTGGATGAAAACAGAGCACATGATGCAGAAATGATCAAAAAAGTAAATACTTACCTTAAAGATCTTGACACTGATGGTCTTGATATTCAAATCATGAATGTAACGGATGCTACAAGATTTACAAATGCTAGAGTAAGAGAAGGTAAAAATACTATCGCTGTTACTGGTAACGTTCTTAGAGATCACCTTACAGACATGTACCCGATCTTAGAGCTTGGTACATCTGCTAAAATGCTTTCTATCGTTCCTTTGCTAGCAGGCGGTGGTCTTTACGAAACTGGTGCTGGTGGATCTGCTCCTAAGCACGTTGACCAATTCTTGGCAGAAGGTCACTTAAGATGGGATTCACTTGGTGAATTCTTGGCATTGGCTGAGTCATTAAGATTTATTGGCCAGAAACATTCAGATGAAAAACTAGCGGCACTTACAGAAGCATTAGATAAAGCAAATGAAGGTTATCTTGATAACAACAAAGCACCGTCAAGAAAATGTTGTGAACCAGACAATAAAGCGTCTCACTTCTTTGTAGCTCAATACTGGGCAGATGCCTTGGCAAATGGTTCAGATGCTGAACTAGCGGCTAAGTTTGCACCTGTTGCTGCTGCATTGAAAGAGAATGAAGATAAGATCATGGCTGAATTGCTTGCAGCAGAGGGTAAACCCCAAGACATTGGTGGTTACTTTCATCCAAATGATGAGTTGGCTGAGAAGGCTATGAGACCATCTGCTACACTTAATAGCATTATTGATGCTATTTAAGTTAAAACTTTATGCCATAGAGGAACTAAATCCCGAATGGCCTAATTTGATCTTGAGATCAAATTAACACTTCATCGTACAGGGCATAATGCCCTGTGTAATACTTTTATAATATATTTTAGGTATTATACGCGTAGGATTTTTGACTTCTCCAGCATTACAAAACATTATTGATAATAAAAGTTATGAGTTATGTTTTGTTTGAAAGTCATCCTATGATTCGCTCTTATATAAGAAGATTTAATGAAAAAGGATAAAAATGGCAAAAGGTAAAAAAGTAACCGTTATCGGTACTGGTAATTTTGGTTCTACAGTAGCATTTATATTGGCAATGAATGGTTCATGTCATAATGTTGTTTTCAGAGGTAGAAACTATGATGTTGCGAAAGGTAAAGCACTTGATATGTCTCAGGCGGCGAATGCAGCCAGACAGCACACTATTGTTAAAGCGGCCAAAGGTCCTGAGGACATGGCTGATTCTGATATCGTAGTGATCACTGCCGGTGCACCCAGAACACCGGGTATGAGTAGAGATGATCTACTTGTTAAAAATGCAGAAATAGTTAAATGTTATGCGAGAGAGATCAAAGAGTATGCACCTGATTCCATTGTGGTTGTTGTTTCTAATCCACTGGATGTGATGACCTATGTTGCACTCAAAGAGACAGGTTTTCCAAGGGAACGTGTTTTAGGTATGGCAGGCATCCTTGATGCGGCAAGAATGGCACATTTTATTTTTGAAAAATTGGAGTATGGTGCAGGACAGATACGTGCTACGGTAATGGGTGGTCATGGTGATACTATGGTACCTCTACCTAAATTCACTACCGTTGCGGGTGTGCCTATTGAAGATCTTCTTGATTCTGAAGAGATCGGTGAGATCGTTAGAAAGACAAGAAACGGCGGGGCAGAAATAGTTAATCTTCTTGGTAATGGTTCAGCGTACTACGCACCTGCAAAATCAACTACTGTTATGGTAGAGGCTATTTTGCAGGATACCAATCAGATCCACTCATGTGCGATCATGTTAGAAGATGATTACGGCTATTCAGGTATCGTTTCAGGTGTACCGGTAATGATCGGTGCCGGCGGAGCTGAAAAAGTGATCCCTATGGCACTGAAACCACTTCAACAGACACGATTTAAAAACTCTGTTGCATCTGTTCAAGAGATGGTTGATACACTTGAAGAGATGAACTTTTTTGATCAAGAGTGTACACTTTAAGATAAAATTTAAAACTAAAAGGTAGCAATCCTTTTAGTTTCTACTATAATAATAAATTATGTTTATTATTTTTTCTCTAAAAAAATGTTACCAATCCCTACATGTTGACCTCAATACCTATCTAAAATACCTACTTATTTGAATTATAACTTAGAAACTGTTATTTTGAATAACACTTGATATATAGTTTTGACTCTTCCACTCTGGCTTTTACAGAGTAAATTTTATTTGTTTAAAGATAAGATCTTTTCCAATGGGAAAAAAACCAGAACGAAATAGTTGAGATTTGGATTCAAGTGATTTTATAAAGAGGAAGTGTTTAATGGATAATCATGATATTATTTCAACCGATGTACTTATCGTTGGTGGTGGACCTTCTGGACTGGCAACAGCCATAGAACTGGCCAACAGTCTAAAGAAAAAAGGTCAAGAGAAGAGAATAATGCTTATTGAGAAGGGTAGCTCGATCGGCTCACATATACTTTCAGGTGCAGTGATAAGACCTAAAGTGTTTCAAGACCTGTTGACGCAAGAGGAGTTTGATGGTATTCCGTTTGACTCTAAAGTTTCAACAGATGTGACAGTAAAACTAAATGAGAGTGGTGAGATGGAACTACCGTTCCATCCACCATATATGAATAATGAGGGTAACTATATTGCCTCACTTGCCCAGGTTTGTAAATATTTGGCAGGAATTGCTGAAGCTAAAGGTGTAGAGATATATACAGGATTTTCTGTAGATGATATGCTCTATGATGAGAATGGTAAAGTTGCAGGTGTTAAAACCAAAGATACCGGAGTTGATCACCATGGTGTGAAACAGAAAAACTACCAAGAGGGGACAGTGGTTAAAGCAGATATCACTATCTTGGCAGAAGGTACAAGAGGTAGCCTTGCCAAAAAAGTGATCGAGCGGTTTAACTTGGATTCAGGTAAGAACCCGCAGATCTACTCTTTAGGTGTTAAAGAGATCTGGAAAGTACCTGAGGGTAATATTGAAGCTGGTGCAGTTTATCACACCTTTGGTTATCCGCTTCAAGATAAATCAGAGTTTGGTGGTGGATTTATCTATGGATTGACAGATAATAGAGTGGCTCTTGGATTGGTTGTTGGACTTGATTATGCAGATCCTAGTTTTGATACGCATGCAGCAATGCAGGTATGGAAAACACACCCTTATGTTTCAAAATTCTTAGAGGGTGGTAGCATTATGGAGTTTGGTGCCAAAACCCTGCCGGAGGGTGGCTGGAACTCTATGCCTAAGTATTATGAAGATAATCTTATGATCGTTGGTGACAGTGCCGGTTTCTTAACTACGGCAAGACTTAAAGGTGTTCACTTGGCAATTCGTTCAGGTATCTGTGCTGCCAGAACAGCTATGAGTGCATTTGAAAAAGGTGATACCTCTAAGAAAGCACTTGCAGAGTATGAAGAACGAGTGAACAATAGCTTTATCTATAAAGAGATGTACCCAATTCGAAATATGAGAGCTGTAATGCAAGATGGTATGGTACTTGGTGGATTGAAGATGGGTGTCCAGCTTGTAACAGGAGGTACTTGTCTTTTTGTCCCTAAAGTTGAAGCAGACTGCGATACCACTAAAAAAGTAGCTATGTATACAGGTGTTCCGTTTGCTCAGCGATTTGCCGGCAAATTAGACTTCGATAAAAAACTTACGTTTGATAAAGTGACAGATGTTTTCTACTCCAAGGCAATGCATGATGAGCATCAGCCTGTTCATCTTGTGGTGAATAATGAAGACCAGTTTCAAGCATCAAATATTGAAGAGTATGGTTTATCAGAAGAGGCATTCTGTCCTGCAGAGGTTTATGAACTTCATGTCGATAGAAATAGTGGTGCCAAATCATTAAGATTTCACGCAGAGAACTGTGTACACTGTAAAACATGTGACATCAAATCACCTAACGGTGGAATAACTTGGACAACACCTTATGGTGGTGATGGCCCAGAATATAACTATATGTAAGCCCGAGGAGAAATAAATATGACAATAATTAGTTTAATGAAACAAGTACCACTGCCATCTGAGATGAGAATGGGTGATGATGGTCTAATGGATAGAACAAAAGCAAAGTCAATTATCAATGTTGACTGTCAATATGGATTAGAAGCTGGTCTTCAGATCAAAAGTGAATATCCGGATGCGAAACTTATCGTATGTTCAATGGGACCTCCATCGTTCACCGAATCATTGGAAAATGCTTTGGCGATGGGTTATGATGAGGCGTATCTTCTAAGTGATAGAAGACTTGGTGGGTCTGATACGTATGCTACCGGGTTGGCTATTTCTCATATGTTAAAACATCTGGGTTTTGGAAAAGGCCAAGATGAGGATTTCATCATTGTTGCGGGTCGTCAAACCAGTGATGGTGATACAGCCCATGTACCTTCGCAAGTTGCTGAATTTATGGGAATTCCACAGGGTACATTTATAGAGACGGCTGATTTTGTAGATGGTCGAGTTCATGCAAAAAGAATTATAGAGGGAGGGTATCAGATGATGAGCCTTCCTCTTCCTTGTGCAATGAGTTTTACTCCAACGGGTATCGATCCAAGAAGAGCTACACTCTCAGGTGCCGTTAAAGCCAGAAAAGCTGAAATTAAAATGTTCAGTATCGATGATGTAGATCTAGGTACTGAGCTTATCGGAATCGGAGTTCCGGGTGAGGGAGGAAGTCCTACGATAGTTTCTAAAGTAGCAACAATCAAAAGTGAAAGAGCTCCTGCAAAGATCGCAGAAGGTCACAATGAAGTAGAGTTGGTTGATTCACTTTTGGCACAGATGAAAGAGGGAAAAAATACTCTTGAAGTTAAAGAGAAAAAAGCTAAAAAAGCTAAAAAAACAGATGATACTCTCAAGCGAATCGACTTTAGAAAAGGTGCTTCAGGTATCTTGACATGGGCAGAGGTTGTTAAGGGTGAGATTTCAAGACCATCTTTAGAGCTATTGACTCCTGCCAGAGATTTGGCAAACTCTCTTGAAGAGGGAACAACGGTAACTACACTTATCATCGGTAAAAATGTTGGTGCATTGGCAAAAGAGCTTATTGCACATGGCGCTGATGAAGTTATCGTTGTTGAGGATGATAGACTTGAAGAGTATCGTATCTTGCCATTCTCTGAAATTTTTGCTCAAGTGATCAAAGAGCGAAACCCAGAGATTGCACTTTTTGCTGCTACAACAGCCGGTCGTGAATTGGCACCTAGAATCGGTGTGAAAACAGACTCTGGTGTAACAGCAGATTGTACTCAACTTCTAATCGGTGAGCATAAGCACAGAAATAAAGAGACAAAAGAACAGGTTATCTATGCGCCTATCCTGGAGTCAAGAAGACCAACGTATGGTGAGTCTAAACTTGCTACTATTATCGGTTTTGTATGTCCTCAAATTTCAACGGCAAGAGCTGGAACATTTGAAGTACCTGCAAGAGATGACAGCAGAGAAGGAAAGATCACACCATTTACACCAACACTGGATGAGTCAGAGTTTGTCTCTGAGATCATCGAAACAGTTATTGGTGAGGGTGGAATGCAAGGTCTGTTCGAAGCTGATATTATTGTAGCTGGTGGTAGAGGTACTACAAGTGATGGTATGCAAATGGTTAAAGATCTAGCAGAAGCACTAAAAGAGCAAGGTGTTAAAGCTGAGTGGGCAGCAAGTCGTGTAATGGTTGACGAGGGTGTTTCCGAGTATGCAAGACAGATCGGTCAGACAGGTAAAACAGTACGTCCAAAAGTCTATGTGGCTATTGGTATCTCTGGTGCTGTTCAGCATATTGCAGGGATGAAAGAGTCCGATACTATTGTAGCAATTAACAACAATGTAAAAGAGACTATTTTCTCAAATGCAGATTTTGCTATTGTGGGTGACTATGCAGATGTAGTTCCAGTGCTTATTGAGAAAGTAAAAGCTGGGTTTACATTTGGAATTGAAGTAAATAAATAAGGAATAATATATGACAGGAAAAAAAGTAGCGATCGTAGGAGCAGGAGCAGTTGGAGCAGCAGCAGCATACAGTTTAGCATTTACAGGGACGTGTCACAGAATATTACTCTATGATATCTTCCCGGAAGTAGCTATAGGTAAAGCACTAGATATTGCACAAGCTACAAACTACTCTCCAAGAGGGACAGTGGTTGAAGCGGCAGTGAAGCCTGAAGATATCAAAGATTGTGATGTGGTGGTTATCACTGCAGGAGTACCAAGAAAAAAAGATATGACAAGAGCTGATCTTCTTAATATCAATGCAGGTATTGTAAAAGAGGTTGCAGGACATATTAAGAAGTATTCACCGAATGCTATTATCCTTTGTGTTTCCAATCCGTTAGATGTCATGACGTATGTTGTACATAAAGTGACAGGTTGGGATAAAAATAGGATCATAGGTATGGGTGGAGCTCTCGATAGCTCTAGAATGGCATATCAGATCAGACAAAAGACAGGTTTTGGTGCATCTCAGATAAGACCTATGATCTTAGGCGATCATGGTGAAAATATGATACCCTATCCTGATATTGCAACGGTTGGTGGAATACCACTTGATCAGATTGTATCCAAAGAGGATATAGATGAAATTGTTGCTAAGACTAAAGATGGTGGTGCAGAGATCGTAAAATATTTGAAAACTTCAGCTTTCTTTGCTCCAGGACGTGCCATTTCCATCATGGTTGAGGCGATCTTGAGTGATGAGGAGAAAGTAATCTCTAGTTGTGCTATGTTAAATGGTGAGTATGGCTATAATGATGTGACTGTTGGTGTACCATGTGTGATTGGTGCTAATGGTATTGAAAGAGTGATCGAGCTTGATCTGGATGATGAGACAAAAGCAAAATTCGCCAAGTCTGTTGAATCGATCAAAGAAAATATTGCTATCTTAACAGATGGTGGTTTTTTCGATTCATAGATTACCATACTTCCCATAGGGCTAGAGGTTTCCTCTAGCCTAACTCCCCTTTATACAGTTTTAACAAACCTCATTGTAAAATACTTCATACTATATAAACCAGGAGAGACTTTAATGAGAGAAATTGAATTTGACGTTGTAGTCAAAGCAGTAAGAGATATGATCATGCATTGTGGTACTGATTTACCACAAGATACGTATGATGCACTTGAAGCAGCAATGGAGGCTGAAAAGTCACCTGTAAGTAAAGAAGTGATCCGTCAGATCCTTGAAAATGCAAACATTGCAAAAGATGAAAAAAGACCACTTTGTCAAGATACTGGTTTAGCAGTATTTTTTGTAAATGTGGGTGAAAAAGTACGTATTAATGGGGGTCTTCTTAGAGATGCAATTAACAAAGGGACAGAAGAAGGGTATACAGATGGATACTTAAGAGCGTCAACTTGTGAACCATTTTCTCGTGCAAATCTTAAAGATACAGTAGGGTATAACCTTCCAGCTATCATTCACTTTGATATCGTTGCCGGTGATAAAATTGACATCGAATATGCTGCTAAGGGTGGTGGTTCTGAAAATGTATCTCGTGCAAGAGTTTTCCCACCAGCTGCGGGTAAAGATGGTATCGTTGAGTATGTAAAAGAGGTGATCTCTGATGCAGGTGGAAACCCCTGTCCTCCTATTACAGTAGGTGTTGGAATTGGTGGTACATTTGAAAAAGCATGTATCTCTTCTAAGCATGCACTCTTTAGAGACCTTGAGACTACAAATGAAGACCCTGAAATGGCAGAACTTGAAGAACGTATGCTTACTGAAATTAACAATCTAGGTATTGGTGCTATGGGTATGGGTGGAACTAAAACGGCGTTGGCTGTTCACATAGAGTCTAACCCTTGTCACATCGCATCATTGCCTGTTTCTGTAAACGTTCAGTGTCACAGTTCAAGACATACACATATTACGATATAAGGAGAAGAGATGGCAACTTATACTTTAACAACTCCACTCACATCTGAAGATACAAAAAAACTTGTGGCAGGTGATACGGTTTTACTGAATGGTACTATTTATACAGCAAGAGATGCAGCACATAAAAGACTTGTAGATCTTATTGAAGCTGGGGA
>Ga0164318_10006464_pt1 | contig 11338 bp, 10 predicted proteins | sample GuaBasSedimGuay9_FD_113734 | JGI IMG/M metagenome (GOLD analysis project Ga0164318, IMG submission 113734) | Subseafloor sediment microbial communities from Guaymas Basin, Gulf of California, Mexico - Guay9, Core 4571-4, 0-3 cm | ecosystem: Environmental > Aquatic > Marine > Hydrothermal vents... | reverse complement strand
TATCAAAACTTTCGCAAAATATCATAAAATAAAAAGTTTTTATTCATCAATTAATCTATATAAAATATTAGCAAAAAAATTAAAGAATAATATAATACATATAACTTCAAATTTTGATTTAATAAATAAAAACAATAATAGGGTATTTAGTGGAAGATCTGATTTAACTATTTATGGTAATGGAATACTAAATATAACATATCAAGTTATGCCTGAAAAAAATATTAAGTACCTTGCAAAAGCAGGTATTCAATTTAAATTATCCAAAAATTTCAAATTTGTAAAATGGTATGGACGTGGTGAACATGAGACTTATATTGATCGAAAAATATCCGGTATTATAAGTATCTTTCATAAAAATATTGATAGCTTGTTTCATAAATATGTAATGCCACAAGAAAGTGGAAATAGAACAGATACAAGATGGCTCTATATATATCAAAATGATAATACAGGATTTTTCATAACATCAGATACATTATTTAATTTTAGTGCTTATCCTTATGATGATGCTTTAATTGAAAAAGCAAGACATATAAATGAACTGAAACCGGGTGAATATATAACATTAAATCTTGATTATAAACAAAATCCATTGGGTACAGCCACATGCGGTCCCGGCTATCTTGATAAATATATTTTAAATGCTAACTTTATGAAATTCAATTTTATAATAATTCCTGTTACAAATGAAAATAATTTTGAAAATTTCTATAAAACTAATTATAATTATCAAAAAATTATAGATTTATCTCCTCCGACTATCAAAGCAGAAAAGACTGTATTTCATGATTCTACTTTAATCTCAATAACACATCCATTAAAAGATGCTAAAATATATTATCATGTTGATAATAAAATTAAAAAATATAAAAAACCATTCTATGTCAAAAAAACATGTAGTATCAAAACTTTCGCAAAATATCATAAAATAAAAAGTTTTTATTCATCAATTAATCTATATAAAATATTAGCAAAAAAATTAACATATCTATCACATCCTTCATCTAATTATGGCGATCCAGAAAAAAATAAATTAATAGATGGAATATTTGGCAAATCAGAAAATTTTTATAATAACTGGGTTGGGTTTCAGGGAAACAATTTAGATGTTATTGTGGAATTGAAAAGCAATGCCGAACCTAAGATATTAGATTTAACTTTTTTAAAGGCTCAAAGAAGCTGGATATTCCTTCCACAACAAATAATAATTGAATATTCAAATGATGGAAAAAATTACAAAAAACTAAAAGAAATAAAAATAAATTCTCAAAAACAAGATTTTAAGCAAGAAACTGTAAAATATTCATTTGATATAACAAATTGCAAAAATGCAAAATTTTATCATATAATAGCAGAAAATATAGGTATTCTTCCCGAATGGCATAAAGGTTATGGAAATAAAGCATGGCTATTTATAGATGAAATTTTTTTCGAATAATAAAAAAAAAGACTTGACATTATAAAAAAAAGATTTTAGTATATTATCATGATGGTGAAAAAGGAATTTTTAGAAAGAAACATTTCGTTAAATAGAATGAATAATTGGTGGTGGTGGAACGTTATGTTCCACTACCTATAAGGCATAAAAGCCGTGGGTAGTGGTAAAGACTACCCACGGCTTTTTTTATAGTCAAAAAAGCCGTGGTCAAAAGATCACGGCTTTTTTTTTTGCCCTATTAACCCTAAAAAAAGGAGAACTTAAAATGGAAAGCAGAATCTACCTCGAAATTAAAGAAATGCCAACACAATGGTACAATATCGTAGCTGATCTAAAAGAAAAACCAGCAATGCCACTTCATCCAGTAGAAAAAAAGCCTATAAAATTAGATGATTTAAAAGCTATTTTCCCAGAAGAATTAATAAAACAAGAGACAAGTACAGAAAGATATATTGACATACCTGAAGAAGTGTTAGACATTTACAAAATCAGTAGGCCTACCCCTGTAATTAAAGCTTATCGTTTAGAAAAATATTTACAAACACCTGCCAAAATATATTATAAATATGAAGGAGCAAATCCTGCAGGCTCTCATAAAAGCAACACTTCCATAGCACAAGCATATTATAATAAAAAAGCGGGCATAAAAAGATTAGTAACAGAAACAGGTGCTGGACAATGGGGCAGCGCATTATCATTGGCATGCCACCATTTTGGATTAGAATGCCAGGTTTTCATGGTTAAAGTTAGCTATGAGCAAAAACCATACAGAAAAGTATTTATGAAATTATTTGGCGCTGATGTGATCCCAAGTCCTTCTACTTTAACAGAATCTGGTAAAGCAGTTTTAGCAGAATCTCCTAATTCTACTGGTTCCTTGGGAATTGCAATCAGTGAAGCTGTTGAAATGGCTGTAAAAAGAGATGATACAAATTATGCATTAGGAAGTGTATTAAATCATGTGATGCTTCATCAAACAATAATTGGAGAAGAAGCGAAAAAACAATTGGAAAAGGTGGATGAATATCCAGATATTGTTATTGCATGTGTAGGAGGTGGAAGTAATTTTGCTGGGCTATCATTTCCATTTATTAAGGATAAACTGACAGGCGATAAAAAAGATTTAGAAGTTATTGCTGTTGAACCATATTCATGCCCAACACTAACCAAAGGAGCATTTGCTTATGATTATGGCGATGTTGCGGGCTTAACTCCTTTATTAAAAATGCACACATTAGGGCATAAATTTATTCCACCTGCTATCCATGCTGGCGGATTACGATACCACGGAATGTCTCCATTAGTATCTCATCTTTATAAACATGGATATATTAAAGCAGAAGCATATCACCAAACTGAAATTTTCAAAGCAGCACAAATCTTTACTCAAACCGAAGGTATAATTCCTGCTCCAGAAAGTTCACACGCAATAAAGTCAGCTATAGAACATGCTCTCAAATGTAAAGCAGAAGGTAAAGAAAAAACTATTTTATTTAACTTATCTGGACATGGTTTTCTTGATCTCGGTTCCTATGAATATTATGTAGAGAATCAATTAGAAGATTATGAACTTCCTTCGGAAAAAATAGAAGAATACATAAAACATCTGCCTAAAGTTGAGGAATAACCAAATAAGGGCTTCTTTTAAAGTATAAACAGAAAAGAAGCCCTTAATCTTAACCTCATCAAAAATCTTTTCATAAAAAAGCAAGCAATATTATGACAAGGGGGATATTATGCAAAAAATTAAAGAAAAATTATTAGAACAATGCCAAAGCTTAACTAAAAATGAAGCTTATGAAATAGCAATGATGATGATGGATGGGAAATTAACAGACTCACAAATTGCATCAATATTAACAGCATTAAAAATAAAAGGAGAAACTCCTGAAGAAATAGCAGGTTTTGTTAACGCTCTGAAAGAAAAAGCAGATGTTCCTGAAGAAATAAATATTGATGCAATTGATACCTGCGGTACTGGTGGCGACAAAAAAGGAACATTTAATATATCAACAATTACGGCATTTGTAGCTGCAGGTGCCAATGTAAAAGTTGCAAAACACGGCAATAAAGCAATATCAAGCAAATCCGGAAGTGCGGATATACTATCAGAATTAGGTGTCAACATAAATATTTCAAATAAAAAAGCAATAGATGCAATCAAAGAAATTGGCATAGGTTTTTTATTTGCACCTCATTTTCATAAAGCTATGAAAAATGTAGCAAATGTAAGAAAAGAACTTGGCACTAAAACTATTTTCAACATAATCGGGCCTCTTGCCAATCCTTTAAATGTCAAAAGACAAATTATCGGGGTATACGATAAAAAATTAGTCTATAAATTAGCAGAAGTATTTAAATTTTTTAATATAGAACATGTAATGCTTGTCTATGGTACATGTGGTATTGACGAATTTTCAATTTGCAGTGATACAATAACAATTGAAATAAAAAATAATGAAATAATAGAAAAAAGATATGCTCCTGAAGATTTTGGTCTAACAAAATATCCATTAGAAGCAATTTTAGGTAAAGATGCTAAATATAATGCAAAAATCGCAATGGATATTCTCAATGGTGAAAAATCTCCATATCGAGATATTGTTGTGTATAATTCTGGCGCAGCTATTTATATAGCCGGAAAAACCAATTCTATTAAGGAAGGGATAAATCTGGCTAATGAGTCTATTGATTCTGGAAATGCTTTAAAAAAACTCCAGGAATTAATACATTTTACAAATAATTAAACGAGGTTAAATTATGGATATTTTAACAGAAATAATTGAAAACAAACGAATTGAAGTTAATAAGCAAAAAAGAGAGTATGATATTCAAATATTAAAAAACTTAACTATTTCTAATAAATTTAGATTTTCAAAATCACTTGATAAAAATAAAATATCAATTATTGCAGAGATAAAAAAGAAATCACCATCTGCAGGAATAATTGATAATAAATTTGACTACCTTACTTTATTAAAAAAATATGATAATAAAAATATTACCGCAATTTCTGTACTAACAGATGAAAAATATTTTGGTGGTAATCTTGAAATCTTTAAAAAAATCAGGGCAAAAACAAACAAACCATTATTAAGAAAAGAATTTATAATAGATAATTTTCAGATATATCAATCTATCTATTATAAAGCAGATATAATTCTTCTTATTGCAAAAATACTGGATAGCAAAACACTCACAAAGTTTCTTGAAATATGCAATAAATATGGTATTGATGCTATTGTTGAGTGTCATAATAAAGATGAAATAAAAAAAGCAATAGATGCCGGGGCAAAAATAATTGGCATAAATAACAGAAACCTAAATGACTTTTCAGTTGATATAAACAATTCATTAAATCTCAAAAAATTTATTCCAGATGATCTAATTTCAATTTCGGAAAGCGGAATAAGAACACCTGAAGATATCAAAAAAATTAAAGATGCTGGTTATAATGCAGTTCTGGTGGGTGAAAGCTTTGTTAGGTGTAATAATTTAAAACAATTTTACAAGGTATTATAGCATGGCACTTATAAAAATTTGCGGTATAACTAATTACAATGATGCAAAATTAGCAATTGATTTAGGTGCTGATGCTATTGGTTTCATTTTTTGTAAATCTAAAAGACAAATATCTCCTCAAAAAGCAAAAAAAATAATCGATAAACTTCCGATCTTTTCAACAACTGTAGGAGTATTTATGAATATGAAACCATCAATAGTAAAAGAAATTTCAGATTTTACCAAAATAGATATAATCCAACTTCATGGAAATGAACCCGTAGCTACTTATTATAAAATTATAGGTAAAAAAATTATAAAAAGAATAAATCCAAACAACTTCCATTCAGCTAAAGAAATAAATAATTTTATAAAAAATACTATTGCTGATGCCTATCTATTAGATCCTGGTGCTGGTAGTGGTACAGGTTTTTCATGGGAAATTTTAAATGAGCTTAAAAAAAATAAATTCATTATTGCAGGAGGGCTTTCTCCAAAAAATATAGAAGGACTAATACAACAATACAATCCTTATGGAGTGGATGCAAATTCGGGATTAGAAAAATTTCCTGGTAAAAAAGATAAAAAAAAGTTGGAAGAATTTATAAAAATTATACGAAGGAGTGAATAATATGGAAAATAACGGATTATTTGGACAGTATGGAGGAACTTATGTTTCCGAAATTCTTATAGTTGCGATAGAAGAACTAATAAAATTTTATAACTTTTTTTCAAAACAAAAAGATTTTCAAGAAGAATTGCAATATTATTTAACAAACTATGCTGGACGCCCTACTCCTTTGTATTATGCAAAGCGATTAACAAAATATTTAGGTGGTGCAAAAATATATTTAAAAAGAGAAGATTTATTACATACTGGTGCTCATAAAATAAATAATACATTAGGGCAAATACTACTTGCTAAAAAAATGAATAAAAAGCGAGTAATTGCAGAAACAGGTGCAGGCCAACATGGTGTAGCAACAGCAACAGCATGTGCATTATTAGGATTAAAATGTACAATTTATATGGGAGAAATAGATGTCCAGCGGCAGAAAAGTAATGTAATGAAAATGCAATTGCTCGGCGCTGAAGTAATTGCTGTAAAATCAGGTTCACGAACATTAAAAGATGCTATTAATGAGGCTTTAAGGGATTGGGTAGCAAATGTATCGAATACATTTTATTGCATAGGCTCAACTGTTGGACCTCATCCCTACCCTACGATTGTCAAAAATTTTCAATCAATAATTGGAAAAGAAGTTAAAAATCAAATATTACAATTAGAAAATAAATTGCCAGATTATATCATTGCCTGTGTTGGAGGCGGTAGTAATGCCATGGGAATCTTTGATGAATTCCTTAAAGATAAAGAAGTAAATTTAATTGGTGTAGAAGCCGGTGGTCTTGGAATAGAAAGTGGTAAAACTTCAGCAACCCTATCAGTAGGCAGACCGGGTGTACTACATGGAGCATACAGTTATTTATTGCAGGATGATAATGGCCAAGTTATGGAAACACATTCTGTTTCTGCTGGACTTGATTACCCAGGAGTAGGGCCTCAACATTCATTTTTAAAAGATTCAAAAAGAGTAAATTATACATATATAAAAGACAATGATGCATTAGAAGCATTTAAAATTTTAACAAAACAAGAAGGAATAATCCCTGCTTTAGAAAGTTCGCATGCATTATCGTATGCAATAAAAATAGCACCTACTTTAGATAAAAACACAATTATAATTGTTAATCTTTCTGGTCGAGGCGATAAAGATTTAAATATTGTGGAGGAATATTTATGAAACTAAAAGATAAATTTGAACAATTAAAACGTCAGAATGAAATAGCAAATATAATTTATTTAACTGCTGGATACCCAACAGTGGAAGATTTTGAAAAAATTTTAACCCAAATAAGTGACTACGGAGCTGATATAATAGAAATAGGTGTTCCCTTTTCAGATCCTACAGCAGATGGAAAAACAATTCAATATTCTTCATATATAGCATTGCAAAATAAAACCAATTTAGAATACATATTTAACCTTTTAAAAAAAATAAAATTAAATATCCCTGTGGTGCTGATGTCATATCTAAATCCTTTAATCAATTATAACAAAGGAGATTTTTCATCAGATTATCTTTTTAAAAAAATAAAAGAAGTAAATATTGCAGGTATTATTATCCCGGATCTACCAATTGGTTTACAAAATAATGTATTATATACTCAATTATCAGATAAAATAAAAAAATATGATATTGATAATATTCTATTAGCAACTTTAACAACCTCAGAAGAAAGATTAAGAACTATTGCAACAGAAACTAAAGGATTCTTATATTGTGTATCTGTAACAGGAACTACCGGCGTAAGAAATGATATTTCAGAAAAAACTATAAACTTTTTAAAAAAAGTACGTACCTATACTAATAAACCGATTGCCTTGGGTTTTGGAATATCTAAACCAGAACATGTAGAAAAAATAAAAAATTTCTCAGATGGTGTAATAATTGGCAGTCGTATTATAGATGCTATATCCAATGAAGAAGATCTTGAAAAAATAATAAAAAAATTCAAAAATGCTACAAGGAGGTAAATAAGCAATGTTAGTTGTTATGGAAAAATCTGCTAAAAAAGAAAACATAGAAAAAGTATGTAAAATAATAGAATCTATGGGATATAAATCCCATAAAATTCCCGGGCCATCAAGAACAGTTGTATGTGTTACTGGTAATGATAAAAAAATATATCCAGAAAAAATACTAACTATTGAAGGAGTAAAAGAAATTGTCCATGTTAGCAAACCATATAAATTAGTTAGTAGAGAAGTCAAACCAGATGACACAGTAATCAAATTAAAAAATACAAGTATTGGGAGCAATAAAATAAGCATTATAGCAGGCCCATGTGCTGTTGAGTCCAGAGAACAAATATTTGAAATTGCAGAAGAATTATCTAAAAGAGATGTCAAAATTTTAAGAGGCGGTGCATATAAACCTCGTACTTCTCCCTATTCTTTCCAGGGATTAGGAGAAAAAGGCTTAGAATACCTTGCATTAGCAGGTGAAAAATTTAATTTGTCTATAATTTCAGAAGTTTTGGACACTGAAAGCTTCCCTATTATTGAGAATTATGTTGATATAATTCAAATTGGCTCTCGAAATATGCAAAATTTTTCATTGTTAAAAAAAGCAGGAAAAAGCAACAAACCAATATTTCTTAAAAGAGGATTTTCTTCGACTTTAAATGAATTTCTTCTTGCTGCAGAATATATAATATCTGAAGGTAATCCAAATGTAATTTTATGTGAAAGAGGTATTAGAACATTTAGTAATGAGACACGATTTACCCTTGATATTAGTGCCATTCCTATATTAAAAAAAATGACCCATCTTCCAATTATTGTAGATCCAAGCCACGCCGCTGGTATAAGGGACTTAGTCGAACCACTTTCCAAAGCAGGAATTGCAGCAGGTGCTGATGGATTAATGATAGAAGTTCATACTAACCCCGATGCTGCTTTATCCGATTCTGCACAAACAATATCTATCGAAAGTTTTGACAAACTATTATCAAAAATAAATGTGATAAAAACATTATAAAAGGATTATCTCTATGAAACTTCCTAAAATGAAATTTGTAATTAAACAAATCAATATAAAAATTTCACCTATAAATCTTTACTCTATACTTTATAAAAATTCTAATTACTCATTTTTATATGAATCTCTGGAAAACAATGGAGAAAATGGGACTCATTCCTTTGTAGGTGGTAATCCATTTTTCATATTTAAAGCTAAAAATAATAATATAACTTATCAAGATAATAACGATATTTTTAAAACCAAATGTGATAACCCATTTTTAAAATTGAAAAAACTAATCAAAACATTCAACTCCCCTATCTCTTTTCCAGTTTTCTCAGGAGGAGCTGTTGGTTTTATTTCTTATGATAGCATAAGATATTTCGAACAAATTCCAGATAATAACAAGGACGAAACAGATATTGAAGATTTATTTTTTATTTTTCCAAAAGAAATTTTTATCTTTGATCATCAACAAGATAAAGTTTATCTAATAATTTATTACAAAAACGATTATGAAAATCATATTAATAATTTATTAAATATTATAAAAAATAGTTCTTTAAATTATTCAAAAGCAGAAAATATACAAATCAGTAAATATGATAGTAATTTTGAAAAAAAACAGTTCTACAAAATTGTGGAAAAAGCAAAAGAATACATAAGAAAAGGAGATATTTTTCAAGTAGTTTTATCGCAAAGATTTAAATTCGATTTTCCTAATAATCAATCTTTATTGCTATACCAAAAACTAAGAAAGACAAATCCATCCCCTTACATGTATTTTCTTAATTTTGATAATTTTCATGTATTAGGTTCTTCTCCAGAAATTCAAATAAAATTAAAAGAAAAAAAAGCAATAATAAAACCAATTGCAGGGACAAGAAAAAGAGGAAAAAATAAAAATCAAGACAAAAAATTAGAAAATGAACTAATTAATGATGAAAAAGAAAGAGCAGAACATATTATGCTGGTAGATTTAGCGAGAAATGATATTGGGCGAGTATGTAAGTATGGAAGTGTCAAACCAATAAAATTATTAGAAGTAGTTAAATACTCTAAAGTAATGCATATAGAATCAACCATTGAAGGCATATTACAAGATAAATATGACAATTTTGATTTATTTATTGCAACATTTCCTGCTGGAACTGTTTCAGGAGCTCCTAAAATTCGAGCAATGGAAATAATCGATGAACTCGAAAATGTAAAAAGAAATTTATATGCTGGAGCTATAGGATATTTTGATTTCAATGGGGATATGGATTTTTGTATTGCTATAAGAACAATTTTTATAAAAAATAATATAGGATATCTACAAGCAGGAGCTGGTATTGTTTATGATTCTATTCCAGAATTTGAGTATAAAGAAACTTACAACAAAGCAAGATCATTATTTAATGCTTTAGGACAAGAGGTATAATGGAGGGCATTATGATTTTAGTTATTGATAATTATGATTCTTTTGTTTATAATATAGTTCAATATGTAGGATACTATTATCAAAGCTTAAAAATTTTTAGAAATGACAAAATCAATATAGAAAATATTAAAAAACTAAATCCCAATGGAATTATTTTATCCCCTGGACCAGGAAGGCCAGAAAATTCAGGGATATGCCTTGATATAATGAAAAATTTATATAACAGAATACCCATATTAGGGATATGTCTTGGGCACCAAATTATTGGACAACATTTTGGAGCACAAATAATAAATACTAATCAAATTATCCACGGTAAAACATCTAATATTTTTCACGAACAATCCCAAATTTTCTATAATATAAACTCTCCTTTTAAAGCTACAAGATATCATTCATTGATAATCGATAATACAACAATGCCAGACTCTCTCAAAATTATAGCCAAAACAAAAGATAATATAATTATGGCAGTTGAGCATATAAAATATCCAATAGTTGGATTACAATTTCATCCAGAATCAATATTAACAGAAAAGGGAAAACAAATTATTAAAAATTTCTTAATCTATTATGCTAAAATAAAAATTTAAACTCTACTTTTCTATTTTCTACTGGATTGTCAGAATTTGCTCTAAAACTACTAAAACATTCTACTTTCAAGCGATTTGCAGATATCCCATTTTTTATCAAAAATTTCTCCACCTCTATTGCCCTTTTACATGAAAGATCTATATTTAATCTGTCCTCACCTGTTTTATCAGCATGTCCTATTATTTTTAAACTTAAAGAAGGAATATTGTTCATATAAAAAATAACTTTATTCAATTTCTCAATTTCTCTATCAAGTAATACAAAAGATGATTTTTCAAAATAAATATATGGAAATTCTATTTTTTTATAGTGAATGAGAATATCACAATTCATAATCTTATTTAATATATCGTCTAAAAATATTGGAAAAATATCATACGCACCTTCAAAGTAAAAAACAACTTCTCCATTAGATTCTTTATTTAATTTTTGCAATAATATCGGATAAAATTCTGATATTACTCTAAAATTATCCTTATTAATAGAATAAGCTTCAATAGGCTTAAGCTCCAAAAAAGAATAATCATTCCTAAATTTATATGACCATAAAAAAATATATAAAATTTCCTCAATGGAATTTGAATTTATTAAAATACTATTCCGATTTTTTATAATAGGCAATTTCTTATCTAACAAAAAATTATAAATATTATCAATTTCTGATTCAAAGATGGCTTCTTTATTGTTATTATTATTAAAATTTCCTTTTTTCTTTACACCATTTAATTTTTAATCAAAAAAAATAAGTAAAAATATATTATTTTCTTTTGTATATATTTTTTTTATTATTTTTTT
>Ga0164318_10006462_pt1 | contig 11340 bp, 11 predicted proteins | sample GuaBasSedimGuay9_FD_113734 | JGI IMG/M metagenome (GOLD analysis project Ga0164318, IMG submission 113734) | Subseafloor sediment microbial communities from Guaymas Basin, Gulf of California, Mexico - Guay9, Core 4571-4, 0-3 cm | ecosystem: Environmental > Aquatic > Marine > Hydrothermal vents... | reverse complement strand
TACTTGAAGTAGATGTGGTAAGGAAAAGAATTAGTTTGAGCATGAAAGATGTTGAACAGGTTTAGTCAAAAATCCAGCTTTAATTGATAATTAAATGTTTTTCTGTGATATGATGTAATGCCATGTTCCTTAATGGCAAGTTTATGTTGCATTGTAGGATATCCTTTGTTTTTGTCCCAGTGATATTCAGGATATTTAGTGTGTGCGGCAATCATATAATCATCACGGTAGGTTTTTGCAAGAATTGAAGCCGCCGCTATTGATAAATACTTCCCATCGCCTTTTATTATACAGTGGTATGGAATATCGAGATAAGATTTAAACCGATTTCCATCAATTAGCAATAACTCAGGTGTTATGGATAATTTTGCTAATGCGCGATGCATAGAGAAAATGGAGGCATTTAGAATATTGACCTTATCAATTTCTTGCGGAGAGTATGTTCCTACTGCCCATGCCAAAGCAATTTCTTCAATTTCAATCCTGAGATTGTACCTAGTTGATTCGTTGAGCTTTTTTGAATCATTGAGAAACTTGTTTTTGTAGTTTTTAGGCAGTATTACGGCAGCAGCAAATACTGGACCAGCTAAACATCCTCTTCCTGCTTCATCGCAACCTGCTTCAATATATTTATCCGAAAAATTACTTAATAGCATCTATTATTAGAAATATATATTGGTTTAAAATAATCAAAAAAATAACAATCAATAATAGGAAATTGTACCATTTTGCTTTTTTTATAGTACTAAACCAGTACCCCATTATAAGTACCGAAGGAATACTCAATAATAATGTTGATATGATTGACTTTGAGAAAATTAGTAGGATTATAAAGGCAATAGCAATATAAAACAATGTAATTATGAGATTTTTTCTAAGATTAATATTTTTCTCATGTAGAGTTCCAACTATTCCAAATGCTGATATCACTATAAGAAAAACAATAATTAGAGATGTGATAATTTCAATTGTGTTGGTAAGAAATACAGGCGCAATATCAATTTGTAGCGAGTCAAAAAGAACATATGAATCTTCCAATAATTGATTTGTAAAAAAGAACCAAGTAAGTATAAAAATATATGGGAGAAAAACTCCGATTAGTGTTACCGTAAAATTCCTCCATGAAACCACTCTATGAATAATTATTGCTAGCCATATAAATACTATTAGAAATATTAATTGTGAATAAAAAAGTGATGCTATTCCCAATAAAAATGAAGCATTAAAAACTATAGGTATGGTATTGTTTGCATATGGAAGCTTAAGTATGTTGCTTAGTACAAATAACAATATGAAGTTTATCCAAATAACTGGATTGTTATGTGATTCACCTGCCATTACACTCGTTATTATAATATACATAAAAGCAACAAGAGTACTTACCATTGAGCTAAATCCATTATCAACAGCGACCTTATTAAGTATTAATGCTGTTAAAATAGTGAGTATAAATGATATGGCAGTTTGTACAAATAAATTTTGATTAGTTATATTTGTAATGATATTAAAAGCATAGCTCGATATACCCGAATATGCTGTAGGATGTATAAATGAAGGAGTCCATAGCAAAACCACAAACAAAATCAATAATAAGTATCTTGATAAATAACCAGTACTAAAAAAATTTATCATCTAGATTAGATTTTACGTAATTCAATTTTGGAACAATGCAATTAAATGCTAGTATAGGTCAAACCCAATATCTCGTCTTTCATATTTTCCTTCAAAATTGATTAAATCAACATTATTATATGCCAATTCAAGTGCTGTATTCAAATCTTCGCCCAGAGCAGTAATTGCCATAACACGTCCTCCACTTGTTTTCAATGAATTATTTACAATATCAATTGCTGTTCCTGCATGAAAAACTATACAATTATTAACATTGTCTAATCCAGATATAACTTTTCCTTTTTCATAACTTTCTGGATAACCACCTGAAACTAGCATTATAGAGGCAGCTGTTCGTGGGTCGAACTCAATGTTTGTATTTTCTAAAGTACCTTTATAAGTTGCTTCAAATAAATCTACTAAATCAGTTTTAATGCGGGGTATTACCGATTCTGTTTCGGGATCACCCATACGACAATTATATTCAATTACAAATGGATTATCATCAACTTTAATTAATCCAAAAAAGATAAATCCTTTGTAATCAATGCCATCATTGGTAAGTCCATCAACTGTAGGTTTTATTATTGTACTTTCAACCTTTTGCATAAATTCTGATGTTGCAAATGGAACAGGTGATATTGAGCCCATTCCTCCGGTATTTAATCCTGTATCAGCTTTGCCAATGCGTTTATAGTCCTTTGCTTCAGGTAGAATAACATAATCTTTTCCATCAGTAAGTACAAAAACAGATAACTCAATACCACTCAAAAATTCTTCAATAACAACACTTGCTGATGCTTCATTAAATTTTCGATCATTAATCATTGCTGATAATTCTTGTTTTGCCTCATCAATATCATCTATAATAAGTACTCCTTTTCCTGCAGCAAGACCATCTGCTTTTAGTACATATGGAGATGATAAATTTTCTAAGAATAAGTATCCTTGATCAATATTTGTAGAATTGAATGTGCGATATGCGGCAGTTGGGATATTATGTTTTGCCATAAAATCCTTGGCGAATGATTTGCTTCCTTCAAGCATTGCTCCATTTTTTGATGGACCAATTATTGGAATATTTTTTAGGATTTGATCTGCCAAAAAGTAATCATAAATACCTTCAACTAATGGTGCTTCGGGGCCAACAATAACCATATCCACATCTTTTTCAACCACTAACATTTTAATGCTGTTGAAATCATCTAGCTCAACCGGAATATTGGTACCAACATTTCTAGTTCCTGCATTTCCAGGTGCAACAAAAATACTTTTTACTTTTGGGCTTTGTGCCATTTTCCACGCAATTGCATGTTCTCTTCCTCCACTACCAAGTATTAGTATGTTCATCTTTTTTAATTATTTATTTTGGTTTTAATTGTTTTTTCTATTGATTTCCAAACATTTTCTGCTGTTTTGTCCCATGAAAAATTAGTTTTTTGTAATTTCCCTTTATGAACTAGCTTTGAAGCAAACTCCTCATCATTCCATATTTTATGCATTGCCTCGGCAATTTGCGTTATGCTATTAGGGTCAACTAATACGGCTGCATCACCTGCAATTTCGGGCATTGCTGTAACATCTGAAGTTATTACTGGAACTTCAGCACTAAACGCCTCAATTATTGGAATTCCAAATCCTTCAAAAAAGGAGGTGTAAACAAGAGCTAACGAAGAGCCAATAACTTTACTTAAAACATTTGGTTCAAGTCTTCCTGTAAAAACTACTTCCTTTTTGTGAGTCATTTTTTCAAATGCTAACTTTATGTCATCCGACCAATACATTTTTTCGCCAACCACTACAAATTTAATATTTGAAGAGTAACGGGATTTAAAATTATCAAAAGCCTTGAATATATTTCCTAAATTTTTTCTGGGATTAAGTGCGCCAACGAAGACAAAATAGTCACAATTTTTTGAAATTTCTTTCTTTGTTTTTAATTTACCTTTGCTAGTAATTGGCTTGAACTTTTCTCCGGAACCGTTATATACCACATCTATTTTATCAGTAGTAATATTGTATTGTTTTGCGATGTCTTTTTTTGAAAACTCAGAAACAGTTGCAATTCTTGTTGCTTTTTTTGCATATCGTGGAGTAAAATACTTATAAAAACCCCTCCACAAACGAGGCATATGTTCTGGGAAATGTTCAAAGTTTAAATCATGAATAACTATTAAGTCAGGATATTTTGATGATAGGGAAATAAATGCATCCGGTGAAATAAATATATCAGGTTTAATTTTTTTTAATGCACGAGGTATCGATATTTCGTACCAAATAAAATGCAAAATGGGATGCCTGGCTGGAGGTCCAATAACTATGGGCGTTACATTGTCGGCAAATATAAACTCATTATCATATTTTCTGTCGAAAATAAAATAAAACTCATGCTCAGGATGTGAGGTTACAATGCGTTTAAACGACTCATATGTAAACCAGCCTATTCCTTCCAGCTTATTCTTTAATAACAATCTGGTATTTACCGCTATTTTCAATCCTTTTCCTTATAATTAAGGTGGCAAATATACCTAAAAAGTAAATAAGTTGTGCTTCCAATCATAACACCTACAATACTTCCAGCTATCACATCAGTTGGATAATGAACTCCAAGATATACTCTGCTGTAGATAACTAATAACCCATAAGTTAGCATCACTATCCAAATCCAGAAATGCTTTTTTCTAAGAAGTAGTGTTACTAAGGTTACGATACCAAAACTATTGGTGGCGTGTGATGATATAAAGCCATATTTGCCACCACAATATTTTACATAGTGTAGTAGGCCAGTTAAACTTTCTTCATAACATGGTCGTAATCTTTGAAAAGTATTTTTAAATAATTGAACCGAAATTTGGTCAGATAATAGCACTGTTAAGGCAATAAAAAATAGAATTAACCACGTTTTTCGCCCATAGTCTTTTATAATTATGTACAGCAAGAAAAAATATAGTGGTAGCCAGCCCAGAGTTGAGCTAATAAATAGCATTGTGATGTCAAGCACATGGCTGTGTGCACCATTTATTAACAAAAGCAATTCTTTATCGTATGCTAATATTTGCTCTAACATAATATTTTTTATTACAAATTTAGAATTTAGCAAATGAATGCATCATCATTTATGTACTACTATTGCATCGCTATTCAATACCTAATATTTTTTTTCTTAGATCTTGATAATAAGAATTATAGGGGTCGCGCCGTACCATAATTTCAATATATTGAAGAGCTTTTTTTTGCTTCCCTTTTTCTAAATATTTTTCCATTTTGCCGATGTAGTATTCGTCATCATTACATAAATATCCAGGATTATCTTCTTCAATAACAAGTAGTGCATCCTCGGTGTTGGTTATTGTTCCTGATAGTTTAAACTGAATTGGCACTTCAAATCGTGTGTATTTATCATCATGACATGTATTCCACATTCCTACAGTATTTGTAAAGAATTTTGAAATCTCACCATCAATACCATACCCTAGTGGTGTTTTATTTTTTATATCATAAGCAACACCTTCGCAGTTTACTCTAAACGAAATAACTGCAATACCCATTATGCAATTACCTTTTGCCATTGGAGGGTATTCAACACTTTGAATAAAAATTTTCTCAAAAGTGTAGTATCCACCTTTAAATCTGTAATTTAACAATTTAATTAAATTATCTTTTCGTATCTGCGAAATAGATTTCTGTTCTTGAGCACTAATTGGATTATATATTCCTGCTAAAGTTATTAATAAAAATAATAATATAGTTTTTCTTAGTGTATTCATTGTTAATTGTATATTTAGGATTAGCTTTTTTTATTGAGTACTTCTCTTATGTCCATCAATAAATTTTTTGTCTTTTTTAATGTAACAACAACTTCAAGCTTTTCCAATGATTTGTTTTCTTTTTTATTAATAATGTAGTCTTTAACACCTTGTATAGTCATTCCTTTTTCTTTAACAAGATGATGTATTAATTCGAAATTATCAATATCTTTATTGGTGTAGTACCTAGTTCCTTTGTCGTTTTTCTTAGGTTTGATAAGATCAAATTCCTGTTCCCAGTATCTTATAAGAGAGGTGTTTACATTAAAGGTTTTTGCTACATCTCCAATTTTGGAATATAATTTATTAGCCATTAGATAGTTTTTATAATTAATCTAACGATTGGTTAGGAAGTTTAGATAAGCTAAGAACTGTTTCAAATTCATCAGGAGATAAATCGTTAAAGAAATAATAAATAGGATTTACTGTTCTATCATTTTTTCTTACCTCATAATGCAGATGTGGGGCTGTTGATTTGCCAGTATTTCCAACTGTAGCTATAATCTGACCTCTTGAAACCTTTTCTCCTTTTTTTACTTTGATATCTTTTATATGGGCATAAAATGTAACATAACCATAGCCATGGTCAATTGTTACTGTATTTCCATAACCTCTACGAGATCGCTTTGTTTTAATAACTGTTCCAGCTCCACTCGCATAAATTGGTGTGCCTTGGGGTGCACTAAAGTCTACTCCAGCGTGGAATTTCTTGATTTTATAAATCGGGTCTATTCGATATCCGTAGTATGATGATAATCGTTTTAGATTTTTATTGTTAACAGGCTGTATGGCAGGAATGCAAACTAGCATTTTTTCCTTATTTCGTGCCATCTCATATACTTCATCAAATGATTTTGATTGTACATACAATTCGCTGGCAATATTATCTAGTTTTTTTGCAGTTTCAATAAGAAGTTCAGAATTATTATATCCCTCTAATCTCATATATCTGTTTACTCCTCCATATCCAGCTTGGCGAACAGATTTAGGAATTGGCTCTGCCTCAAAAATAATTCGATAAATATTATCATCACGATCAGACATTTCATCAACAAGATTTTGCATTGTATTAAGTCTGTCGTTCATAATCTGATATTGAAGCTCAAATTGAGATACTTCACTCTTAAGAACTCTCTCTTTTGGTGATTCGAAAAATGTATATGATATGAAAATAATAACAAATGCAGATGCCGTAGCCGTTATGATAAAAAGTAAAAACTTAAACAATCTTTGCAGCGGAGTAGTCTTTGCTTCTTCATACGAAAGCAGCTTATCATTGAAAATATACTTTTTCTTTGCCATAAATTAATAACTAATAAAATGCGAAATTAATTATTTAGGCTAAATTTGCAATCTAAAAAATGAATATATTTCAACATAAGATTGTTAACTAATTGAATATGAAATCTATAGATATCAGAAAAGCTTTTCTTGATTTTTTTGAGAGCAAACAGCATAAAATTGTTCCTTCTGCACCAATGGTTGTTAAAAATGACCCAACCTTAATGTTTACAAATGCAGGTATGAATCAGTTCAAGGATTTGTTCTTAGGTAATACGCCTGTGGTTAATTCAAGGGTGACTGATACTCAGAAGTGTCTGAGAGTGAGTGGTAAGCACAATGATCTTGAGGAAGTGGGGCATGATACTTATCATCATACAATGTTTGAAATGCTTGGTAATTGGTCGTTTGGAGACCCATCTGGAGGTGACGGAGGTTACTTTAAGAATGAAGCAATTAGCTGGGCGTGGGAGCTTTTTACTGAGGTTTATGGGATATCAAAAGATCAATTGTATGTTACATATTTTGAAGGTGATAGCAAAGATGAGTTAGATGCTGACAATGATGCGTATAATATTTGGAAGAAATTTTTACCTGAAGATAGAATCTTAAAAGGTTCAAAGAAAGATAATTTTTGGGAAATGGGCGAAACAGGACCCTGTGGTCCATGCTCAGAAATTCATGTGGATATTAGAACCCCAGAAGAGAAAAAGAAAGTGCCTGGGAGCGAATTAGTGAACATGGATCATCCTGAAGTTATTGAGATTTGGAATCTTGTTTTTATTGAATACAACCGCATGTCAAATGGCGAATTAGTGCCACTGGCAGCAAAGCACGTTGATACAGGAATGGGCTTCGAACGACTTGCCATGGTACTACAGGGAGTTAGATCAAATTATGATACTGATATTTTTACTCCTATAATAAATGAAATTGCTAATTTGGCTGGGAAAATTTATTCTCAAAATAAAGAATCGGATATTGCAATGCGTGTAATGGCTGATCATTTAAGAGCTGTTGCTTTTGCCATTGCAGATGGACAGTTGCCTTCCAATACAGGAGCGGGTTATGTAATTCGTAGGATATTACGTAGAGCAGTTCGTTATGGATTTACTTTTCTTGGGTTTGAAGAACCTGTGATTTATAAGTTGTTGCCTGTTCTTGATGCGCAACTTGGTGATGCTTTTCCTGAAATAAAAACTCAGCAAAATTTCATTAGTCAGGTTATTAAAGAAGAAGAAGCTTCATTTCTGAGAACCCTTGCTCATGGAATAAAAAAGTTTGAACGATACATTGATACTCATAAAGGAGAAAGTGAAATTGCTGGTGATTTTGCATTTGAATTATTCGATACATTTGGATTTCCAATAGATTTAACACAGCTCATTGCTCGTGAAAATAATATGACTGTTGATATGGATGGTTTTGCCAAAGGTATGGAAGCTCAAAAAGCACGATCACGAAAGGCAGCGTCTGTTGATACGGGTGATTGGATTGTACTAAAAGAGTTTGATGCTGAACCTGTTTTCGTGGGCTATAATTCACTCGAAACTATAGCACATATTGTTAAATATCGAAAAGTAATTCGTAACAAGAAAACAATTTTTGAAATTATTCTCGATAACACACCATTTTATGCTGAATCAGGTGGACAGGTTGGTGATAAAGGAACGCTGAGGTCAACACACGAAACGTTGCAAGTTATTGATACAAAAAAGGAAAATAACCAAACTGTACACATTGTTGTTGATGAACCTAAATACCCTGAGAGTGAGTTTGTTGCAAAAGTAAATGAGCAAAAAAGAAATCTAATAACAGCAAATCATAGTGCTACTCATTTAATGCATGCTGCATTGCGCAACGTATTAGGTAATCATGTTGAGCAAAAAGGTTCGCTTGTAAATGAAGACAGACTACGTTTTGATTTTTCACACTTTGGTAAAATGACCGAAGAGGAAATAAAAAATGTTGAGAAATTGGTAAATAAGCAAATAAGAGAAAATATTGTAGCCAATATAAAACAGGATATTGCAATGGATGAAGCTCAGAAAATGGGAGCCATGGCATTATTTGGTGAAAAATATGGGGATAGCGTGAGAGTTGTTTCATTTAATCCTGAGTTTTCTATCGAGCTTTGTGGGGGGACACACGTTTCTGCAACTGGTAATATTGGATTTTTCAAGATTATTTCTGAAAGCGGAATTGCTGCTGGAGTGAGGCGTATTGAGGCAGTAACTGGTGAAAAAGCTGAAGAGTTTGTTTATATGCAGGTTGATATATTAAACTCTGTAAAGGGTTTATTCAAAAATCATACAAATATTGTACTTGCAGTAAGCAATGTTATTGAGCAGCAGCATAGTTTACAAAAGGAGTTGGAGAATATTCAAAAGCAACAGGCATTGCAAATTGCAGATTCGTTGTTGGCTGGTGCTGAATTAATTTCAGATGTTAAATTTATTGCATCAAAAACTAAGCTTGATGTAAATCAGGCAAAGAGTCTTGCTCAAAAACTACGATCAAGTGGTAATAATATACTTGTTGTTTTATCTACGCAGAGTGCTGATAAAGTTAATCTTGTTGTTGCTATTTCTGATGAATTAATTGCTACAAAAGATTTAAATGCTGGTAAGATTATTAAAGGAATATCATCTCACATAAAAGGTGGAGGCGGTGGCCAGCCATTTATTGCTACTGCAGGGGGGAAAGATGCATCAGGTATTAATGCTGCATTTGATGCTGCAAAAGCCTTGATTTAAAAGTAATTGAGAAAAATCCTAACTCAATACAGAAAATTATTTTATGCCTGACAATATTAGAATTGAATATTTTAAAACTCCTTTTGGGGAGTTGATATTAGGTTCATATAATGATAGTTTATGCCTTTGTGATGGTAGCTTGGTTGGATATGCTGGGGGTCTTAAAACAAAACTAAAACTGCTTTATTTGGAGAAAGCTTTACATAAGAGTCAGTTGGATTTATTTGAAGATTAGAAACAGTTTTTATTACGTATTTTTGCAGTATAAATTTTTATTTAATTACCTTTTTATATATTTACATGAAAAAGATTATTTTTTTATTTCTAACCATACTAGTTAGCTTACAATTATCAGCCCAATTTGAAAACTTAACTTTTGGAACCGATTCCACATTGGACGTTATTACATGGAATATTGAGCATTTTCCTAAAAACGGACAAACTACAATTGATTATGTAACTCAAATAGTAGAAGCGCTTGATGCTGATGTAATTGCTTTACAGGAAATTAGTGAAGAAATATGGCTTGACCAATTAATCGAAAATTTAGATGGCTGGGATGGTTATTATGCCTATGATCAGTATGTGGGCTTGGCTTATATTTACAGAACAGCTGTTATTGAAGATGTAGATGTTTTTGAAATTTACACTAACAAAAATCGTGAATTGCCAAGAGCTCCACTAGTTATGGAAATGAATTATGCCGGTGAACAATATATTATTATCAACAATCACTTTAAGTGTTGTGGCGATGGATATATGAATTTGAATGATCCTTGGGATGAAGAAACAAGGCGATTTGATGCTAGTAATTTAATTGATGAATATATATCTGATAATTATTCAAATCAAAAAGTAATTTTGCTTGGTGACCTCAATGATGTACTAACCGATAGCCCTGCAAACAATGTTTTTGAAGTATTTATCGATGATCCTGATAATTATTTGTTTGTGGATATGGGAATAGCAGAGGGAAATAACAATGATTGGTCGTACCCTACATGGCCATCACATCTCGATCATATTCTTATTACCAATGAATTGTTTGACGAATATAGTAATAATGGTTCACAAGTTGAAACAATAAGGCTTGATGACTATTTTAGTAGTTGGTATGGATATGATAATAATGTTTCGGATCATCGTCCAGTGGGAGTAAAAATTAAAACAAATGCAAGTTTAGGTATTGATGATATTGCTGTTGCAGATAGTTTTTTAAACTATCCTAATCCAATTAAAAATACAACTACAATATCATTTGCACCTGTTGTGGCAGATGCAGAAGTTGAGATTTTTAATATGAAGCAACAAAAAATACAACACTTTGATATAGATGTTAATCAGTCGTCAGTTGTGTGGAATACTGATGGAGTTGAAGCAGGTATTTATTTTTCTAAATTAATTATTGAAGGTAAGATTAAGGCAGTTAGAAAAATGGTTGTAATTAATTAGTGGTGTATATGTCCGTTAAGGTTTTTAATAGAATTTATTATTTCAGTAAATGATAAATACTAAAAAAACCGATTGTCATTTCGAGTAAGTAGATTCCTAAAAAAGGAGCCAATGAAGCCTGCCTGTTCGGCAGATAGGCGATATGACAAAAACTTGATGATTTATAATCTTATTTTTGAATTTTGAATGTCCAATACCGAATATCGAATGTTGAATTTAGCTCAGCATTTTATTCAAAATTCTTTTTTCTTTGTCATGTTGCTTCATGGACTTTCTCTTTTTCGGATTTGCAATTAAGGGTGTTCGGAAGTTTTTTTTAGTCGAGCACCTTTAGTTATTAATTCTGCGGTCAACGAAACACCAAACTTGGGTCGCCGCCACAGTGTTTGACAATTAGTTTTATTATAAACTCATTTAATTCGATTGAGATTCTT
>Ga0164318_10006461_pt1 | contig 11341 bp, 9 predicted proteins | sample GuaBasSedimGuay9_FD_113734 | JGI IMG/M metagenome (GOLD analysis project Ga0164318, IMG submission 113734) | Subseafloor sediment microbial communities from Guaymas Basin, Gulf of California, Mexico - Guay9, Core 4571-4, 0-3 cm | ecosystem: Environmental > Aquatic > Marine > Hydrothermal vents >... | reverse complement strand
TCTTCGGCCATGCGTTCTCCCCATTGGCCTCTTGCCTTTGTGCTGGCAAGGGCCTCACGCAAGGCGTTGGTGGTCTTGAGAAGTTGTGCTACTTGCTCCTGCGAGGCCTTCAGTTGACTGGCCAATTGGCCGAATTTAGCTGCCCTGTCCTTTTCCAGTTCCCGAACCAATCCAGATACGTTTTCCAATTCCTTATTCATCTTCTGGATCTGGGCATCGATTAGTGCCTTTTTGGATTCTAGCTCCTTTACAGAGAGCTCGCGCTCGGTGTCAAATCTAGACTTTGCAAGCTTAAGAAATTCCTCTGTTGATTTTCTCAAGGCATCGAGGGACATGTCCCCAAAGCTAGACTTAAGCTCTGAGATAATGTGCTCTATGGAGGCTCTTTTTTCTTGTTCAGCCTTTTCCGCTAGTTCTCGAGCAAGGCTCTCAGCGGTCTTTGTCTGGACCAGACGAAGTGCAAAGGCTGAGAGCAATCCTAGGGCAAATCCAATTGAAAGGAATATTCCTATAGATATCCACTCCATCGTGCACCCCTTTCAGTCAGAAAAATACATTATGGATTCAATCTATCCGGGTCTATCAACAGTTGTCAACGAGAGTGAAATGGAGGCCTCGCTGATTAGAGTTTTTGCTGACAGTGATTATCTAACCAATCTATTGCGCAGGTGGTAAGAAACTAGCGAGAGACAAGGCTCATTTCCAAGGGGACTGGACGGTTCGCAATGCTACGAAATAGGCCTTCACGAATTAGGCAAGGGCTTACCTCTGTATAAATCCATTGGGTGTGAGGCCGAATTCCTTGATCTTTCTGTACAGGGTGCTTCTAGAGATACCCAGTTCCCTGGCGGTTCTAGATATATTGCCTTCGCAACGGCTAAGGGTTGCCTTGAGAATCTCCGCATAGCCTTCCCGCAAAGACCTGGGCTTGGCCCAGGCATCTTTGGGTTTCTTCCACAGCCTCTCTGGGATATGAATCTTGCGTATAATCTTGCCCTGGGACAAGAGGATTGCGCGTTCTAGGCAATTTTCCAGTTCTCGTACATTGCCCGGCCATGAATAGTTCTTAAATATAGTCAGGACCTCTTTAGATATCTTCGGTCTCCTTATGTTCATTTCCTGACAATGACGATTCATGAAATGATCTATCAACAGCTCCAAATCCTCTATCCTGTCCCTCAAGGGTGGAATACCAATTTCAACCACATTAAGGCGGTAATAGAAGTCTTCCCTGAAGTTGGCATTTTCGACCTCAGCCAAAAGGTCAGCGTTGCTTGCGGCTATAACTCTAACGTCTACTGATATAGGTTGTGTGTCCCCTAACCGCACAATTTCGTTTTGTTGTAACACGCGCAGTAACTTAGCCTGTAGGTCCAAGGGTAAGCCATCAACCTCATCTAGGAACAAGGTGCCCTTATGCGCAAGCTCAAATTTTCCCACCTGACCTTCTCGGCGCGCTCCAGTAAAGGCCCCACCTCGGTAACCAAACAATTCTGATTCAATCAAATCCCTAGGGATTGCTGCACAGGATATAGCCACGAACGGCCCATTTCTTCTGTTGCTATAATTGTGTATAGCTTGGGCAAAAAGTTCTTTCCCAGTGCCGCTCTCCCCTATTATCAAGATTCTTGAATTCGTTCGAGCTGCCACTTTTGCAAGCTCTATTTGTTTTAACAGCTTAGGATTTTCCCCCTTGATGTCAGTGAACTCATACTTTGCACAGTTCCCACCGATTTTCTTGGCAATATTTATAACGTGCTGCTTGCCTGCCATAGTTATTATGGTGCCAAGGAGGCGTCCTGAGTTGTTATGAACTGGCTGGATTGAGCTGATATAGCTCCTCTTTGTCGAGGTGCAGTGAAATGTTATCTCCCTGCCAGTAAAATATTTTTTTTTCTTAATGGAATGAAGAAGATTGCTATCCGGCCGGACAACCTTTTCCAAGCTATTTCCTATAGCTGCTTCACTATCCAATCCGAGCATGCTGGCGGCTGCCCGATTGATGCGAGTTATCTTCATGCGATTATCAACAGCTATTAGTCCGTCTGAAATGGCGTTAAATATCAATGTAAGCATGGAGTTTAGACGCTGTTTTTCCTCGATCAAATTTCGTTCCCTGAGCTGACTTTCTATTGTTTCAGCCGCAGATGTCACCAGTGCGAGGGTGTGCTTATGTCTGCCAATGGATCTACCTGAAAGCGTAATCGCGCCAATAATCTTGTTTTGACAATCATATATAGGAGAAGAAGAACACGTCCAGGGATGATGGCGCACCTTGTAGTGTTCCGCACCTGTGATCTGGATTGGTTTTCCTTCCACGAGAGACACACCAATTGCATTTGTACCAGCGTGTTCAACACTTCTTAAACACCCCGGTAAATAATGATTTTGTTCAGCCATCTCTAAAATTTCCTCATCTCCACGCACCACAAGTACGTACCCGTCTTTATCTGTCAAGGTTACAATAAAGCCTGTATCTCGAACAGAGATTTCTATCATATCCATTACTGGCTTGGAGATCTCAATCAGTTCCTTATTTCGATCAAACAATCTCTTGAGTTTGTTCCCAGTAAGAACCGGAGGTGAGTTTTCACTATATGGATCAAGCCCAATTTCTTTGCACCTTTCCCAAGAGCGCAGGATTTCAGGCCTTACGGGTACGGTGGGTGGTAAGCCATTCAGCACAACATTCTCCCAGGCCGACTTTATGGGATCCTCAAAGGGTTCAATGTAAACCGCCTTGGCGTTTGTTTGATCCATAGCGTTGCTCCTTTGATCTCTGACCTCTGAGGTTACAGTAATAGGTCTGGGTACGAGTTATGATTAGTTTGATTATCGTAAGGTGTAACACAATAGTCAAGAAATTAGTGTATCATTATTATACATTAACTCCATAACTTATACGCATTAAAGATATTTCCAATGTTAAATTAGATGTATAATTGTATCAAAATAAGACAATTGCCCCTTTTTCATACATATATTTGTGCGAGGATTTTTTCTGAAATTTCTGCATAATCCGAAATCCCCTAATATATCAATAAAATAACTTCCAAGGCTTAAACGGTACACCCTTTGCAGAAACCCAGCGCCAAAACACGATTTTGCTCGGGAGAAGTCTTATGAAAATAAGTAAAGACAAGTTGATAAGCATTTATTCCACCATGGTAAAAATACGGCTCTTCGAAGAAAGAGTCTCGGATTTGTATGCCAAGGGCCTGATTCCTGGCCTCGCGCATCTATATATCGGGGAAGAGGCCATAGCCACTGGGGTTTGCTCTGATTTGAGGGAGGATGATTATATAACCAGTACCCACAGGGGCCATGGCCATGTAATCGCAAAAGGCGCAGATCTAAAGTACATGATGGCCGAACTATTTGGAAGGAAGGCCGGGTACTGTAAGGGAAAAGGTGGCTCCATGCATATTGCAGACATGGATATTGGCATTTTGGGAGCAAATGGGATAGCAGGAGGCGGGCTCCCGATTGCAGTGGGTGCTGCCCTGTCTTCCAAATGGAGAGGAACAGACCAGGTTACAGTATGCTTTTTCGGAGACGGTGCTTCTAATAATGGCACGTTTCATGAGAGCCTGAACCTTGCTTCTTTACATAAGTTACCGGTGATTTTTGTCTGCGAGAACAATCTCTACGGGATTTCTGTTAGTCAACAAATGCACCAGCCTATTAAAGATATTGCCATTCGTGCCACTAGCTACGATATGCATGGTGATGTGGTTGATGGCAATGATGTTATTGCAGTTTATGAGGTGGCATCAAGGGCCATCAGGAGAGCACGGGCTGGCGAGGGGCCAACACTTATCGAATGCAAGACCTACAGGCTACGGGGCCACCATGAAGGGGATCCTAACCTAGGAAGTAGATATCGCACGAAGGAGGAAATTGAGGATTGGAAGAAGAAAGACCCTATAAGAAGGCTGGCCAATAGGCTGATTTCAGAGAAAATCGTTACCAAGAAAAAACTTGAAACCTTGAGAAATCAGCTTCTCAAAGTGGTGGAAGAAGCCGTGGATTTTGCCAATGGGGCTGAGTTTCCCCCCATAGAAGAGCTTTATAAAGATGTTTATGTTGGAGAGGATAAAAAAAAATGAGAGAAATAACATATGCACAAGCCATAAATGAGGCCCTAAGGGAATGCATGAGGGAGGACGAAAGGATCATACTTTTGGGGGAAGATATCGGGAAATATGGGGGTATTTTCCAGGTCACTGCAGGATTATTAGACGAATTTGGCCCCAAGCGAGTGATAGATACCCCAATCTCTGAAGCTGGATTTGTTGGAGCCTCAGTGGGGGCTGCATTGACTGGGATGAGACCGGTGGTTGAAATTATGTTCATTGATTTTACCACGGTATGTATGGATATGATCATAAACCAGATGGCAAAAATGCACTACATGTTTGGTGGTAGAGGCACTGTGCCAATGGTTCTGCGTGTCAATATAGGCGCTGGGCGCGGCGCTGCTGCCCAACATTCCCAAAGCTTCCACAATTTCTTCATGCATATCCCTGGCCTGTACGTTGTTGTTCCTTCAACCCCTTATGATGCAAAGGGCCTTATGATAGAGGCTATCAACAATGATAATCCTGTTATATTTGTTGAGCACAAGAAGCTATATGCCGAAAAAGGCCCGGTGCCCGAAGAAAGTTATTCAATTCCGTTTGGTCAGGCAGAGATCAAGCGAGAGGGCAAAGACCTCACCATAGTTGCCACCAGCGCCATGACGTTGCGCTCATTAAAGGCCGCCCAGGAAATAGCTGGACAGGGCATTGAGGCAGAGGTTATTGACCTCAGGACGCTTACTCCCCTTGACAAGGAAACCGTTCTCAATTCTGTAAAGAAAACGGGGCGACTTATTGTAGCAGATGAAAGTCATAAGACATGCGGTGTAGCTGCTGAAATTTCAGCCTTTGTCGCTGAAGAAGCGATCTATTATCTAAACTCACCTATTGTCAGGGTGTGCTCACCGGATACACCAGTACCCTTCTCTCCCCCTCTTGAAAAGGCCTTCATTCCTGATGAACAAGACATACTGACCGCCATTAGACGTGTAATGGAATACAGCTAAAAAGGGGAGGGCAACCATGGCAACCGAGGTAGTTATCCCCATGTTGGGGATTACGGTAGAACGAGGAAGGATCATAGAGTGGGCAAAAAAGGAAGGGGAGCAAGTCAAGAAAGGTGAGACATTGTTCATTGTGGAGACAGAAAAAGTCACCACAGAAGTGGAATCACCTGTATCAGGTATACTGGCAAAGATCCTTGTGCCAGAAGGAGTAGAAGTTCCAGTGCTGACAGTTGTTGGCATAATCACGGAGCCTGATGAAGCACTGCCCGATAAGTATAGGGATGTGACCGTAAGCTCCGATATGGCAGAAACCACTGCGGCACAGAATGCCCCTGAACGAAAAGAACGAGTCAGGGCTGTTCCTGCCGCGAGAAGGCTGGCGAAAGAAAAGGGGATTGACATCAATGCCCTTGCTGGGTCAGGCCCGGACGGGACAGTGCTCTTGAAAGATGTGGAGGCTGCACTTGAAGGACAAAAAACCTCTGATGTAAAGGCTACATTTCTGGCCTCCAAGGTAGCTAGAGAACACGATATACCATTGGAGCAAGTCCAGGGAACAGGGGTGCACGGCAGAATAACTAGGGAGGATGTACAGAGGGTTATTGAAGGGAAAAAGACTCCCGTTGAGGGCGAAGTGATCCCCTTTGACAGCATGCGCAGAGCGATTGCTAGACGGATGTGTGAAAGTGCATTTACGGCTCCGCACGTATATTTCTTTACTGACGTGTGCATGGACGCTGTGGCCGAACTCAGGCTAGGGATAATTCCTGAGTTAGAGAAGAACTTCGGATTGCGCCCTTCGGTAAACGACATTCTTATAAAGGCTGTGGCCTTGAATCTGAGGGAGTTCCCAATGCTTAATGCAACTCTAAAGGGCGAAGAAATACACATTTTCCCTCAAATAAACATTGGCTTGGCCGTGGCCTTACCTGCTGGCCTTATTGTACCAGCTATAGCCAATGCAGACAGAATAGGGCTTGTTGATATCATTCGTCAACGTAGGGAACTCGTCGAAAAGGCCAGAAATGGGAACTTATCTATGGCAGAAATTGAGAGGGGTACTTTTACAATTTCCAGCCTGGCCCAGTATGATATCACCTATTTTACGGCGATCTTGAATCCGCCGCAAAGTGGCATCCTTTCTGTCGGTAAGACCCGCAAAGAGCTATTCATGGTGGATGGCCAGGTAAGGGAGAGGAAAGTGGCAACCCTTGGCCTATCTGTGGACCATAGAATTGTAGACGGTGCCGTGGCAGCGGATTTTTTGCAGCACTTAAAATGGAGGCTTGAACGTCCTTTCAATATGTTTTTCCCCTTTTAGGGGGACGGAAGGGTAGAGAAGCACTGTAATATTATTTTGGGAATCTTAACACATTAGGAGCTCCAGTCTCAAGGTTTGTTATGGGGGCAGAATCTTTTGATGTTATTGTTATTGGTGGAGGACCAGGAGGGATAGCTGCTGCGATTCGGGCTGCACAACTAGGAGGACGAGTAGCCCTTATTGAACAGGAAGATCTTGGCGGATTATGCATGAATAGGGGGTGCATCCCTTTATGCCATATGATGGTCGCTTCCAGTATCCTAGGACACATTGCACTGGGCAAAGAGATGGGTTTAATGTCGCAAGGACTTGAGAAGGATTATTCCCTCTTGATAAAGAGGCAGCAAGCACTGATCGAGTTCATGCGCCAAGGTGCTGAGGCAATGCTTAGGAAGAACGCTGTGCGCATAGTACGTGGAAGAGGGAGGCTCGAGGGTACGGGAAGGGTAAGTGTTAATAAAGAAGTGATTTTTGGGAAAAATATTATACTGGCAACAGGAGGAAGATGGACGAGATCCGATTTGCCAGGAGGAGATTCTAAAGGGATATCCAACAGTGACTATTTGCTTTCAGCCAAGGCCTTACCTAGAAGATGCCTAGTTTATGGAGGTGGTCCGATTTCCTTAGAGATCGCCCAGTTTCTAAAAAGATTTGGATCAGAAGTCTTTTTGGTTACTGAGCACAAATCCCTTCTTCACGGTGAAAGCAAGGCAGTGAGGTCACGGCTCTCAAAGGCCTTACAAAAGGAAGGTATCAAGGTGTACACAAAAACCCGGATACAGTCATTGGAGAAGAAAAAAAATGAACTACATTGCCTGCTTAAATCTGGAGAAGACGACGAGAAAATTGTCGTAGGTCGGCTATTCACTGTGGAAAGACAGGCAGACCTTACAGATCTGGGGCTAACCACTGTGGGATTGGAAACAGATGGTCCATTTCTCGAGGTTAATGAACGGATGCAGACATCAGTAGATGGCGTTTATGCTGTTGGGGATATTTCAGCTCCTGAGACAATGGCATATTCCCATGCAGCCTCTGCAGGGGGAATCATTGCTGCAGAAAATGCAATGGGACTAGATAGCAAATTTGATACACGAATTATTGCAAGGGTGGCCTTTACGCAACCCCAAGTAGCTTGTGTAGGATATACAAAAAAAGAGGCCAAAAAAGCAGGATATGATGTGATAGCTGGAACAGCTCCTTTATCAATGAATCCCCTAGGTATGATTCTATCTCAGAACGAAGGAATTATTGAGGTAGTTTCAGAGAAAAAATATGGAGAGATCCTTGGGATACATATTGTAGGGGAGAATGCCGCCGAAATGGCAGGACAGGCTGTTCTCGCCATGCATATGGAACTTTATTTGGAGGAATTGGCCAGGGTGCCATTTCCACATCCAACTTTAAGTGAATCACTGCCTGAAGCAGCAAGGGATGCCCTTGGCAGGGCCATATACCTCCCTTGAGGAAATAGGGAAAAGACCCGGATCATGGAAATTATCTCTTCTATTCCCGTTCAAGCGTTACATGGTCTTGTTTATGGCATGCTTCTTTTTCTGGTGGCATCAGGCCTCACCCTGATATTTGGCATGATGGGGGTGCTGAACTTCGCCCATGGTGCTCTGTACATGCTTGGTGCATATTTCTCTTTCACTATCCTGCAATGGACTGGCATGTTTTGGCTAAGCCTTATTGTGGCACCGTTTCTTGTAATGGTGGTGGGAATGGTGATGGAGAGATTCTTTCTGAGAAAGGTTCATGTCTATGGCCATGCCCATGAGCTCTTACTCACTTTTGGAATGGCTTATATTATTGAGGAACTTGTAAAAATTATCTGGGGCAATGAACCTGTCAGGGTAGATCTGCCCCACATTCTAAGCGGTTCAGTGACCTTCCTTGGGATTGAGTATCCTGTTTATAGGCTTTTCATACTGCTTATTTCATTCCTAGTTTTTATTCTCATGTTTCTTGTGCTGTTCAAGACAAGAGCTGGGATCATTGTAAGAGCCGCGGTGTCCAACAAAGAGATGGTTGATGCCCTGGGGTTTAATGTGCCAATGGTCTTTCTCTTGTTATTCGGAATGGGTGCCTGGTTGGCCGGGTTAGCTGGAGTCATAGGAGGGCCTTATCGGATCACCAATCCGGCCATGGCATCAACCATAATAATAGACCTTTTTGTAGTGGTGGTAATTGGCGGGTTGGGATCCGTAGGTGGGGCCCTTATAGCATCCCTGTTAATCGGGCAACTTCAATCCATAGGGATACTTTTTCTCCCAGAATTCGCCATTGTATTCGAGTTTTTGCTTATGGCCTTGGTCCTTATTTTTAGGCCGCATGGACTCATGGGGGAGGCCAAGTGAAAAGGGGCCGTCTTATAAGCTGGGCATTCTTCTTAATGTTGATGCTTCTGTTGGTGGGCTTACCTTTTATCCTCTCGGAATACTATTTGAATCTTGTCATAACCATGATCATATATTCCCTTTTTGCTTTGAGCTACAATATCCTTTTGGGAAATGCAGGATTGTTATCATTTGGCCATGCAGCGTATTTTGGTATAGGTGCGTACACCTCTGTTATTCTGTTTAAGCGCCTAGGTGTTAGTCTGATTCCTGGTATACTGGCGGGAGGAGTAAGTGGAGGGTTGTTAGGGCTTTTATTTGGAGCTTTTGTTGTAAGGCTTGGAGGAACGTATTTTGCGCTTCTGACCCTTGCCTTTAACGAGTTGATATATGCTGCAGCAGAGAAGTGGAGAGGCCTATCTGGAGGGGAGGATGGTGTCGCGGCAATGCGGCCAGCTTTCCATATCCCTGGCTTCGGTGGCATTGATATGTTCCCCACCAAGAATTGGTATTACTTTGTATTGGTTGTTGTGGTGTTGAGCGCTGCATTTTGTTGGTATTTTAGGAAGACTCCGCTAGGTAGACTTAATGAATGCCTGCGAGAAAACGAGGATAGGGCTCGATTTATTGGCTATAACACCTATGCATCGAAAGTCGTAATATACATAATCTCCTGTTTTTTCGCAGGCATTGCTGGAGCTCTGGCAGGGGCATTTCAGGAGTTTGTAACCGTGACTTTTATCAATCTGGACAAGGCGGCAGAAGTCTTAATCATGACCTTCATTGGTGGAAGTGGAACATTCTGGGGGCCGATATTGGGTGGATGCTTCCTAGTATACTTCAATGATCTTTTGAGTTCTATGACAGAACACTGGGCGCTAATCCAAGGCAGTATTTTTGTGCTTTTGGTGATGTACGCACCCCAAGGTCTAAGTGGTCTAATCATTCAATTGAAAACAAGATTGTGCCCCACCAAGCAGTAAAAAGGCTATTTCAATGTTGGAAGTCAAGAATTTGTATAAATCTTTCGGGAAAACCCGAGTTATAAGGGGAGTGAATCTAGAGGTTTCAAAGGGACAGCGCCATGCCGTTATAGGTCCAAATGGGGCTGGAAAAACAACACTTTTTCATTTGTTTAGTGGAAACTATAAACCAGAGAGGGGAAAAATCATATTCAATGGCTTCGATATTACGGGCATGTCCCCACATAAGATCAATAGGCTGGGACTTGCCCGTTCTTTCCAGATAACCAATGTTTTTAAAGGGCTGAGTGTTCTGGAAAATATTAGAGCAGTGGTATTGTCCAAGCATGGGATACGATTCAATTTCTACAAGAACGTAGAAAGAATGGACGGGATAAACGAGGAATGCCTCGCTATCTTAGAAAAAATAGGATTGAGAGACAGGAAAGATGTTCTTGCTGGTGAGTTATCCTATGGTGAGCAACGAGCTCTTGAGATAGGCCTTGCCATTGCCTCGGACCCTCTGTTGATTCTTTTGGACGAACCAACAGCAGGTATGTCCATGGATGAAACAAGAGAGGCTGTCAAATTGATCGATGAGATAACCAAAGGAAGGACCCTTATAATAATAGAACATGACATGGATGTGGTTTTCACCTTAGCCGATATTATCACTGTCATACATTACGGAGAGGTTATAGCAAGTGGGGCTCCTGAGTCCATCAGGGCTAACCAAGATGTTAAAAAGGCATACCTGGGCAAGGACTAGGATCAATGTTAAAACTAAAAGATGTTAACACATATTATGGCGATAGCCATGTGTTGTTTGATGTATCTCTCGAGGTTAACGAAAAGGAAGTAGTTGCACTTTCCGGACGAAATGGTGTGGGAAAAAGTACAACCTTACGCACTATTATGGGCCTGAGTCCACCTAGAAATGGAAGCATAAAATTTAAAGGGCAAGAAATCGCGGGGAAGACTCCACACGAGATAGCCATGGCAGGTATTGGCTTTGTGCCCGAAGAGAGATGGATCTTTCCGAACCTCACTGTCCACGAGAACCTTCTTATGGGGATTAAGCCAGGACAAATGGGAAAGAAGAAGACATATGGTTGGAGCACCGAACGGGCTTATGAGCTTTTCCCTGAGCTTGCTTCGCGCAAGGATCAAAAAGGGGAAGTGCTTTCTGGGGGGGAGATGCAAATGCTGACCATTGTTCGGACACTTATGGGCGACCCTGAGCTGATCCTAATAGATGAGCCAACTGAAGGCCTGGCACCTATAATAGTTGAGAAAGTCAATCATGTCATTAAGCAGATAAATGAGGATGGTACCACGGTGCTTTTGGTCGAGCAGAAACTGCCAATATGCCTTGAGCTGGCTGATAGAATATATGTTCTGAGTAAAGGTGAGATAAAGTGGACAGGAACACCAAAGGAACTAACTCAAAGGGATGATATCCGAAAGGATTATCTTGAGGTTTAGTGGGGCGGTATTGCCCAAGGGGCGATGCTATCAAATTAATTACATAGAGGAGGTGTAGTATGAAGAGGTTAATGTTTTTGTTGGCAGTCTTGGTATCCACAACCTTTTTTGTAACCTCCGCGATTGCCGGGGGTGTAGTGAAATTGGG
>Ga0164318_10006460_pt1 | contig 11341 bp, 4 predicted proteins | sample GuaBasSedimGuay9_FD_113734 | JGI IMG/M metagenome (GOLD analysis project Ga0164318, IMG submission 113734) | Subseafloor sediment microbial communities from Guaymas Basin, Gulf of California, Mexico - Guay9, Core 4571-4, 0-3 cm | ecosystem: Environmental > Aquatic > Marine > Hydrothermal vents >... | reverse complement strand
GGCGTGAAGGTGGAGGGGGCGGTTTACTTTGCTTTCGGGCCTGAGAGCCTGGACTGGCTAGTCTTCTGGCCGTGGATGACGTTCGTCCCGACGCCGTATTTCGAGGGGACGCTCTGGTCCGGCGTCTCATATCCTAACCTCCCCTCGACGATGCACACGATCCCAGAAAACCTCGCCCCCGGCAGCTACCTATGGCTCGGTGCAGTCCTGAACGCCGACGGCTCATTCGCGTCCGACATCGCCCTCTGCCCCGTTACCATACAGGCCGCCGGCCGTTGACAGTTGCCGGTTGGCCCTGAGACAGGTCAATCGGGGATTCTCATTTGCTAAGCTGGAAGGCACGTTCACATGCCATTCCAGGACTTGATCCACGAAGTTCACGAAGGGCCACTAAGCTCCTTCTTCGTGTGTCTTCGTGCCCTTCGTGGATTCCTTCAGTGCTCAGCCGAAGCCGGGCGATGAGGCGTCGCGCAAAAGCCTCTCTTCAGAGCTTGCTCTTGACCGCACCAACCTTGCCATTCATCGTGAGCTTCTTGTCGCGGCGCTCGTCTATCTTGATCGTGGTCGAGACGCGCACGACCTCGTCGGAAAAAAGCGAGCTGTGCATCTTGGCCGCAACCGCGAGAACCTCGTCTAGCTCGCCCTCAATGACGGTCGCCATCGGCGTCAGCTGATACTTAACCCCGCTTTCCTCCAGCACACGCAGGCTTTTGGCGACGAACCGGCTGAGGCTGGGCGATCCCGTGCCTAACGGAACAACTGTTACAGAGCAAACTACCATCTGCCATTCCTCCCTTGAGATCATCCATTGATTTGAAGCGTTTCCAGAATCATACCACCTCAAAGAACCGACCAAGACCAGAAATTCAGTCAGACACCCTCTGAGATGAACTGCCGAACTGCCGAGTGGTCAATGAGGCGCGACTTATAGCCCTTAACTTTGAAGGAGGTGAGGATCGCCTTCTCGGTCAGGAACTTGGCTTCCGTCGCAGCCTCACGCAGACCCTTGCCGAGCACGAGCAGCGAGAGGAGGGACGCTGAGTAAAAACAGCCAGTCCCGTGGACGGGGCGCTTGCGGGATGATGATGCGAGCTTGGTCTGCTCTGGGATGAAGTGGCCTTCTGAGCCATCGAAGAGAAAATCCTCGCCGCCAAAGCGACCGCTGCCAGTGATCACGACCGACCTGGGGCCAAGTTCGCAGAGCCTTTTGGCGCACTCCGGGAGGTCTGCGCGGCTGTCGATTGCGCTTCCGGCGAGAAGGCCGGCCTCATCAACATTGGGCGTGATGACGTCCGCCATAAGCAAAAGTTTCTCGCTCATCGCAAGCCTTCCCTGAGCCGTTATCAGTTGCTTGCCGGCCGATGAATGAAGGATCGGGTCTACGACTAGAATACCGTTAAAACGAGTTTTAAGCACGCTTTCGAGCACGTCGATTGCCGCCTCATCGCCAAGAAGGCCTGTTTTGATCCCCAGGACCTTACACGACTCCAGCGTCATCTCGAGCGACCTGCGCATCACATCGGTGCTACAACACGACACATCCACGACCGAATCTGGCGTCTGAACGGTGATCGCCGTGGGAATCCCCATGCCATAAAGGTCGAAAAGGCCGAACGTCTTGATGTCTGCCAGAAGTCCTGCACCGGCGGTGTTGTCCAGTCCCGCAAAGGAAAGGACATAACGCCTCTCTGCATCGCCGCGCTCGCTCTTGGGCATACCGGCCGGCACGTCAGGACTTGGCCTTGTCACGTTCCTTTGAGCGCTGTTCATCTCTCCTCGAGGAATGACTGCGGCTGGGCGGCAACCTGTCCGCCTCACCCCTTTGGTAGTATCGCACGGTGGGATAGGCTAGCTCGATGTCGTCGTGCTCCGCAAACCTTGCGAGTATCTCCTCCCACAAGCGGTTCTCAGACGTTCTGCGCTGTCTGGGCCGCGTTAAATAGCGGACTGTCAGCCTGATACCGTTGTCCTGAACCTTAATATATACAATGGGCTTCAGATTGCGGAAGAATATCATGTATCGCTGTGCCGCCTTTTTGAGCTCTCTCCTGGCCTCCTGCGACGTGTCGGCGAGCACGCGAGCCGCTATATCTTCAAGGATCGATTTGGTCTTCTGCCAATTGCTCTCGAAGGTAACAACGACAGAGAGCTCGTTCCATATGAAATTGAAGTCCTTAGTGTAGTTGGCAAGGGGCTCGCTGAGGACTTTGCCGTTCGGGACGTGGACGAGCCGGCCGGAGCTCTGGTCAGCGTCAACCCAGTTGCCGACCTCAACCAGCGTGAACTCAAAGAGCTTGATGTCGATGACGTCGCCGGTATAGCCAGAGACCTCGATCCTGTCACCCACCCTGAAAAGCCGTCTTGAGTGGATAAACACCCAACCGGCCATGTTTGCGACTAGGTCTCTCACTGCGAGCACAAGTGCTGCGGCCACCAGGCCCAACAGCGTGGCAATTGAATGAAAAGTGTCTGACCAAAGCCAGGCCAACAAGACTATGGCTAGAACCGTAAGCAGAGACGTTGTTCTCCGGCGCCACACGTAGGCCACGGTCGTGTCGGTAACACGTTGGTGTATCAGGCTGAGAACGAGCATCCGCAGCAAGACAAAGACCGCGATCAAGGCAATTGATACAAGGACCTTGCCCTGAAAGGAGGCCCGCACGGACCACCAATTGAACGCGTCCGAGGTAACCTGACCGAATGACATTACCTTCTTCTCACCCCGAGATGCGCTGGCTGTTCACAGACTTAGGGACGGCCCCGGCTTCCCGCCACCTGGCAGACCTTTATGCTCATCATGCTTGGTGACGAATGCAGCGGATCACAGTAAAATCACCGAGAGGGCAAATGTCGATTCGCGCTCGCCAGGCTGCCCAGCTCTTGATGCAGTCCCGCATAACACTGCACAACCTACTTCACACCCTTTTTCAGCACGGACCTCAGCCCCTTTATGGCACAGTACTCGCCGCACATCGTGCACACATCCTCGACATGTGGAGGCGATAAGGCCCTGACCTCGTCGAACCGACTCGGATCAAGCGCAACCTCTTTCTGTCTCTCCCAGTCAAGCTCACCCCTCGCCTCGGCCATTCTGCGGTCCCGGTCCAAGGCACCGGGAACGCCCTTTGCTATGTCCGCCGCATGCGCCGCTATTTTGGTGGCTATGACACCCGCGCGAACATCGTCAACCGTCGGCAGACCCAAGTGCTCTGACGGCGTTACGTAGCAGAGATAGTCCGCACCTGCAGCTGCTGCAATGGCCCCGCCGATGGCGCAGGTTATGTGGTCCCAGCCAGCGGCGATGTCCGTAACAAGGGGGCCAAGCACGTAGAACGGCGCACCATCGCAGAGCTTCTTCTCGAGTATGACGTTCGCCTCGATCTCTGGGATCGGGATGTGGCCCGGACCCTCGATCATGCACTGGACCTCGGCATCGAGCGCTCGCTTATGCAGCTGGCCGATCTTCAGAAGCTCGGCTATCTGGGCGCGGTCCGAGGCGTCTGCCAGCGAGCCGGGCCTCAGGCCGTCGCCGAGGCTCAAACAGACATCGTATTTCCTGGCTATGGACAACAGACGATCGAACTGCTCGAACAGGGGGCTCTCCTGCTCGTTGAAGAGTATCCAGCTGGCCAGAAACGCCCCACCCCTGCTTACTATGTCCGTCATACGGCCCTGGTCTATCATCGTCTGAACAACGTCCAAAGTAACCCCGCAGTGAACGGTAATGAAGTCAACCCCGTCCCTGCAGTGCGTCTCGATTGCATCGAACATATCGTCAGGCGTCATGTGGACCACACCCTCCCTCAGACGGGCAGCCGAAATGGCCGCATCGTAGATGGGAACCGTCCCGACGATAACGTCGCTCGCTCGCAGCACGGCCTTCCTGACAGCGCGGAGGTCGCCACCCGTGCTCAGGTCCATCACCGTGTCAGCGCCCGCCTCAATAGAGACCTTGACCTTCTGCACCTCCTGCTCGATGTTGGCGCGGTCCGTGGAGGTGCCGACGTTAGCATTGACCTTGGTCGTCAGGCCAGTGCCTATACCACACAATCGCCTGTGTTCACGGGATGTGTTGCACGGGATCACGATCTGGCCTGATGCGACACGCTCTCTTATCACATCAGGGTCCAGGTGCTCCTCTGTGGCCACCTGCAACATTTCAGGGGTCGTGTGCCCCTTCCGCGCCTCAGTTATCTGCGTCATCTTCTCGTTCGGATTCCTCTACCATTATTATATTCCCTCTAGCCCCTTCAATGGACACCTCAAAATGGGTGGCCAAACGTCTCAATCAAAAAAGAAGGGCGAGGCACAATCACGAACCTCACCCTTCGCTGAGTTGGTCTCTGTCTAGTTCAAGTTATCTGTGAACCTTAGGCTGCACAAACGCCAACGGATAACTCGTCCTGTTGGTAAGGTCTGTTATGGCGCCATACAGCAGGTATTGGCCATTTTCCCAGATAACCGTGCCTCGACCGTTTATCTTCGTCGCGGTGGAGAACAATATGTCCCTGACGTCTATAAACCACATGTTGTTAGGCGCAATCTCGTGATCGGCTATCCCGACGAGCTCGCCCATGCTATCAAACAAGTTGACGACCACCACGCCGTTCTCGTCGCCCTTGTTAGTAACCGCCAGCCAGCTGTCAACGCCATACTCGTCATTGATCGACCAATACGGAATGAACATCGACTGGCTATGCTTCGCCTCGAAGTTGATGGCGAAGCCGGTGTTGAACGTATCACTGTGGATGATACCCCAAACGTTCAAGAGCGGATTGGCGACGCCCATCGAGATGGTGCCACTGCCGCTACCGTGCGGGACGGATGTCTCACTCAGCTTCAACATCCCCGAGCTGTAAAGACCTCCAAGCTGTGTTTGAGCAGCACCCACGACGTCGCCGTTGAGGTCAAGCAAACTCACAATTGCAGGACCTGGGCTCTCCGTCAGGTTAGTTACTACCAGCCACGTATCCAGCTGCTGCGAGGCGCCGGTGATGTTGATGGTGAAGTGTGTGCCCTCCGGCATCTGCACTATCGTCTCGCCGTCCGAGAAAACGAAGTAAAAGCTGTGCACACCCGCAGTAAGGAACGTCCGGTACGAGTAACGACCATCATAGGGTTGGCCCTCCTCAAGGGTCATCTGGCGGTTCTCGCCATCGATAACGATGATCGCCGAGACCGGCGGATCGCTGTCCTCATCGTAGTAATCAATCGAGAACGTTACAGCATCCAACGTCGTTGGCGCCTCGGGCGAGATCGCAAAGTTGCTCAAGACCGGCGGCGCCTTGTCCACGGACTTCGTTTGAGGCCTCCAAGACCGGGTCCCGACAGCCAACGAGCCAGACTTCAGTGCGAACCCGTCGTGCGCGGCCTGGCGAATCGCATCAAGGTCAACGGCCTTCCCTTTCCTGGCCGACAGTGAGCCCGCAACGAGATGAGAGATGTCGCCCAGACCTTCTGACGCAGCTCCCGGCAAATGGGAGAGCTCGGGACCACCTCTAACAATCAGCCCGCCGCGACGACTCTCGCCGCCAGACTGGTATGCCCAATACGGCAAGTCTGCGGACAGAGAGAATGGCTGATTGAAGCTTACCTCATAGGCTTTGCCGGTATCCGATACGATCATACCCCAAAGCGCTAGTATCCCACGTTCCCAAGTCAGAACGGCGGAGCCGGCCGACTCGGGGACATTAATAACGTCACCAATCCAGAGCGGCTGAAGCGTCCGAGGCTGAACGGTGAACGTCGTCGCACCAACCGGGTTGCCATCGAAATCGTAGAAATCAACGTGAAGATCAACAAAACTCCCGCCAATGTTGTTTATGGCAAGCAGCGTGTCTATCGTGGACTCGCTGGAAACCTGCCAGTAGGGCAGATAGGACCTCCTGATCTGCGGGTCCTTGAGCGTCATGGAGACGGCCTGCGTCTCGGCATTCTTCAGCATCGCCCACACCGCTATCGAGCCGCGGTCCCAAGTAACCTTCGCACATCCAAAGTGCGACAACTGATCATCAAAACGCTCCGAGAGGTCAATCTTGACCTGCTCGCCCGGGGCTATGGTGTGCGATATTGTGTCAATCTCCGTGCCCAGCCCAGCATAGAGATGCACAACCACGTCCACCGACGATGACAGCTGGCTGGTTCCCGCATTGCCGATCACGATGGTCGTGTCCTGCCCTGTCGAGTTCCTAACCTGCCAATACGGGATGTAAATCCCCGGCTCAACGATGGCCGGGCCGCTCAGCGACTCACTCGGCTCCTTGGGGAACCTTGTCGATGACCCATCATCATCAGTTGCCTCGAAGTAGAAGGAGTGGTCATCACCCAGCCCGATCTGGGTCCCGCTTATCGTTCGTGCGTAAAGCCCATCGGTAATGATGCCCTCCTCAAGAACCAGATCGAACCGCGTCCCATCCAGCACGAGCGCCACCTCGCTCGGTCTGACGCCATCGGGGTCCGCGTAGTGGACAGAGAAGACAAAGTCAACGTCACTGTCGCCGGAAATCGGCGAGACCTTGCCTTCCGAAAGTATCGGGATCGCATTGATCTGAGGACCATGGAACGGCTCCAGAGGAGGCGCAGGAAGCATCGTAGCCCCGCTGGCCGTGTCCTCGAAATCGAAGTAATAGATGTGCGAACCGTATCCTATCAGGTCGCCCGCCACCGTGTATCGGTAAGTGCCGTCCGAATCGAAATCGCTGTACAGCGACATCTGGTGAGGCACACCGTCAATGACGACGTTTGCCCTAGCCGGCGGCTGGTCATCTATGTCCTTGTAATGGACGGAATATATGTAATCGTCAGAGGTGTCGCCGCTTGCGGGCGTTATTGTTCCATCCTCGAGAATAGGCGAATTGTTGACAATCAGGTCACTCAGCTCACCCGCTACTGGGCACTTGACCCATTCGTTGACGGAGTACTCGAACTCGAAGTGGTATGTATGGGTGCCTACGCCAAGCTCCTCACCCGTCGTAGTATAGGTATAGGTCCCATTGAACGGCGTCTGGCCCTCGCCGGTAGGCTCAGAAAGCGCATGAGCCTCCCCGTCTATATAGACGAGAGCCGAGACCGGCGGATCGTCGTCAGGGTCAGAGAAATTCACTGAGAACACAAACTCCTGGCTGAAGTCGCCGTAAACCGGATCGACCCCCGCATTAGTCAGGTCCGGCTTGTTATCAATGACCGGACCCGAGAACTGGTCTTCAGGTGCCCCGGCCGGCAACAACACGGGAGTGTTGCCCACCCAATTGCCATCTGTGAACTCAAAGTAATAGCTGTGTTCACCCTTGGACAGCGTGAAATCCGTATAGTATTCGTATTCACCGTTGGAGGGAACACCGACCCCTGTGAACACCATCCTGTGAGCCTCACCGTCGATATAAACATTAGCGTCCAGCGGCTCATCGCCATCCGCATCAAAGAAGTGCACGCCGAAGCGGAAAGACTGGTCGCTGCCACCGATCGAGGGCGAGACCGAAGGACCGGTCAGCACGGGCGGAGTGTTGAAGCCCCTGTTGGCTATCCGGTAGATGTTGCCATCCCAACAGCCAAAGAACAGCTCACCCTCTCCATACTGCTTGGCTGTGTACTCCCCGCCGCCCTCGCTGCTAAGCGGCGCTATCGACACGCCAGATATCCACACCTTGCTTCCAACGTTCTCCCACCAGGTCAACTCGCCCTCTTTGCGCGCGACGAAATCAGGATCGGTAGGCGCCCGGACTGCGTAAAGCTTCGCATCGCTCGCCCCGAAATAGACCACTCCCGCAGAGTCCACGGTAATCGAGCCGAATATCGAGCCGCCCGGGACGTAGGACCAGCCAAGCTCTCCGGTGTTTTTGTCGATCGCATAAAGCGCATCTGACGCGATATAGACGTATTGGCCGTCAATTGCAGGCGAAGAATACTGCACGGGAGCGCCCGTGTCGTACTTCCATACCATCTCCGGCTCAAGACCACCGACGGTGAAGTCATAATCAAGCCGATAGAGGCAGTGATCGAACGACCCAATATAGACAGTATCCACGTTCCCATTGGTCTCCACCGAGGGCGAGCTGTTGACCATGCCGCCCGTCTCGAACGTCCAGACCAACAGACCGGAGGAGTTGATGGCATAAACGTAGTTGTCGTAAGAGCCAAAATAGACAGTAGAGTCGGTCCCCTCGGCCGCAGTGCACTGCACCGCACCGTGCGTTGGAAGGTCATACGACCAATTGAGCGTCCCACGTCGCCCATTGATGGAGTAAAAGGTTCCGGAGTAAGAGCCTATATAGACATCTCCGTTGACCCCAACACAAGGAGAGCTGTCCGCAATGTTGGCAGCGCTGAATATCCACCTCAGCTCGCCTGTCCAAGTGTCAAGCGCAAAGACCGTCCCGGACCTCGAGGCAACAATGATGCTCCTCTCCTGCCCAAGAGCTGGCGTGCAATCCACGTAGTCGCCCGTGTCATATTGCCACAGGACGTGCGAGAAATCGCTCGCTATCGCATAGATCCTGCCATCGCGGGACCCGGCAAAAATGGTCGATTCAGACCCCCCGATCACCGGGGTGCCCTTGAGGGGTTGGCCTATATTGAGCGTATCCATAACCGGCATCGTGGGCCCAAACGCCTCGTTCTCCAGCGAGTTATTGTCCTGATAGCGATTGAAAGACGGCCACTTCGCGATTGTGGGACCCACATACTCAAACTCGGGAGCCCGCGCCCTCGCGATGGCCGGGGGCGGATTCCTCTCAACATCAGCATTGCCGGGGTCGGACGTCAGGACGCCGTGGCTCCTGGGCTCGTTGTAGAAGGGCATCTGGCCCTCGTAGTAGAAGTCAAACCAGAACGTGTGCTCCCCGTACTCCGTGTACGTTGTTGTGTAGGTGTAAAGCCCGTCAAACTGGGACCCATTGCCCGGCAGAAGCTCCATGTTATGCTCAACGCCATCGATGTATATGTGGGCATTCAGCGAGCCCACCACCCCGGTATTTATGCCGGAGACGCGACGCTCCGGGTCGAAGAAGCGGATGCTATACGTGTAAACCCCAGGCGGCCCAACCGCCGGCGTTACCTTCCCATCACGCAGAAGCAGCGTAAAGAGCTGGCCGTATTCAGGCAACCTCGTAGTGCAAGGCTCAACATCATCCCTCGGCCAGTCCGGATGAACCGCCGTCGGATTGTCCGTGAACTCGAAATGGAAGCTCGGCGTGTCGTTCGTCGTGGTCATGTGGAACGAATACCTATCCTCCCAGGGCACAGAAGAGTTGCCTATCACGGAGTCCCCACGCATCGTATATGCTATGTTGTCCAGATAGACGTCCGGAACCTGCGGCGAATCCTCATCCGAATCATAATACCAAACCGACAGGTCAAGAACGCTCTTGTTGGGCCTAGATATCGTCCCATCAAACGTAACATCCGTCTTGACGAAATATAGCTCGGGACACATATTCGGCCCCGCATAGACCTCCGACACAATTGGCGCGTTCTCCCCAAAGCCATCCTCGGTCTCAAAGAAGTAGTTGTAGCAGCCGTTTTGGTTGTAATAAATGTATTCCCGCAGTGCCGGGGCCGCAACCGAGCCATCGGACACATACTCGTATGTCCCGAGTCGCCGATCGTCATCGCCCGTGTCGAGCTGATAAACCATCCCCTCCCAAATACCCCACGGCGGACCGTAGCTGTTGTAGTCGCTAGGAGGCCCAGCAGGGTTGGGGTTGTCCGGATCAATGTGGAAAGGCGGGTAGCCCAGATCGGGATTATCATCTCGCCAAAACGTGTAAAACCCGTCAACATAGAGAATGATCGGGTTCTCAGGATGTGGGACCTCCCTATCATAGACCCCTACCGAACCACAATCCGGGTCGAAATAGTCAATATTATACGTAAACACCGTCGGCACACGGCCCATCCGGTTGTCCTCGGTGTAGCCTACCTTTGGGTTCACATCCGCAAACCGGAACCGGCCCACAACGTTTTCCTTTATCTTCATCACCCAGCCAGTCTCGTAAAGATCGCCGCTCATCGGGTCCTCGTTGCGGCCATCGCCACGGACGTAAACGTAGCCGCCCGAGATTATTGGTGAACAGACAATCGTCATGTTGTCGTGGGGAAAGACCTTCTCGTGAAACGGCGCCTTCTCAATGCCACGGTGATTCTCCATGCTCGCCGTGTGGTATCGGAAAACAACTTGACCGGCCAAATAACCCAGCAAATCGTTGTCCATGGAAGAGATGACCTCTAGCCAACCATCGCTCGTTACAGTCCAGATCAGCCCCTTGCCGTCTAGAACCGGTGACGGGGCCACCTCGTAGCTGCCGCCCGGCGCAAAGTTCCACCGCCCCGGCGGTTGATCGGCTTCGCAAGATGTAACCCACACCAGCTGACCTTCAGTCTCGCCGAAGTAGTTCTTGGTAGGGTCCATCCCTGTCGTAATATCGATCGCATATAAGGAGCGGTCGCTTTGAACGTAAAGGGTGTCATTTGAGATGATCGGCGTGGAAGCAGCCGGTCCGTCTAGATCGTAAGACCACCTCAGCCCCGCTGTGTACTTCCGGGGGAAGGCGCCGACGGGCATCCCGGGGTATGGAACGTCCGGGCCGATAATGTACTCGTCGTTGTTGTCTATCCAAATTGGTTGAGGCGGATCATCCTGGCTCCAACCCAAAAACTCCCAGTCATGGTCATCATACCAGGAATCCTCGATGCACAGAAGAGTGCCAGCCGGATCACAGATGTAGATTGTGGACGTCGTCACGCCAACGTGATTGTACTTCACCGGCGGTGGAGTGCCTTCCGGAGCGCCCGGGGGCGGCTCGCCCTCAACCCTGTCCTTGTTGAAGGACCACCCCATTCTCGGCACAACTACCGGCGAACCAGTTAGCGCGGAGCCCGCACTGCTCACCGCGTATGACCACTTCAGGTTTACAGCAGGATACTGCTCTGGCGGAACCGGCGGCGGAGGAGGCGGATTCAAAGTGGGTGGCGGAGACCAAGTAGTCGCTGTAATCGTGTGCATCGCATACAGATTGCCATCCTTGCCGGGAGCGTATATCGTTCGGGGCTGAACAACGCCCTTCCAGTATGTGCCCGAGCCCGGCGCGTCGCCAGGCGTATAATCCCAATACGTATATTGGGTTGTGCTGAGCGCCGGCGAGCCGCCCACATCAGCGTCCAGCGGTGTCTGTCCGTACAGGCCATACCACCAGTCCATGTCCCCCTCATTATAGTCGCCAAAGGCATAGGTAGTGAACCCATAACCGACGGAAGTGCCGCTCCTGTTCCCAAAGACATAAACTCGCTGATCGTTGGTATCTATTATGATGTCCGAGGCATCGGCTCCGCCAGCCGAAAATGCCGT
>Ga0164318_10006459_pt1 | contig 11342 bp, 14 predicted proteins | sample GuaBasSedimGuay9_FD_113734 | JGI IMG/M metagenome (GOLD analysis project Ga0164318, IMG submission 113734) | Subseafloor sediment microbial communities from Guaymas Basin, Gulf of California, Mexico - Guay9, Core 4571-4, 0-3 cm | ecosystem: Environmental > Aquatic > Marine > Hydrothermal vents... | reverse complement strand
TTGGAGAGCACCCTTCCAAGATTCCATTACAATATTATCGAGGTCCTCGGGAAATTGGTGCAATATTGATTTCACTTTTGAACATTCCCGAGGTTCAAGTAAATAAGATTCTTCGCGAAAATGGAGAACAGAAAGCACTTCAATTTATTAAGCGAGATTTAAAGGTTTTTATTCAACCTGGGGTTGAAATCGTGAATAAAAATTCAAAATTATAGGAACTTACCAAATGAAAACCATACGCCAAAGATATGTGTTATTTGAAGTATTTACATTGCCTAAGAATGTGTCAATTCATATTTTTAAAGAACAAATAATGAAAGTAATATGGGATCAGATGCAAATACTTTTTGGGCAGAAAATTTGTTTTAAAGCTGGACTATGGATGATTAGATGGGATCCAATTAATCGAATTGGGATAATTAGGTGCGATAATGTTTCAAAATGGGAACTTATTACAAGTATGACCTTCATAACTAGGATAGAACGTATTCCTGTGATTTTTCATACTCGCAAAACTTCAGGGACAATAAAAAAAACCCTTAAAATTTGGCGTGAGATATTCAATACAATTCCACCTAAAAGAGATGATCAGTAATTTTCTTTTATAAATGCTAAGAAAATTAAAGGTAGAATTTAATATCATAATATATGAATCGAGATCGATACCCGTTTTTTCAAAAGAGGACTCCGATCACGGAAGGGTTTTTGATTTCGGTTGAAGAATATGATAATTTTCTAAAATCACCCCAATTACCGCGGTTATATAGCGAATATAGTTCTATTTTATGCGTTTATGCTATTTACCCAAAACTTTCTCGGATTACTTGCTATCCTGGGAATTTTTTCACTGTTGTTAAAATCTATTTTAAATTTACAAATGAAGGAATGAAAGAATACAAAAAACATTCTCAACTATTAAATTCTTATTCTGTTATTCATACGACAGGTTTGAGTAGAAGCAACTCCTCTTATATTGTAGAATATTACATTGGAGTATCAGATGAACATTCTCAATGGATTAAATTCAAAGAATTGATTGATCAATTCAGAAGCAGTTCAAATATTCAACGTTGTGAAGGAGAACTTATTCATTTTCAAGATCATTTCGAAAATGGATAATTTTTTTTTTTATTGAACATTGTAATTGTTTGAGTATTTCAAAAATTTGGTACTTATAATACCACCAGTTGATTTTATGGATGGAACTTCAACAGATGTTTCCTATGATTTGGAAGAATTACGCAGTTATAAATATATTTTGGGTGAATTTGGTATTCAAATGCTTATCGCAATTGCACGTGGAGCAGAAAATCGTGATTCTATCCAAATGATGTCGGGTGTTCCTCATGCTTGTATCTCAGGAAGAATGCCTGTTCTTTTGAATTTAAAACTAATTGAACAACATGGAGAAGATAGTTATAAAGTATCAGCTCGTGGATACGAATTTCTAAAGTGTATCAAAGAATATTGTTAAATAATAATTTCTGGGCAATGATGAACCTATGACAAATGATGCAAAGCAGATGAAATTGTCGCCCCACACTGAGCCTATTCCTTAAAAAAAACTAATTTTTCATCTATTATTCTCACTTTTTCTTCAATTTCATTTACTCGGGATTGAAGTTGCAAGATTTGATAGATAAGTGATTGAAATGAAGATATCCCAAAGGTATGAATATCCAAAATGAGGATTACGTAACTATTCAAAGAAAAATGACCTTTCCTTTCCAATAATGACATTTTAGTTGATTTTTTTATCCAGACCACCTTTTCTAGCATTTTTCTGGCAGAATGATCATTACTTAGATTTTCAATTGATTTGGGAAATAATGGAGATACACCTGGAGATGGAAGCTTAATTAAAGCTGTGCGAACCCAATTGCTAAAATTTGTAAAAAATTGAGAATTAGGATGATTTTGTTTCAAATAATGCATCCATTGATGATATTTTTCAAGTGGAATATACAATTTCAAGCGAACCATTTCAACTTGGTTATAATCTCGTTGATTCGACATTAAATATGAAATAAATCAGGAAAATATGTATATATTCCTATTTTGATCCTATTATAGGATCTATAAAACGCGAACCTTTAATTTACATTCCCAAAATAAATGTTTACAGCAAATTTTTTTAGAATTTAGGTGTACAATAAATGAAAGAGAATGAGCAAAATTTTATTGATGAAATTGCAGATAAATCCGAAATGACTATAGGGGATTCCATTGTTCCTCCAAGAACAGATAAAAAGCGCGAAATACGCGTAGCCCTCGCGGGATTAGGAAACTGTGCAGCTGCTTTGGTAATGGGAACCGAATATTATAAAAATATCAGTCCTGTAGACTCATATATCAAGGGTTTGATGAATCCAAGTGTTGGAGGATATCTTTACCGTGATATCAAATTTGTAGCTTCTTTTGAAATTAATGCTCTTAAAATTGGAAAGGATGTTGCAGATGCAATATATGAACCTCCTAATGTTGTTCAACCAATTGTTCCCCATGAAAAAATGCCCAAACTAAATGTAATTGTGCAACCTGGACCAATTTTAGATGGATGTGCACCACATATGGTTGAAAGTTTTCATCGTTACGATCCCCAAAAAATCGAACCCGTTGACGTTGCTCAAGTCCTACGAGATACAAAAGCAGATATTTTGGTAAACTTTCTTCCTGTAGGATCATATCATGCTTCAAGAGCTTATGCACAAGCGGCAATAGATGCTGGTTGTGGATTTATTAATGCTATTCCAGAATTTATTGTAAGTGAACATGTAGAAGGTGATAAAGATTGGGTGGCAGAATTTGAAAAAGCGGGGTTACCATGCGCGGGCGATGATATAAAAAGTCAAGTTGGAGCCACGATCTCTCACCGTGTTTTGGCTAAACTCTTCTTGGATCGTGGAGTAATTGTAAAAAACACGTATCAATTGAATATCGGAGGCAATACTGATTTTGAAAATATGAAAATGGAGAGCAGGCTAACGACTAAGAGAAAGTCTAAGACGAGTGCAGTTACCAGTGTTTTACCATATGATATTGATTGTCGAATTGGACCTTCTGACTATGTACCATTTTTACGAGATAAGAAAATTTGTTATATCCGCATTGAGGGTGAAACCTTTGGAGGTCTTTCATTAATTGCAGACATGAAACTTCGTGTCGAGGATTCGCCAAACAGCGCTGGAGTGGTTTGTGATATTATTCGAGTGATGAAATTAGCACTAGATCGTAAAATATCTGGTCGTTTAGAATCGATCAGTTCTTTTTCATTTAAACATCCTCATATTCAACCCCCGTCAGATGTAATTGCCAAACAATGGGTGAAAGAATTTATCGAAGGTAAGCGAGATCGATAATATCCTTTTCTTTTTTCTTCAAATAACTATTTAACCGATTATTTTTTAGGTTAACACCAGATTATTTAATATAGATACTTTGATCTAGGTATTAAAGAACAACAAGTCGAGCAACCAATATGCAAGCATCAGTCGCTATTAGTTATTTCCACCGTAAAATTGGACCCATTGTGTATTACAGCTTCCCTGAAGATATTCTAACAGAGGATGAAAAGAGTCGTCTGGCAGAATTCATGGATCAAATTTACGAAGAGGGATATTTTACACACAAATTTGGAAAGCTAGCTTCCATGAATTATTATTTTGAAATTAACAGTGAATGGGCTCGTGGAAATAAAGAAATGTTAATGGTATCCTTTGTTATTGATAAAACTCCAAATCAAATGGAAGAAGCTATTTTTAAAGAATTCACTCGAGAATTTGCTGAAAAAATGAAAACTCAGAAAAATCTCTTTAAAGCTTTTTATAGTACTGAAGATACTCAAGTATCTGAAGCAGATTATCCGAAAATAAAAGAGTTTAATTCTAATATCAGATTTTGGCTCAAAGAACTTTATTGGACTGGGGTAGAAGAATTAAGGGAACGAACCGAAGAGGAAAAATGGGCTTCTATAATGAGTAAAAAGGAGATCTTCAATGTAATTAAAAAACTATCCAAAGGTCCTATTTCGAATGAAGATTTGCAGAAATGGTTTGAAGTGGTTTTTCCCAATTATTCTTTTGAAAAAATCATAGAAGAATTACAAGAACAAAAATTTGTGTTTGTTAATTCAATTGGACAAGATTCTTATGTACTTTTGGTAAAAGATGTCTCGATTATGCGTGTACCTCCCAATTGCGTGATAGATTTAGAAGAAGAAGATTCTCCTGAAATGTCTGATTTAACAGAAATTTATATCAATGAAGTCCGAGATTTTTTTGAAACATATAGCCCTTCTTCGATGGATTCACTGGAATTATTCACTATTTTTGCCGATTCAAAGAAATATAACATTATCACACAGCTGCGGCAAGGACCACTTGCCAAAGATAAAATTCTTTCTCTATATTCAGAAGATTCATCAAAAGAACTTCTGGAAAATCTAGAATTTTTAAAACAGAAGAATATTATACAAGATTTTTCATATGCAGGTGAGCACTTATATTTACTGAAGACCGATATAGTTTTAACTGCGAGCTTTCCCGAGTATTTAAAAGGACTTTTACCAAAAGAAACCAAAGGATACATTGCTCGGGCTTATTCTTATCGAAGTATTACTTCTAATTCAGATGATGTTTAGTTATTTATTCCCCTTTTATTTTAGATTTTCTTTTTTTCTACTTATCGGTTAATCTCATAGCATTCATATTTTCATCATTTTCCGCTTAAACTCTGAGTTAATGCTACACTAAGGCATAGTTAAACCATTACTATGACTAAGCCATTATGTGCCCTAGGCCACTAATCATGCTAAACCGTTAGGGTGCATCTCAGACTTTTAGCAGAAATTACTATGGGAAAGATTTAAGCGGGATGGAATTTAATTATTCATCTGTTATAGAAAAATTGAATAAATTGTGACTTCTCATGATTCGCTGCGTAGCATTTGATTTGGATGACACTCTTTTCAACGGAACTCTTCTTGTTGAAAAAGCTCGAAAAGCATCAGTGCAAATGATGATAAATTATGGATTACCCGTTCCAGAAGATTATGCAACGCAGATGTTAAATGAAATTGTAGCAGAGTTCGGGAGTAACAATGAATTTCATTTGGATAATTTGATAATTCGACTCCGGAACGATCCCAATGTTCAACTAAGTCGAAAATTCAACATCAATAAATTTGTTGCTGCAGGAGTTATGGGATATCATCGCGAAAAGGTTAAACACTTCCATTTATTTAAAGATGTGGTTAAAACATTGCAGAAATTGCAAAAACTTGAGATTAAAACGGCAATAATAACAGATGGCTCTCCTAAAAAACAGTATGAGAAGATACTACGTTTGAAATTAGAACCCATTGTTGATGAAATTTTGATCTCTGATGAAGTAGCTGCGCGCAAACCCCATCCATTTTTATTTGAGCTATTCTTAAATAGATTTCACTTAAAGCCTCAAGAAATGCTGTATATAGGTGATCGAGTGGATAACGATATTGCTCCTGCAAAATCAGTTGGAATAATTACTGCTCTTATTCATCGGGGTACGAAATATGATCCAAATATCACAAAACAGAGATTTCTGGTGAAGCCAGATTTTCATCTGAACAGTCTCTATGATCTTTTTGATATAATCGAAAAATATAATTAAAATCCATCTCTTTTTAATTACAGTGCTCTAAATGGGTAAATCTTCTAAATCTGGACGTAGTGGTGGTGCTTCAATTCGTAATGGGAAAATGAAAGCATCTCATATACTCGTTAAAAAACTAAGTCTCGCTCAACAAATACGGGATGAACTTGATGCTGGAGCTGATTTTGCAGAAATGGCTCGGAAATATTCTGAATGCCCGAGTAAAAAAAAAGGTGGGAATCTGGGTGAATTTCCAAAAGGAAAAATGGTAGATGAATTTTGGAATGCATGTACCAAGTTGCAAATTAATCAAATTTCTGAACCCATCAAAACACAATTTGGGTATCATTTGATCAAAAGAACAAAATAACCAAATTTTCCAAGTGAAATTGGAATATTTTCAATTACATGATTTTTTTTTTGGAATTTTTCCAATTTTTCACATCTGCGGATATTTTTTTTACAACTTTTAAATACTAATATTGAATTCATTGATACTGTTGATAAAAAAATCGCCATTTTTTATTAACTTTAAAATTTTCATGTAATAACTGAAATAGATTCAATAGGAATCAACAACCATGACTGACATCACAAATTCTAATGTTTCACATCATCATTCCTTCAATTCAGGAGATCTTAACCATTGTCCCGAATGTAATTCATTCAATATTATTATTGATCAAGCTCGCGGTGAGAATGTGTGTGCCACTTGTGGCTTAGTACTCTCCCATCATTTGATCGATAATGCACGAGAGGGTCGACGCGCGTTTTCTTACTCTGAAAAAAGTAAACGGGATCAAACTGGAAGCCCCGTTTCGCCCTTATTGCCTGATCTTGGCTTGTCCACAGTAATTGATACAAGTATACAATTATCTCAACGAATGAAGCGAATTATCAAATGGAATACACGCATGAGTTGGAGTAACCGTAATATGCTCATTGCAGCTACCGAAATCAAAAGAATCGGGGCATTATTGAATCTTCCTCAACGAGTTAAAGAATATGCTGCAAAAATATACCGACAAGCATTTAAGCTGAAATTATTACGTGGGCGCTCTATTAAAGCCATGGTAGTTGCTTGTCTTTATTATGCTTGTCGTTCTGACCGAATTCCCAGAACAATGCAAGAAATAATGAGATTTTCAGACAGTGAACCTCGGGATGTTCGCCGATGTTATCGCACAATTATTCGTGAACTGAAATTGACCGTACCTGCATTAGATCCAATTCTTTTAGTACCGAAATATATTACTGCTTTACAGTTAGACAATAATGTAGAAAAAACTGCCATAAAAATCATCAAACATTATCGTAAACGATATAATGTGGCAGGTAGAGATCCTAAAGGTATTTTAGCCGCTGCATTATACGTTGCCAGTCTGTATCATCATCAACCCCGTTCACAGAGCAGAATCGCGAAAACCATCAAGGTTACTGAGGTTACTCTTCGTAGTAGATTCAAAGAAATCAGTCGATTTGTGAAAATCCCTGCTGTTCCATCCTTAATTTCACCATAATTTTTTATCTAATTTCAAAAATAAAATGGAACCGGCAGGATTCGAACCTGCGAAAAACTGGATTAGAAGTCCAGCTTCTTATATACCAAAAATATTCAAATTTATTTTACCTGGCTAGAAAACGGTTCCGTAATTATTATTAATAAAATATCAAACATAAATTTTGAATTTTATGCTTGGGTCGAATAAGTTTTTTATCCTTGAATATCTAAATGTACTACATATAGAAGTGGTGTTTTGGTGTGAAACTCGAGAAAGCGAATGAAACCGTGTGGTCGATTAAGCGGAAGGAAAAGCCCGGAAAATTTGAATGCCGTTTTACAGAGATGGATGGAATGATCACGCGCGTAACTTTAGCATTGGAAAAAAGAGACGAGCGAATAGAATTTGAAATGTCTCCAAATGAGTTTGAGAGTTTTTTTGAAATTTTAACAAATTTTAAAGAAACGATTAGCACGCCTTCGAACGAAAATATTAACAAAGTTTCCAATCAAGATCATTATATTTCAAGCGAATCTTCTATAGCTCAACCAAAGCCCTGGACACCTGGAATGACGCAATCGGATCAAGATGAAATTGACAGGTTGGTTAAAGATTTTGCAGAAACAATTCCTAGTGAACCTGTCGCAGAAGCAGTTTCATCAAAAAATGTTGCAATTTTGGCTTCAAAAAAACCAATTTCAATTGGATCTAAAATATCATCCACTGATGAAACAGCGACTACCCCATCTTCTTCAAAATCTAGTGCTACTCGAAAACAACGCTTAAGAGAGACTGATTGGGATCCATGGTAGTGCATTGCGTAAAATAATCAAGTAGAATCAAATTCAAAAAAGAAATAGAAAAATTTTGATTTTTTAAGCAACCGCAGGAAAGTTTACGGCAATTCTCTGGGCAGCAATTCTGAAAACCTTTACAGTTTTCATCAAATTTTTAATATCACGCCCAGCACCAACTAAAACAAATCTTACTGCATTGGTGACAACAATATAACCATTATCGGCTCTAATGATGGTTTCTGAAAGTGGTTCATTAAACATATTCATCATGCCCATTTTTCCTGTCATTACCATTGCTGAGGCGATTCCACTTAATGCATCACTATCAACTTTATATGTAGGGAGCGCTGCATAAGCAATTTGATAACCAGTATCCGTGGTCAATGCTATTGCTTCAATATTGCAGTTTGAAGTGATATATGTTATTTCTGGCTCAAGTTTTAAGATATCTTCTGGATTTAATCCAATATCGCTACCGAATTGCGTCATAAGGTTTCACGTGTTGATATATGAAAGGAATATGGAGTGAACTTTTAATGGTCAATCCAATGATTTATTCCTAGTATTAATCCTTTTATTAACCCTAATAACTATATGATTTCACAATAAATAAATAATCGCTCACCCATGAAGAAAATCGCAAATAATTTTTAAGGTAAAGAATCGGAGATAATATGTAGGTAGAAGAAAAATTATTGGATTGAATAAAAAATGAGCCAATTAGAAGAATTTCTCGAATTACAAGATAGAGTATCCAAATTAGAAGCTTTATTGAAGAAGAAGGAGCAAGATATTAGCGAGAAAGATGAAAAAATCCTCCATTTAAGCGAAAAAATCAATCATTTAACTAATGAGGCAGTTAAGGCCGCTTCAGATACGCGCCATTTCCGCAGTATGATGTCGGTATTGGAAACTGACAAAAATAATTTAGAAAGAGAGCGTGCTCGCTTAATTAAAGAAGTAGACGCGCTGAATACACAATTAAAACAGTTCGCTCATATGATTGAAACTTCAAATCAAACAATTCAAGCAAAAGAAGAAATGTTACTTTCAAAAGAGAAGCAATTACAGACTAAAGATCTCTTGCTCGTAGAAAAAGATGAAAAAATCGAAGATTTCCGCCATAAATTCCAAGAAATGTCCGAAGCCACTGAGAAATATCAGGCTGAGAAATTTGCATTTATGGAACAGCTTTCAAATGAAAAACTCGAATTGGTGGAAAAATTAGGAAAATTAGAACGTGAGTTGGAAGAACGAGATAGAAAAATCAAAGATCTACGGAAAAAGAGTAGAGATGCCCAAGACGGCTTGTTAGGTGCTTCATTGGAGATGGAAAAAATCCGTGAAGAAACGTCAAAAACTGCCATGCAATTACAAGAAGCAAATCAAGAAATCGATCAATTAAAACAAGAATTAGAGCAATTACATCAAATAATCGATCAAACACCCGAACAACGCAAAGAATTGAGTATGATTCGCAAAATAAGTGATGAGAGTACAAAACCAGGGATGATGAAAAAATATAAAGAAAAAATTGCTTCTCTCGAACTACAGCTTAAAGAATGGCAAAAAATGGGGGCACAAACTGGGGTTCAAGCACCCACTGAGACACCAGAAGATCTTTTTGAACGTGAAACAGGAACATATCATAATATTTCCACTTTAATTACCCATTTTAAATTCCAAATGGCGAGTGTTAATCGATCAATTCGAATTATTCTCCCTGAAGCATCTTTTATAGAAGATTACGGATTAAAAGAATCAATGTTAGCCCTCCCTCAAATTGTGCTTAAGAATATCGCTTGTAATATTGATAAATCCAGAGATAGTGCAATTATAAAAGAACTGCAAGAACATAATTTTAAAATCACCGATTATAAGGATTCTCAATTATTTGCCTTAGCAATAGATAATACTTGTGCTGCAATTGCTGTATTTAACGCAGATACGCAAGTTTTAACAGGAATATTCTCCCGTAATCTTGAATTGGTAAAATTACTTTCGCAATCAATCATGACTCCTTTCATAAAAGGAACAAAATTGAATTAATAAGAATCAAAAATAAAAAAGAGTTAAATGAATTAATAACTAAGAAGATACATTAGGGGATAAAATATGGAAGATCAACTGTCACAAATTTCTCAGAAAATTGAAGAAATAAAATCCAATTTACACGAATTTGGGATATCTTTGACCCAAAAAGATCAAATCATTCAAAATAAGGATGAGCGTATCTCTGATTTAATGGATAAATTAGTTTCCGCCTCGAAAGAGAAAGATGAAGCTTTATGGGCAAAGATCGAATTGATGAAAGAAATTGCTGCAGAGCGCGAACAAACTCAAAGAGAAATCATTGAGTTAAAAATGCAGCTTTTAGAAAAAGATGAAAAGATCAAGAAATTAAAACAAAAACAACGTCAAGCTCAAGATGGATTGATTGGAACTTCATTTGAAGTAGACCGGATGAAAAAGGAAGTTGAAGAAAAAGAACGAAAAATCCAAGAAATTAAAGAAAAAGCCGATTCGGTTTCAATGGGTTTAACGGGAATAATTTATGAATTGGATTTGGCAGTAGATTATCTCAAAGATAGAATTAAAAATGCAACTAGATCTTTAAGAATTGTGGTACCTACTGTTGAATTTTTGCAAGAACATGAGATACTAGAACAATTAGAACAACTTCCAGATAGTTCTGTAGTAAATATCGCAACATCATTGAATTTGAGCGAACATCAAGAAATAATTGAAGGTTGGAAAAATCGGGGCTGGGTAGTAACAAATTATCCTGGAAAGAATTTTTTCATGATTAGTGCAGATGGTTCTGATGTTTGCATCGCTTTCACTGCAGGGACTCAAATATCTGGGTTTTACTCCAATATAGGTGATTTGGTTACAATATTCAACCAAGCACTGATGTATCCATTTATCAAAGGACAAAAATTATAGTTATGAATTTGAATAATATCTTGGGAAAAGCAAATAATATTTTCCGGTATTTAACTCTGTTTTTTTCTTTTCTTTCTTTCTGTGCGACAGAAGTAAGCCTCTTGATAAACTCTCATTTTGATGAGCCATCCTTTCAGGGGACGCGTGGGACTCATGGCAACTCCAATCCAAAAGATTGGGGCTTGAAAGCATCCATGAGAATGTACCGAAACCGCCAACTCTCGGCAAGTGTAGGGCTACCCAGTAAAATTCCATGGCGAATTCACATGAACTCGTGGTTGAAGCTCCGTGAAGAAAACGCTGCGAAACGAGAGTTGATGTCTCTCTTGTTCTTGAGACAACGCAGCTCGACCAAACAGGCACTAGCGTTAGGAACATACGGTGGGAAGTCGTATGCTTCACCTGAACAAAGAACGCTCGGAGTAAAGCGAGCGCCTACCGAATTTGATTTACGTTTATCATTAGG
>Ga0164318_10006457_pt1 | contig 11344 bp, 7 predicted proteins | sample GuaBasSedimGuay9_FD_113734 | JGI IMG/M metagenome (GOLD analysis project Ga0164318, IMG submission 113734) | Subseafloor sediment microbial communities from Guaymas Basin, Gulf of California, Mexico - Guay9, Core 4571-4, 0-3 cm | ecosystem: Environmental > Aquatic > Marine > Hydrothermal vents >... | reverse complement strand
GCCAGGTGATGACGTAGAATTGAAGATAGAGTTGATAACACCGATAGCAATGGAGAAGGAATTACGGTTTGCGATACGCGAAGGCGGACGTACAGTCGGAGCTGGTGTCGTAACTGAAATAATCGAGTAACGATACACTAAGGACCACGAATAGAAACACGAATGGCCACTAAGTGATTGTAGTATTTTTAGTGGTTTTTAGTGTTAATATTAGTGGCAATTAGTGTTTTGAATGAATGACAGGAGTGGAAAGCTACTAATGAGAGAGATTATTACATTAGCATGTACGGAATGCAAAAGAAGAAATTATTCTTTGAAGAAAGATAAAAAAAAGCATCCGGAAAAAATTGAAGTAAGTAAGTTTTGTAAGTTCGATAGAAAACACACCGTTCATAAGGAAATTAAATAGGGGTCTTTCGAAGTATTTGGCCCAGATATATAAAAAAGGAAGTAGGTGTTATCCCACGTTTTATGGGCTTAGGCCTGTAGCTCTAATTGGCTAGAGCTCCGGATTCCAAATCCGGGAGTTGGGGGTTCGAATCCCTCCAGGCCTGCCGAACAGCAGTGTTTGTCAATTAGTGAGAAAAACCCTTCCATAATATTTTAAACGGATAATTAATTCCATGAGTAAGTGCAGGGAATTAAAGATTCCCTGAAGTAGGGTCTTTTACACTTTTTAAGGTTTAATGTAAATTATATGGCAAATCGAGTAACACAATTTTTATCAGAAGTAAAATCGGAACTTAAAAAGGTTACCTGGCCTAGCAAAGATGAGCTGAAAGGGTCTACTATGGTCGTTATTCTTTTAACCTTTTTATTGGGATTTTTTATCGGGACTCTTGATTTTTTTCTTTCAAGAATTGTTACATTTTTAATAAGGTAAATTAGCGAGGTTTGTAATATGCCGATGAAATGGTATGTTGTTCATACTCAAACAGGCTGCGAGACACGTATAAAAGAAACACTTATGACCCGGGCAGAGTCACAGGGAATGGAAGATAAAATAAGTCAGGTTTTAATCCCTACGGAGAAGGTTCGGGAAGTTAAAGACGGGCAGAAAAGAATTACAGAGCGTAAATTCTTTCCAGGCTATGTGCTTGTAGAAATGGATTTAACAGATGAAACCTGGTATTTGGTAAAAAATACTCCAGGTATTTCAGGCTTTGTCGGTTCTGGTTCAAAACCGGTTCCGCTTGATGAAAGTGAAATACAGACAATTATTCAGCAGCAAGAAGAAAAGAAAACGAAACCCCAGCCAAAAGTTGTTTTTGAAGTCGGTGAAAGTGTTAGAGTCAAAGAAGGAGCCTTCGCTAATTTTAACGGGACAATAGAAGAGATTAATCCTAATAAAGGCAAGTTAAAAGTGATGGTAACAATATTTGGGCGAGCGACTCCTGTTGAGCTGGAATATTGGCAGGTTGAAAAGCTGTAAGACGCAGATAATCGCAGATTGCACGCAAATAGTCGCAAATGATATGAGAATATCTGCGTGGATTCGCGTTAGATTTGCGTTAATTTGAGTTTTGAAGGAGAGGATACATGGCTAAAAAAGTAAAGACAATAATAAAGTTACAAGTTCCTGGAGGGCAGGCAAATCCGGCTCCTCCTATTGGTCCTGCTTTGGGTCAGCATGGATTAAATATCATGGATTTTTGTAAAAGATTTAATGACCAGACAAAAGATAAACAGGGATTAATTCTTCCTGTTGTTATTTCCGTATATGAAGATAGAAGTTTTTCGTTCATCATGAAGAGTCCACCTGCCGCAGTTTTACTAAAGAAAGCTGCAGGATTAGCAAAAGCGTCGGGAACTCCAAAGAAAGAAAATATCGGAACAGTTACAAAATCTCAGGTTATGGAAATTGTAAATCAAAAAATTAAGGATTTAAATACAGATAAAATGGAAAGTGCTGTTAAGATAATTGAAGGTACCGCAAGAAGTATGGGAATCGAAGTTGTGGAAGGATAAGTTATGGCAAAAGAAAGAAGCAAAAGATATAAAGCGGCAGTAGCGGTTGTTGAAAATAAAAGGTTAAAAATAGAAGAGGCAGTTAAGACGATAAAAAAGTACCCACCCGTAAAGTTTGATGAAAGCGTGGAACTTAGTTTTCAGTTAGGTATTGATCCTAAACAATCAAACCAGGTTGTTAGGGGAACAGTCAGTTTACCCCACGGAACTGGGAAAAAGGTCAAAGTACTTGTTTTCTGCCGAGGTGAAGAGGCCAAAGAAGCCGAGGAGAGCGGGGCAGATTATGTCGGCTCTGAAGAGCTTATTAATAAAGTTGCAGGCGGATGGATTGATTTTGATGTTGTTATTGCACATCCGAATATTATGAAAGAAATTAGTAAACTTGGTAAAGTTTTAGGGCCCAGAGGATTGATGCCTTCACCTAAAGTCGGTACCGTAACACAGAATATTGGAAAAGCAGTTAGTGAAGTTAAAAAAGGTAAAATAGAATTTAAATCAGATAGATCAGGTGGGTTACACCTTGCTTGTGGGAAGATTTCGTTTCAGGAAGAAAAGTTGGTCGAAAATGTTAAAGTAGTTATAAAAACTATTATTGACCATAAGCCTTCAGGTTCCAAAGGAATGTATCTGAGGAATGTTGCGTTGTCTACTACTATGGGGCCGGGTATTTCATTAGATGTAAGCGGATAAAGAAAATAATTCTAGGGAGTTTGATATGCCGGGGATAGAAAAACAATTAATGTTAAAAGAAGTGAAAGGTAAACTGGAAGGTAAGGACGTTTATTTTACTAATTTTAATAAAGTAAATGTTGAAGATTTTGGACGTCTGAGACAGGCAGTTTCAAATAAGAAAGCGCAAGGTATTGTTGTAAAAAACAGTATAGCACGAATTGTTTTAAAAGAGTTAGGGATGGAAGAGACCATTCCTGTTATTGATGGTTCGGTTTTTCTTGTTACTTCCAGCGAAGAGCCTCAGAGTGTTTCAAAAGAGCTTGTTAATTTTGCAAAAGGTCAGGAGGCGTTCAATATAAAGGGGGCTTTTATAGACGGAGACTTTTATTCTAGTGACTATGTAGTAGATTTAGCAAAGCTCCCATCACGTGAACAACTCATTGCATCGGTCGTTGTCGGTATTAAAGCGCCGATAACTAATTTTGTCTTAGGGCTAAGCGGCCTTATGCGTTCGTTTGTTGTTGTTTTAAATGAAATAAGCAAGAAAAAGAATTAAAAATAAATCAAATATTTTTTCGAGAGGAAGGAGATTTAAAATGGCGGAAGAAGCTGTAAAACAAGAGGAAAAAAAGCCTTCGGTGGAACTTTCTGAAAAACTTCAGGGCATCATGAAAACTATTGAAGAACTAACTGTGGTTGAATTGGCAACGTTAGTAAAAGCACTTGAAGAAAAATTTGGTGTATCTGCTGCTGCTCAAGTTGCTGTTGCTGCTCCGGCTGCAGGTGGTGCTGCAGGTGCTGCTGCAGGTGTGGAAGAGAAGACCACTTTTACGGTAGTGCTAGCTGCTGTAGGCGACAAAAAAATCAACGTTATTAAAGAAATTCGTGCTATTACAAATTTAGGATTAAAAGAAGCTAAGGAATTAGTTGAAGGCGCTCCAAAACCTGTTAAAGAAGGATCTACAAAAGAAGAGGCAGAAAAAATTAAAACTTCTTTAGAAGCAGTAGGGGCGACTATTGAAATTAAATAATTATCATCCTAATGTTTTAGATTCGTTTTCTTATCTAATACGACACATATTATTACCACTCGTGTGTTTTTCAACCGTGGGAATCAATATCAATAAATAAAAACGTTTTAATAAAAGGGGTTACTTATATATATGAGTACTGTAAACAAGAGGAAAAATTTTTCCAAGATTGTTGAATGTATGGATATACCGAATTTGGTTGAGATCCAGACAGATTCTTATTCCCACTTTCTGCAGTTATCAAGATCAGGTCGAAAAAGAAAAAGGCAGGGTTTAGAAGCAGCTTTTCAGGATTGTTTTCCGATCCAAAGTTTTGATGGAAGCTGCCGGTTGGAATATGTCAGATATGAGTTAGGTAAGCCTAAATATCCTATATCCGAATGCCATAAACGCGGAATGACATATGCTGCACCCCTAAAAGTTCGCCTGCGTTTGGTTAAAAAGGGTGAGCAGAAGGAACAAGAGGTATACATGGGTGAACTTCCTCTTATGACACCAAGCGGCACTTTTATTATTAATGGTGCAGAGCGGGTTGTTGTGAGTCAGTTACACCGTTCCCCCGGAGTTTCACTTGAACAGAGTATGCATCAGACAGGCAAGCGTATATTTAGTGTACGTATAATACCATACCGTGGAGCATGGCTTGAATTTGAATGTGATATTAATAACGTTTTATATGCATATATTGACAGACGCCGCAAAATTCTAGCAACGACATTATTACGTGCTTTAGGATTTTCTACAACCTATGACATTCTTAATTCTTTATATGAGGTGCGAACAATTTCTGAACTTAAGCGTGCTTCTTTTACTCAATTAAGCAAAGAAATTCTTGCTGATGATGTATATGATCAAACCTCAAACGAACTTATTGGTGCAGCGGGTGTGAGATTAACAAAAGATTTACTAGAATTTTTTATTTCGCATAATGTAAACGAAATAAAAGTAACCACGGTTAGTTATGATGATTATTGTGTTATTAATACTCTTGAACGTGACCCGTATCACAATTGTGATGAAGCACAGTTAGCAATTTATAAAAGAATCCGACCCGGTGATCCGCCGACTTTAGAGAATGCCTCAGATTTGGTTAGAAAATTATTTTTTGATGAACAACGCTATGATCTAGGTAAGGTTGGACGGTTTATGTTAAATCGTAAACTTTCCCTGGATGTTCCCTTAGATGTTACTGTTGTTAGGCCTGAAGATATACTGCAAGCTGTTGATGCATTGCTTAAATTGAAAAACGGAGTTATTAAAATTGACGATATCGACCATTTAGGTAATAGACGTGTTCGTTCAGTAGGCGAGCTTCTGCAAAATCAAGTCAGGGTCGGTCTTGCTCGTATGAAAAGGGCAACATTAGAACGTATGTCAATTTATAACCTTGATGCGGTAATGCCTCATAATCTTATTAATCCCAAGTTGGTTTCTACATCTATTAAAGATTTCTTTGGAAGAAGCCAGCTTTCGCAGTTTATGGATCAGACTAATCCTTTGGCTGAATTGACACATAAGAGGCGCCTAAGTGCTTTAGGGCCCGGGGGATTATCAAGAGAAAGAGCTGGATTTGAGGTGCGTGACGTTCACCCGTCTCACTATGGAAGAATTTGTCCTATTGAAACACCTGAAGGACCTAATATCGGGTTAATTGCTTCCCTAAGTACATATGCTCGTGTCAATGAAATAGGCTTTCTTGAGACACCATACAGGATGGTTAATAAAGGAAGAGTGAGCGAGGCGATTGAATATTTAACCGCGGATAAAGAAGATAAATATGTTATAGCCCAAGCAAATGCCCCGATTGATGGGAAGGGAAAATTTTGTAAAGATCGAATAGCATGCCGGTTCAAAGGTGATTTTCCGGAACTTCCAGGAGATAAAATTAATCTGATGGATGTTTCTCCGAAACAATTGGTCAGTGTTGCTGCTTCTTTGATTCCGTTCCTGGAACATGATGACGCAAATCGTGCTCTTATGGGTTCGAATATGCAGCGTCAAGCAGTACCTCTTCTTGAGACTGAGGAACCTATTATCGGTACTGGAATGGAGCATAAAGTTGCTAAAGACTCGGGTGTTTGTGTTATTGCAAAAACCCGTGGTACGGTAAAATCTGTTGCTGCCGATGAGGTCATTGTTGATGATGTTGTGTATAAATTGAAAAAATTTGAAAGGTCTAATGCCGGAACATGTATTAATCAACGTCCTATTGTGAGTGAGGGACAAAAGATTAAAAAGGGCGAGATTATCGCAGATGGACCTGCTACTAAACACGGAGAGCTTGCTTTAGGAAGAAATATTCTTGTTGCTTTTGTTCCATGGCGCGGATACAACTTTGAAGATGCAATCCTGGTAAGCCAGAAACTTATTAAAGATGATGTTTATACTTCAATTCATGTTGAGGAGTTTGAAATTGAAGCTCGTGATACAAAGCTAGGCAATGAAGAAATTACTCGCGACATTCCGAATGTAGGAGAAGATGCTCTTAAAGATTTGGACGAAGAGGGAATAGTTCGCATCGGGGCTGAAGTTAAACCTGGTGATTTATTAGTCGGAAAAATAACGCCAAAGAGTGAAACTGAACTTTCTCCTGAGGAAAAACTTCTTCGGGCAATTTTTGGCGAAAAGGCGGGTGACGTTCGTGATGCTTCACTGACCGTACCTCCCGGAGTTGAAGGTATAGTTGTAGACGTGAAGGTTTTTGCACGCAAAGAATCACGTGCAAAAACAAGAGAAGAAAAACGCCTTGAGCTTAAGGAAATTGACGAGATTAAAAAACGTTATCAGGACAGAATAGATATTTTACGAAAAGAACGCCTTAACAAAATTTCTGCTATGCTTTTTGGTAAAAAGCTTTCTGAAAATCTTGTTGATGAAGTTTTGGGTGAAACTTTAATTAAATCGGGGAGAACTGTTGAGAAGAAAGATATCAAAAAGCTGGAAAGATGCGATTGGGAATCTATTAGGTTAGATGAAGAGCCTGATTTGGAAGATACAATAAAAAGAATCGCCAGAATCTGGGGTGATGAAATCGATGAGTTAATCGAAGAACGGGCTCGTGAAATCGATCGTGCAAAAAAAGGGGATGAACTACCCCCTGGGGTTATCAAAAAAGTTGTTGTATACGTTGTGTCAAAAAGGAAACTTTCTATCGGAGATAAGATGGCAGGCCGTCATGGGAATAAAGGAGTTATTGCTAAGGTTTTGCCGGAAGAGGATATGCCGTTTTTACCTGACGGAACACCTGTAGAAATTATTTTAAATCCGCTAGGAGTTCCATCTAGAATGAATGTAGGACAGCTTCTTGAAACTCATTTAGGCTGGGCAGCCAAGGCAATGGGACTTGCTATAGAGACTCCTGTTTTTGACGGTGCCACCGAATCTGAGATCAAACATATGCTTAAAGATGCAAACCTTCCTGAAGACGGTAAAATTACATTGTATGACGGACGGACAGGCGAGCCTTTTGATCAAAGGGTAACTGTCGGATACATTTATATGATGAAATTAGCTCATTTAGCTGATGATAAGATACATGCACGTTCTATCGGGCCTTATTCATTGGTTACACAGCAGCCGTTAGGAGGAAAGGCTCAGTTCGGAGGACAGCGTTTTGGAGAAATGGAAGTATGGGCACTTGAAGCTTATGGCGCTGCTTATACACTCCAGGAATTATTAACTGTGAAAAGTGACGATGTGATCGGCAGGACAAAAGCTTATGAATCAATCGTTAAGGGTGAAAATGCACTTCATCCCGGTACTCCGGAATCGTTTAATGTTCTTGTCAAAGAATTGCAGAGTCTGGCTCTTGATGTTGTTCCTGAGAGGAGCCAATTGCTTAAAAGAGTTGAAAAAGAGACTAGGAAAGAAAAGGTTAAGAAATAAATACCAAGTGTTGATTCTCATAAAGGGGAGGAATTATATATATGATTAAGCGTGATATAAATACGTTTGATATGGTTACCATTAAAATTGCTGCACCAGAAGTAATTCGCTCATGGTCAAGAGGTGAAGTAAAAAAACCGGAAACTATCAATTATCGAACGCTTAAACCAGAAAAAGACGGTCTTTTTTGCGAAAAGATTTTTGGTCCCACACGGGATTGGGAATGTAGTTGTGGAAAATATAAAAGGATTAAGCATAAAGGTATTATTTGTGACAGGTGCGGTGTTGAAGTCACACAAAGCAAAGTAAGACGTGAGAGAATGGGGCACATAGATCTTGTTACCCCGGTTTCCCATATATGGTTTTTTAAGACCATGCCGTCCAGAATAGGAAATCTGCTTGATTTAAGTGTACGTGCACTTGAGAAAGTTATTTATTATGAAGAATATATTGTCATTGATCCGAAAGAAACCGCATTGAGAAGAAAAGATCTTCTCAACGAGGAGACATATCAGAAAACCATAGAGCAATATGGTGCAAATAGTTTTGTAGCAAAGATGGGAGCAGAAGCTATTCGGGACCTTCTCACGGAACTTGATTTAGTAAAGTTAGCACAGAAATATCAGCGTCAGGTGCACAGCTCAAAATCTAAACAGGCGCGTGCACGCGGAGTAAAAATGCTAAAAATTATTGAACAGTTCCGCCAGTCCGGAAACAGACCTGAATGGATGATTATGGACGTGATTCCGGTTATTCCTCCTGATTTACGGCCATTGGTTGCTCTTGATGGGGGACGTTTTGCAACTTCTGACCTCAATGATTTATATCGTCGCGTTATAAATAGAAATAATCGTTTGAAAAAGCTTATAGATTTAAAAGCTCCTGATGTAATTATTAGAAATGAAAAGCGTATGCTTCAGGAAGCTGTTGACGCACTTTTTGATAATGGCCGCCATGGAAGACCTGTGCTTGGCGCTGGGAATCGTCCTTTGAAATCACTGAGCGATATGTTGAAAGGGAAACAGGGGCGTTTTCGCCAGAATTTACTTGGAAAACGCGTTGATTACTCAGGTCGTTCAGTTATTGTTATAGGGCCGGAACTTAAATTACATCAATGCGGTTTGCCTAAGAAAATGGCTTTGGAATTATTTGAACCTTTTATTATCAAGAAGTTAAAAGAACGAGGGCATGTACATACTATAAAATCAGCAAAAAAGATGGTAGAGAAAGTTAAACCGGAAGTATGGGATATCTTAGAAGAAGTTATAACTGAGCATCCTATTTTACTTAATCGTGCGCCAACTTTGCACCGTCTCGGAATTCAAGCATTTGAACCGGTTCTTATTGAAGGAAAGGCTATCCGTATTCATCCATTAGTGTGTGCTGCTTTTAATGCTGACTTTGACGGTGACCAAATGGCGGTTCACGTTCCCTTGTCCATGGAAGCACAGATGGAAGCCAAAATTATTATGCTTGCCTCAAATAATATTTTTTCACCGGCAAATGGAAGGCCGATTGCAACACCATCACAGGATATTGTCTTAGGTATTTATTATATGACAAAAGCTAAAGATGGTTGCAAAGGTGAAGGAATTATGTTTACTGATACGGATGAAGCCGTAACTGCATTCCTGGATAAAGAAGTTAAAATACATTCAAAGGTGAAGGTTCGTATCGGAGGTGAAATAATTGATACAACCATTGGTAGGATTTTATTTAGCCAGGTTTTACCAAATGGTTTTCGTTTTGTAAATGATGTTATTGATAAAAGCAAACTTTCTAAAATCATTGTTGAATGTTATCGTCGTTTTGGACATTATGAGACTGTTTTATTGCTTGATAGGTTAAAGACACTTGGTTTTGAAGAGGCAACAAAAGCTGGCGTGTCGATTTCTATTGATGACATTCGAATACCGGTGGTAAAAGGTGATCTTTTGGGTGAAGGATATGATAGTGTCATGAATATTGAAGAGCAGTATCAAAACGGATTGATTACTGACGGAGAAAGATATAATAAAGTCATCGATATATGGACTTATATTACTGATAGAGTTAGTGATCGAATGTTTGAAGAGTTGGATTTGTTCAATCCTATTTTTATGATGGCTGATTCAGGGGCACGCGGTTCAAAGCAACAGATTCGGCAATTAGCCGGTATGAGAGGATTAATGGCAAAACCCTCAGGTGAAATTATTGAAAAACCAATTACGGCAAATTTTAGAGAAGGATTGACTGTTTTGGAGTATTTCATTTCGACTCACGGTGCTAGAAAAGGTTTAGCCGATACAGCATTAAAAACAGCTGACTCTGGGTATTTAACAAGACGGTTAGTTGATGTTGCGCAGGATGTAATTATAACTGAAATCGATTGCGGAACATTAAACGGTATTTACATTGAGCCGATTTATGAAGGAGAAGAAATTATAGTTCCTCTTAAAGACAGAATTTTAGGCAGGTCTGCTTCTGATAATGTTGTCAATATAGTAACAGATGAAGTGATAGTAAAACCGGGACAAGAAATTACTGAAGATATCGCCGATGCAATTGAAGCTGCTAATATTGAAAAAATAAAAATACGTTCTGTATTAACATGTGAATCAAGACGCGGTGTTTGTGCGAAGTGCTACGGAAAAAATTTAGGAACCGGGCGGATGGCAGAAGTTGGGGAGGCAGTTGGTATTATGGCAGCACAGTCTATTGGGGAGCCTGGGACACAACTTACAATGAGAACATTTCATATTGGTGGTACTGCTGCTCGTGTTGTTGAGCAGTCATATTATAAGGCACGTAATAAAGGTATTCTTAAATATCAAAATTTAAAGACTGTAACAACTGAGAAAGGTGAAATTGTTGTTTTAAATAGGAACGGTCATGCATCTATTCATGATGAAGATGGACGTGAATTAGAAACATATACTATGCCTTCGGGAGCTATTCTAAGTAAGGCTGACGGTAACATAGTGGAAAAAGATGAAATTTTTGTAAAATGGGATCCTTATACAGTACCGATTCTTTCTGAAGTTTCAGGAAAGGTTAGATACGAGGATGTTAAGGAAGGTGTTACGATGCATCAAGAGAAAGATGCAACTACGGGTTTAATTGAACGCGTTATTATAGAACATAAGGAAGATTTACACCCGCAAATACTTATTTTAGGAAGTGATGATGAGATTTTAGCTTTTTATCCTATTCCGGCAAATGCTCATATTGTTGTTAAGGATGGACAGAAAATTACAGGTGGAAGTTTAATTGCAAAAACACCTCGTAAGATCGCAAAAACAAAAGATATTACGGGAGGTCTGCCTCGAGTTGCAGAGCTATTTGAAGCCCGTAAGCCAAAGAATCCTTCAATAATAAGTGAAATTGATGGAATTGTTGAATTTGGTGAGGTAACTAAAGGACAGAGAAAAATTATTATTAAAAGTTCTACAGGGATGACAAAAGAATATCTTATTCCTCACGGTAAACACTTGAATGTATACAAAGGAGATAAGGTGGTTGCTGGCCAGCAGTTAATTGATGGTCCAGTGGTTCCGCAAGATATTTTAAAAGTAGGCGGCGAAAGGAAACTCCAGCAATATTTGGTTGAAGAAGTACAAGCTGTATACCGTCTACAAGGAGTGACAATTAATGATAAACACATTGAAATTATTGCACGGCAAATGTTGAGGAAGGTACGTGTTGATGATCCTGGAGATACTAACTTTTTGGTGGGTGCTCAGGTTGATAGAACTGCTTTTAAAGAAGAAAATGAGCGTGTTGTGAAAAAAGGGAAAAAGCCGGCCAAG
>Ga0164318_10006456_pt1 | contig 11345 bp, 12 predicted proteins | sample GuaBasSedimGuay9_FD_113734 | JGI IMG/M metagenome (GOLD analysis project Ga0164318, IMG submission 113734) | Subseafloor sediment microbial communities from Guaymas Basin, Gulf of California, Mexico - Guay9, Core 4571-4, 0-3 cm | ecosystem: Environmental > Aquatic > Marine > Hydrothermal vents... | reverse complement strand
TCAACCAGATATACTGCAGACCCTGGCTATCTCGAACCGGGTTTGATTTTCGAGGGATTTGGCATCTGGGGATATATAAATGCAAGCCTGCATCTTGTACTGAAAGGGGAGTATCCTGACCTCCACTTCGGGAGTTTGATAGCCCACGATTACATACTCGACCTGATAGAGAACGACAGTACAACAGGCATGGCTCTGAGGGATGCAAAAAATGCATATCTTCCACAGGATGCAAATTCAACATTTCTTTGGACTCCTCCGCTTGGCGACAAACTTTATTCTGAAGGTGGAACAAAGACGCTTGATAAAAAGTATGTTGCGATACACGAATTCGTGCTTTACGGCGACCCTGCATTCAATCCCTATGAGCCTGTGAACGGAAAATAAAGAAAACAATATAAATGGCAGGTTGTTTACATACAGAGGGCAAGGGGGAAAATCCTCTTTCTACTTTTTTATTCCGGATTGTTATGAATGGCATGTCAGAAATCTTTTATTCCCATTCCTTCCTTATCCTTCCCTGCTTCCATGAGTACTTCTCTGGCTACATATATGGGGCATCCCTCCCTTGCAGCAAGGGCTATGCAATCGCTTGGCCTGGCATCCATGACTATTTCCTCAGCCTTTTTGTTCCTGTAATGCTCTATGTACATCTTTGCCATGAAAACCCCACCATGCAGTTCATCTATTACCACTTTTTTTATTGAACCGCCCATCAGATTTATCGCTTTTATGAAAATATCGTGAGTCATAGGTCTGCTCGGCGCATTCCCTTCGAGCCCGTTCATTATGCTTTCAGCCTGCCATCTTGTCACATAAATCGGTAGAACCATGTCTTCTCCGACAAGTATTATTTCCGAAAAACTCTCATCTCCATAGTACCCCGGGTATATCTCCATCCTTACAAATTCTTTCTCTTCATTCATTTTATCGATGCCAGTTTTTTCACCCTTTCCACCATATTTGGATGCGAGGAAAATATTTCAAGAATTTTATCTGCCGTTGTCACCTTTGCCCTTTCAGCAAACCTCTCTACCTCGTACATATCGAGATGGCCATCCAGATTCATATCAGCCTCTCTCAAATCACTCACATCGCGGCGGGCGGTGGAGGGGTCGGTGGCAAGAAATGCCTTTGCACCTTCCACTTTCTTCAATTCCTTTTCGTCTATTCTGGTGGTATCAAGGGTTATCCTGTAAAGAGCAGATGCAAGAGCATATGGTTTGCCTGTAAGCTCGACGCTGCCATAATCTGCATAGTACTCCCTTATCCTGCTCACGTAAAGCACTATGAGATTTGTAAGCATGTAAAGGAAGAAAGCAATCAGGGCAATAACTGCGCCCTCATCCCGCCTCCCCCGCCCCCACAGAAACGACCAGAAAATGAAGTAGCATATGAGGGGGATTACAGAAAGTGTTGTGATAACCACCATGTCGCGATGGCGGAGGTGGGAGAGCTCGTGTCCCAGCACTGCTTCCAGTTCCTCATCGTTCAGCCTTTTTAGGAGCCCGAGTGTAACGCAGACTCTTCCATCCTTCCTGCTTCTCCCGAAGGCAAATGCATTTGGAACCTGTATCTGCGAGATGCCAACTCTGGGCATTGGTATGCCTGCGGCATTTGAGAGTCGCTCTACCATGTCATACAGTCTGGGGTTGTCTTCTCTCTTTATGTATCTTACGCGCATGCTCATCTCTACCATTTTGGGTCCTGTTATGTACTGGATAAGCATTATCAGAAAGGCGAATATGGCTAAAGGAACAGGATATGCAAACCCGAGGAGATAGGCAATCAGAGTTATGAAGCCGTAAATAATTGCAAACATTATCGCTATTGCAATAGCCAGGCGGGTATGGAGCCACAGTGTTGACATCGTCTTTACATAATGCCTGCGCTAAATAAAATTTTCTGAAGAATCAGTTTTCAGAAAGGTACGGCTTGCTCGAGCCGTGGTTGTATTCTGAAGTTGAAAATACATAGTAATCACGGTTTGATTTGATATTCTCATTTTTGAGTTTTATTATAAGGGTTATGCAATCGCTATTCATTACCGCATTTATTTTATCCGAAGGTATTGTAACCGTCATCCACTCATTTTCTTTGGGATAAGATGATGAAACAAGTTCTCCGTCGCTCAAATTCCAAAGGTACGAGATGTTTTCCATCTCCGGCATATTGGAAGGCAAGGGACCCTTATCTTTTGAGATATATACTTCCACCTCCCCGGGATTTCCATATTTCTGGACACATTTGACATGGAACGTTAAGTTGCCGCCTTTCCATTCGGACAGATTGAATCTGTAAATTGCCCTTCCTGTGATATTTTCCTTACTGCTGGAGATGAAAAGCCCCACCACAGTTGGCACGTCACCACCGCTCATTACCATTCCTGTGTTGTTGGAATGAGAATCTCTGAACAGGAAAACCTCGCCGTCGTCTGTGCCGCTCCTTATATCTATGATATTTTTTTCCATCACATTGCTCTTCTCAGCACAGCCCGCCAGCATTATCAGGCTTATAACAAGGGTTGCCAAAATCGCCCGGTTAACTTTTTTCACGCTGTAAAATACAACCGGAATTTAAAATATTTTTTACACTGTTTCAGTGAGTTAATTATTTATCCATTGCTTTATTCATTAAACATGGAAAAAGGAACAGTGGCGTTGATTGCAGTATCATTCATGTTATTGCCTTCTTTATTTCCTTCGGGCATAGTGCTGGAGAACCGTAAATTTGCAGAATCGGGCAGTCACGGTTTGCCTGATGGGCAAAATATAACTGTTGTTGTGGATATCATCCGGGCAAGGGCAATGACACTGGATGAAAATGAACCTCGCATTTATTTCAAGGTGTATATAGACGGCGAGGATGTCGTTGCTCACCCTTCTTACTATAAAGGAAAGGATGTGTGGATTGAAGAACCTGTGGCCCGGAAGGAAATTCCTTATGACCCCGAAGGGGAAGTCAATATCCAGATACAGATGTGGGAAAAGAAAACGTTTTTAAGCAAAATTTGCGACATATCCCGTGGGGAGGGAAAATTTCATGCCGGGAAAACAATCAATCTTACATATTACCTAAAGAGAGGAAACTGGACAGGTGACGATTATCTCGGTGATGGGAACGGATATGGTCACTGCTCTGGATTTGAAGACGGAAATGAAAAAGAAAATGATTGTGAGATATGGTTTGAAATTTATGAAGAAGGAGAGGGCTGGGGCGGAGATCATCTCACCTACTGGGAAAAAGAAAATGTATATCATCTCGATCCATTTAAAAATTACAGCGGGGTGGATTTTAACGGGGACGGCATACCTATAGAATGGGAGGACAAATACGGTTTTGACCCATTTTCTGATGAAAACATATCTGCAGAAGACCCTGATAACGATGGACTCAGCAATTTCGAGGAATATGAAACCTCAAAATGGCTGTCAGATCCCTTTGCAAGGGACATATTTCTGGAAGTGGATGGCATGGAAGGGAAATATCCATGGAGCAAGCCTTACATGCTTCCCAAGGAATCCCAGTACCTTTTATGCAATGCATTTGCGAGGCACAATATCACCCTGCACGTGGACGATGGGTGCATGGGCGGCGGGGGGGAACTTATACCGTACAGGGATTTGCTTACGGGCAATGGGATGGGCGATGCACGAACAAGATACTTCCTTCATTGGAATCATCATAACTGGAGGCTGGGAGTTTTCCATTATGCGATAATTTCTTCTCAGATAGACTTCTCGCGCCCTGTGGGTGGCTGCGCCTTCGATATTGACAGTTTTGCGATAGGCGCCCAGTATGTCAGAAACTGGGCTTGGGCGTTTTACCTGCAGGGGAGCAATTATCAGAGAGCATTTGCAAGTGTGGTGATGCATGAGTTGGGGCATACGCTGGGATTGAATAGATTCGAGGGTATAGACAATCTGGATACGAGGTTTCCCTGGAACAAAGGATTCTGGGAGTGGGGAAATTACAGAAGTTGCATGAATTATCGTTATGTGTATAAACTCGTGGATTACTCTGATGGAGACGACTCCGACCACGACCAGAATGACTGGGAGATAATAAACCTGGCGAGAATCAACTGGGCTACATAATCAATATTTGACTTCCTTTGGCTTTGATTCAAATTCGTCTTTTGAAACTATAATGAGAGCCAGTGCTATTATGCCAAGGACAAAGCCTATTATCGTGAAAAGTCCTGCAATTGTACCAACAACAGCCCCTATAACCCCTATAATAAAATATTTTCTGATTATAGCCATTATCCCCCCCACGAGAGCCACTATGGAAAGCACCGTCAGCGATGCCGCAAGTAGTGGGCCGAGTTCAAGCACCCTCATTAACAAGCCTTTCTGTTCTATTTCCCCGCTTCCCCTCTCCATGACAAATTTTTCGTAAGGTATGGTAATGTTCATCGGAAGGACAAAAACCTTTGCGGTCAGGTTCTTATAACCTTCCGCCGTGATATATAGTTCCTGCTCTCCGCTTGTAATGTTTTTGAGGATAAAATACCCATTTTTATCTGTGACGGCATCAGAGCCAGGATGCCCTATGACTTCCACTTTTATCCCTTCGAGCGGATGCCCTCCTTCGTCAACAACCCTCCCTCTAAATTCGCTCGGAGTATCCATTTTGCCCAATGTATCAAATGAGAATAGAAGAATGCCGCTGATACCTATTCCGCTCAAAAAAATTATTACAAGCAGTATTCCGGCAATTACGGGTTTCATTGATTTTGGCTTTAAATGCACGGAGGGATGGATCATGGGCGCCTCTTCTTCCCAACTGTATTTCTCGTTCACATTCACTCTGAATTTCATCCCGCAGTTGGGGCATGTCACAATCTGTTCTCCTGTTGCCCCGTCCGGCACTTCGACCACCACGCTCTCTCTGCAGTGAGGGCAGCGAGCTTTTCCCTTCATTACTCAAGGAATGGATAGGTGTTTAATATATTTTGTTAGGTCCCAGAGAGGAGACACCTACGGTTTCTCCTTCTATCCTCTTCCCTTAAGTTTCTTTACGATGAAGCGCTTTCTTGGAGCCTTTTCTTGGAAAGAAAAGCCCCGGGAAAAGAAATTTTTGGGCCAAGAGGAGACACCTACGGTTTCTCCTTATATCCTCTTCCCTTACGTTTTCTTTGGGAATGAAACCACTTTCTTTTCTAAAAAGAAAGGGGTTCAAGGAAATTTTTCCAAACATTTTTGTATTGGCATTCAATCCTTAAACGTGCTGCTTGACTTAATTGAAGCATTATTCCTGATACTTCTGCCCCTTGTTTTGCTTGCTTTGCTGATAGTGGCATATACCACTCACAGAGGAATGTTTTTGAGAATAGGATTCTCCCACAAGGAGATGGGGCTTCTTTCAATAGGCCCCTTCGCAGCCATGATGTTCGACATGCCCGTATTCATATACAAAAACTATTTTCTCGCTTTCAATATCGGTGGGGCTGTTGTGCCAATCGTTCTTTCCATCCATCTGCTGAAAAAGAAGAATATATCTGCAGTAAAGAGCATTTCCGGTATATCTGTTGTGGCTGCTGCGACATTCATGATAACCCGCGTTACCGATATGGGCGTTGTTTCCTCATTTCCATTTTATCTCATCCCTTCAATTCTTTCGGTGCTGATTGCTTTTCTGCTTTTTTCAAACCATTCGGAAAAGACGCCAGGCTATGGATATGCCATTTCAACACTCGGCGTTGTCATAGGCGGAGATTTTTTCCATTTTCCAGAAATTTTCAGCAAGCCGTTCATGGGTTCTGTCGGAGGTGCGGGACTTTACGATATGGTATACATAGCAGGTCTGCTGACGCTTTGCCTGGCACTGCCCTTCATGGGAAGGGAAATAAAAAGAGAGGCATTTCCTGTAAAAGAACCTTCAATGTTTTTGAGAAAGGCGATTTTGTCCAGAGACTATAAAGAGGCTGTCTCTCTTGCAATAAAAGCAGTTGAGATGAAGACAGAGGAGGTTGCAAAAAAGTTTGGCATTGAAGGGGAGTATGCTCTTCTTTCGCTCATAGGCAGAGATGCATATGACGATTATCTCCTCATGAAAAGAAAAGGAATATTTTCAGAGGATGAAGCTCGAAAGGTGATTTTAACTGCCAAACTTATTATCGACGCTCTTGAAAAAAAGGAGATGAGGCTATATGCGTCCCCATTGAGCAGAACAGTGGCATTTCTGATAGATTTTGCGATGCTCTTTTCGGTGTCAATATTTTTCGCAATTATATCTGGCAAAAATTTCATTGGTATGTTTGTCATATTTCTTTCATCTTTCCAGTTCCTGTATTTTACAATACTTGAATACCTGTACGGCTCGACTGTTGGAAAGGCGTTCGTTCATATCAGGGTGAAACTGGAAAACATGGAAAAACTTGATTTTATTTCCTCTTTCACAAGAAATATCATAAGATTTTTTGATATGCTCCTCGGGTTTTATTTTGTGAGCTTCATTCTCATTGCGTTTTCCCCAAAAAAGCAGCGTCTGGGAGATATCGTGGCAGGAACCATTGTAGTAAAGAATATGTAGCCTGTACAGATATACGTTTGTGGAGTGGAAAATAGCACTAGAGGCAGTATGGCTCATTTTGCCGGCATACATTGCAAATTCCTCTGCCGTGATACTGGGCGGAGGCACTCCCATCGATTTCGGGAAGAACTGGAAAGGTAAAAGAATATTTGGCAGTAGCAAAACGTGGAGGGGCTTTTTTGGCGGTATACTTGCTGGCACAACTGCAGGAATTGTCATGAACGCTCTCATTCCCGGAACTTTCGGGAACGGCATATCCTCATTTCTGATTATTATATCCCTTCCAATGGGGGCTCTCTCAGGCGACCTGGCGGAAAGTTTTGTCAAGCGCCGTTTGGACAAAAAAAGCGGGGAGAAATGGATTATTGCAGACCAGATAGACTTCTTGCTGGGGGCTTTTGCCTTATCATTTTTGTTCAGCATAGCACTCGAACATGCAGGGATGGCGGACGGAAACTGGTTTTTGCAATCATTTTCCGTATGGCATATTCTATTCCTTCTCATTCTCACTCCTGCTCTCCATTATATTACCAACATAGCAGGATATCTGGCAGGTCTGAAGGAGGTGCCGTGGTGATAACATGGATGAGGAGTCTATGAATGAAGATTTGAAGAAATGGATTGAGGAACACAGGGACATGGGCATTCTGGAGGAGGTGGAGGCTGAGGAGGAAGAAAAAAAGCAGGAGGAGGTTACGGGCAGATGCGAGATATGCGGCGTGAGGGAAGCGAAATACAGATGCATAAAATGTGGTAGGGCTGTGTGTCCTTCCTGCTACTTTGTGATGTTCGGGTTATGCAGGGATTGCATATCAGAAGATGTGGTAAAAAAACTGGACAAGAAGGATTTCGGCATTGACGAGATAAGGTGACCAATAAAATTTTAAGTTGCAGCAGCAATACCTCTTTATGAAATCTCCTTTGCATGAATTGCATAAAGAATTGGGGGCAACATTTACAACTTTTTCAGGATACGAAATGCCTCTGAAATACACCTCTATACAGGATGAGCATCTCAATGTGAGAAAAAAGGTGGGCATATTTGACGTATCTCACATGGGCAATATTTTCGTGAGGGGCAGAGATGCGGAAAAATTCATAAGCACGCTCACAGCAGCAGATGCCAGCAAGGTGGGCGTGGGCATGGGGGCATATACTGTTATACTCGGGGAGGATGGCACGATAATAGACGACGAGGTTTTTCTTCACCTGGATAATGAATATATGTTCATCCCAAATGCTGGCAGAAATAAGGATATCGAGGCTTGGTTCAGGGAGCATGCAGAGGGCATGGAGGTTGAAATAGAGGATGTATCCCAGAAGTTTGTGATAATTGCAGTGCAGGGTCCTCTATCAGGGGAATGCCTTTCCAAAGTCATAGATTTTGATTTGAGTACGCTGGGATTATTTGCCTGCAAGGAGTTGAAAAAAGGAAATGAAAGGTTGATTGTATCTAGGACGGGCTATACGGGGGAGAAGGGATATGAATTCTATATCACCCCTCCGGAGAAAGGTGAGCAGATGTTTTATGAGATACTCGAGGCAGGAAAGGAATACGGAATAAAACCTGTAGGGCTCGGGGCAAGAGATACGCTGCGCCTTGAGAAGTGCTTTGCCCTTGCAGGGAATGAGTTTAGCGGCGGGAGGACGCCGCTGGAGGCGGGGCTGGGCTGGCTCATAAACTGGGAGCATGAATTTATCGGAAAGGAGGCACTGATAAAGCAGAAAGAGGGGAAATATGAAAAACTTTCATTTCTGGAGTGCATTGAGAGAGGCATACCCCGTCACGGGCATACTGTGGAGAAGGACGGCAAAGAAGCAGGTGTGGTAACATCTGGTACGTTCTCCCCCTGCCTCAGGAAGGGGATAGCGATGGCGTACATAAAACCAGATTATGATGGGGAGGAGGAATTCGATATTATTTCAAATGGAAGGAAAATAAGGGCTAGAAGGGTAAAGCCGCCATTTGTAAAGAAAGGCGAGTGCTGAATAAAATGAAGAAGCAGTTCATAGACGATATTGTGGAAGGCGATGCTGTAAACAGCATGTTTGCCGTGAAATTCAAAAAGCCCCCGAGGAAGTACAAGAACAGAAGCAAGGAAGGGGAATGGTTCGAACTTCGCCTGACAGACAAAACAGGGGAAATAACAGCAAAGTACTGGGGTGATGACGTTATCTACACAAACAAACTTTACAAGAGTGTGAACAAAGGGGATGTGATATTTCTCAGGGGAAGGGCAGTCGCATATGGGGACGGAATAGAAATAGTCATAGAAAAGGAGGGCGTGAGGAAGTGTTCTCCTGATGAATATGATACCACTGACTTTGTGGAGGTTTGCAAGAAGGACATAGACGGCATGATGGCGCAACTCATGGAAATCATAGAAAGCACGGAGGAGCCTTACAGAAAGGCATTGATGTCTTTTTTCGGGGATGAAAATTTTGTCAGGAAATTCAGGGAGGCGCCCGCCGCCATGCACCGCCACCACAGTTATATCGGCGGCTTGCTTGAGCATACTTTGAATGTGGTCAGGATATGTCAGCGCGTTCAGGAACTCCATCCCGAACTTGATTACAGTTTGCTTGTTACAGGGGCAATATTGCACGATATAGGCAAAATAAGGGAATTCGATGTGGGTACCTCCATTGAGATGTCGGAAGAGGGAATGCTGCTGGGGCACATAACCATAGGCACTCAGATGCTTATAGAGCGTTTGAAGGATATTGAAAATTTTCCCGAGAGGATTAAATGGAAACTTGTTCATATAATATTGAGTCACCACGGCAAAAAAGAATACGGCTCGCCAAAAGTGCCGCAATTTCCGGAGGCGCATGTTGTCTATTTTGCAGATGATATGGATGCAAAGGTTGACTATACCATAAATCTGAAGGAAAGAGCTGAGACCGAAGATCTGTGGATATGGAAAAAGGATGTGGGGCATATATACTTGAAGTAAGTAGAAAAAATCATAAACCCTGCCTTATTCAACACCGTGCACAAAAAGTATCTGTATTATGCGGCATGCCTTTTCGGACTCGCAACAATTTCCCTTATAGCAGGGCACTTTATTTTTATTTATCTGCTTGTAGTGATTGACAACTATCATCTGTTTGATATGCTCACGTCCATCCCCCTATTCTCGGGACTGATAATCCTAGGGATAGGTTTCTTTTCAAATCATGAAAAAAAGCATCTCATAACAGCAGCAGGGTGGGCAGTATTTGCGATGTACTGGGCAACCCAGCCAGAATTTCTGTATTATAACGAGGAGGGGGATATTGTAAATGCAGTATTCTGTATAGTGGGGGTGTACTTCCTGTTTTATATTGCCTATCATGAGTATCTCTCCCACACAAGGAAGGAGGAGGTAAAATCTCTGACATTTCTTGCAGGCTCTACTTTTATAGCAGGATTTTTTTACTTCCTTATAGAAAAGATACCTGTTTTTGCTGGCTCATTGATAAAGGTTGTCGCAGACCAGACAGTATGGGTTATGAAAGCAATAGGCTATAATGTCAGGGCAGGCGCAATTTCCTATGGCGATACAATAACAGTGCCTGTTTACTTCAATGGCAACCACTCCGTCCAGCTTATTCTTGCGTGCACAGGGCTTCAGTCAATGATGATATTCATAGGGGTTATTGCTGCACTGAGGGGCGTTGACACAAGAAGGAGAGTAAAGGCATTTATGGTTACGGTTCCCGTGATTTACGTCCTCAATATAGTGAGAAATGTGGGCGTTATTTATGGTGTGGAGGTTCTCCATCAGACATTTTACTTCATGCACAATGTTGTTGGAAAGGCAGGTTCTCTTATCGCCCTTATAGTCCTTGCCTATCTTGCATTTGACATACTGCCCGAACTTTATGATTCCATATATTCCATATTCGAACTTCCGAAGAGGAACGGACCTGTGGAAATTTTCATAAAAAATCTTGCGGGGAGAAGATGATAGCGAAAAATTGTTCAGGAATAGTTGTAACTCCTCTTATCCTGTCTATCATTTTAATTCTTTTTGATTTCATTTTACTTTCCATTCTTTCTTTCATATTTTTCATATTTTTCCTTTTCTTTTTCAGAGACCCTCACAGGGAAATCATGGAGGGGATAGTTTCCCCTGCAGATGGCATTGTCATGGAAAGCGGCAGAAAGGTTGCAATATTCATGAATCTTTGGAATGTACATGTTAATCGTGCTCCTGTTTCAGGCAAAATCATGGAAATGAAACACACTCCCGGAAAACACTCTCCTGCATTCAGAGAAAAAGGAGAAAACGAGCGACTTTCAATAAAAATGGATACAGAAATAGGAACGGTGAAGGTGGTTCAGATTGCAGGAATAATTGCAAGAAGAATAGTGCCCTATGTGAAAGAGGGGGATAAGATAAAAAAAGGAGAGAAAATAGGGATAGTGAGATTCGGGTCCAAAGTGGAGGTGTATCTGCCCGATAATGTAAGGGTGGTTGTGGAGCAAGGAGATAAAATAAAGGCGGGACAGACTATCGGGATGTATAAATAGTTTTAAAAATAAAAGAGAGGGAAAAGATTAGAGGTGCGGGGGCTGCGGAGCCATCCCTCTGTACCAGATTCCATCAATGTGGGCAGGTATGAATGCTTCTCCTTTATAGAATCCATCGAGATTTACTTCTTTTCCAAGCAGTCCCTGGAGTTCGTAATACATGCTCTCTATCTGTCCATCTCTGTCATAATCGCTTCTCGCCACTTTATTGAAAAGCATTCCTGCAGGACCGAAAAATATCTCCTGTTCATTTATGGTATAACTGCCGTTTTCATATTCTAGAATGCCT
>Ga0164318_10006454_pt1 | contig 11346 bp, 9 predicted proteins | sample GuaBasSedimGuay9_FD_113734 | JGI IMG/M metagenome (GOLD analysis project Ga0164318, IMG submission 113734) | Subseafloor sediment microbial communities from Guaymas Basin, Gulf of California, Mexico - Guay9, Core 4571-4, 0-3 cm | ecosystem: Environmental > Aquatic > Marine > Hydrothermal vents >... | reverse complement strand
TATTGAGGAAAGGCCTTCATTTGATGATTATTTTATGGAGATGGCTCATGTTATCGCTAAAAGAAGTACATGCCTTAGAAGGAAAGTGGGTGCATTGCTTGTCAAGGATAGACATATTTTGAGTACAGGATACAATGGTGCTCCTAAAGGGCTAAAGCATTGCTCAGAGACAGGCTGTTTAAGAGAACAACTTGGTGTTCCACCAGGGGAAAGACATGAGATATGTAGGGGATTACATGCTGAGCAAAATGCTATAATACAAGCTGCAGTATTTGGTGTCTCAATTAGAGGCTCCACTCTATATTGCACGAATGCGCCTTGTTCGGTTTGTGCAAAAATGTTGATAAATGCTGGAGTGAAAGAGATTATATTTGAAGATGACTACCCTGATGAATTAGCTATGCAAATGCTTAAAGATGCAAAAATAAAAATAAAAAAATATAAATATGATAGATGAAAAAATACCGAAAAATATAAAAGTAATGTAATAAATTACTATGTGGAAAAGAGAAATTTTAGAAAATTATAAATACTTGTGAATGATTTAGAATTGGTGAAGGAAAATGAAGCGTGCAAGATCAAATGTATTAGATGAGCAGGATGAAAAAGTTGTACAATTATTTACTGAGCTAGGCATGCCAAAAAACTTAGCGAAAACCTTAATTTATATCTCTCAGGTCGATGAGTGTCGCTCTGCTGACGTAGAACAAGGCGCTAATCTTAGACAACCAGAAGTTAGTGTTGCAATGCAAGAGTTAAGAAAAAGGGGATGGGTAGCAAAGAGAGATCTTAAAAAGAAAGGAAAGGGGAGACCCGTTCATATATATAAGCTTACAACACCATTGCCAAAGATACTAGAGGAATTCGAAAAAGAGAAGCTAAGGGAAGTAGAAACAATAAAACAGGATCTATCTCAACTTCGAGACCTACTAAGCAGATACACAAAGTAAATACGGTGTTTTCTTTTATTTAAAAGGATGCTTGGTTACTTTCAATTTAACTTATATTCTCTTAATCATATTTATATAATGTCGAATTGATAAAATATTAGCAAAAATTTTTTAGGAACGAAATTTATTACACAGAGGAGGGATATATTTTGAAAGAAAGAATAAAAAGATTATTTAATATTATCAATAAAGATATTGATGCCATTTTGATTAAAAATTCTATAAGGACACATATAGATTTATCTTTTTATTATATTACTGGACTAAATGGAGTATATGAGCAAGGTGCAGCAATAGCCTTTCCAGATGGCGAAGTTCATGTAATAGCTTCTCAATTAGAAGCCTGTAATATAAGGAAAAAAGATGTTAATGTTCATGTATTTAAAAATAAGAAAGATCTAGATGAGATAACGAAAAATGTTTTGAAAACTTCTAAAAAAATTGGTATTAATTCAGAGGAGTTACTTTACAAGAACTATCTTGAAATAAAGAAGATTTTACCTAAAACCAAGTTGATAGACATAAGTAAAGAACTAATGAAGGCGAGGATGAAAAAAGATGATAAGGAGATAAGAGAGATAAAAAAAGCCTGTCGTATAGCAAGCGATATAGCGGATGAACTACCAGATATTATATATGAGAATACTACAGAATTAGATATGACTGGTAGGATAGAACATCTTATGAGATTAAAAGGCGCAGAAGATAGAGCTTTTGAAACCATTGTTGCTTTTGGTAAAAATTCTGCATTACCTCATCATATTAGTGGAAAAACCAAGCTAAAGATAGGTGATCTTGCACTTTTTGATTTTGGTGCAATGGTTAATAGATACCTCTCCGACATAACAAGAACATTTGTTTATGGTAAAGCCTCTAAGTTACAAAGGGAAATGTATGAAACTGTAAAAAATGCACAGGAAGTTGGATTTGATGCTTTAAAAGAAAAATCAACTTTTGAAGAGGTTCATCTTGCTGTTAAATCATATATAAACAAGACAAAATTTAAAGGAAGATTTATCCATGGAACTGGACATACACTTGGACTAGCTGTACATGATGGCGGGAGATTAACAGAAGGTTCTAGGGACAAACTTGAAGAAAATATTGTTTTAACTATAGAGCCTGGAATATACTTGCCAAAGATTGGTGGCGTAAGAATAGAGGATGATGTTTTGATCAAGAAAGGAAAAATAGAAATTCTTACCACTGCTAAAAGAGAGTTGATAGAAATCTAAACATTTGATAGACTTATCTTCTGCTTGCTTTCTCTTTTTACATCTGCAAGAACATATATCTCGCTCATACTGCCTTTTTTTCTCTCCATCAAAATCCTGCCATTCTCTGCTTTATATGAACCAGATGGGACGAAAAATTTAATCAGTACACTGATATTCTTTATGAGATCATTTTCCACAAGTGCAGTATAAGAATTTTCGAATGTGAAATTTATATGATATGAAGGTATGGAATATTTTGGCTCTTTATAATTATATGAGAAGATAGCTCCGTTTTTTATGTTTATTAACCTATAACCCCAATATGCATTTTTTCCATGATCGCTTGCTGTGGTTGTAGTGGTTATGTAAATGGTCCCATTAATTATGGTAACATTATCATAATGCACATGCCCAGATAAAACCATGTCTACTCCATATTTATCGATTAATGAAAGTAGTTTCTTTCTATTATGATATTCACTTCTAAACTTAAAAACTGAGTCATCTTTGGTTTCCCATATTGGATTGTGATGTAAAAACATAAATGTAAGGGTTGCATTTTTATTGTTCTTTAGATCATCTTCAACCCATTTTATTTCTTCATCATCTATATATCCACCCCAGTTATATGTTGGAAACAACATAGGTGTTCTTTGGTATGATGGCCAACAATAAGAATTAACAGCTATGAAATGATATGATCCATAGTTAAATGAATAATTGAGTGGACCAAAATATTTTTTCCAAAAGTCGAAGCCATCTTTCCTAAAAACTATTTGACCATCATGATTACCAGGGCATAAAAATGTTGGAACATCAAAAAGTTGCAAAATTTTATAACATTCTTTGTAATCATAGGAGTTAAGATATCCAAATACTAGATCACCAGATATTATTACAAAATCGGGATGGAGAAGATTTATTTCTTCTACAGCTTTCTTTGCTGCTTTCCAACCTATTGTTTCTTTTAAATTTTCTTTTGCACCCCTAGGATCGCCCACATGAAAATCAGTTACATGAACAAAAGAGAAACTATTAGAAATTTCATCTACTACATCTACAGCTCTTGGTTCATTTAATGAATATAATGTTTTGTTTTTCTCAAAAATTATCGTTAGATTATATAATTCAACTGGTGTATCTTTTGGAACATTGGCTTTAATATCCCAAATCGAATTTGATTTTTTAATATCGTCAATTTTTAACTCTATTTCATCTACTATTGGCTCATATGCAGTTGAAATGTACACAAAAAGTTTATCAAACTCGTCAACCTTGAATTTAATAGTGAAATCTTTTCCTTTTTCAACTATTGCAGGGTAGGAACATAACGGGTACAAGATGTTTGCATTTTCATCGGTATTTGTTACATTAAAATGTACTTTATCAATGATGTTTTTGTTTGATACTCTCTGCTGGATTGATATTGCAGAAACAATTGAGCTCGATAAAAATAGAGTGATAATTACTATCGTAAACAATTTTAAATATTTCATATTTTTTATAATAATTATATATTTTATTTAAAACTTTCTATTTCAGATTTCGTAATGCAAAATTTCTTTTTGCTAGATAAACCAGATTTTGCTTTGTTAACGCCTTTTTCACTAATATTGCTAAACTCTAGGATAACACCCGAGTAAGAGATTACATATGGAACCTTGATTTTTACATAGTTATCCTCTATATCCCAATAAAACCCCTCTTTATAGATATCTCCTTTCTTTTTAGTAACATCAGAGTAAAATGATCTGTCTGGTTTTCCATCTCTATCTGGATCTACTTTTCCTTTATAGAAATCTGGAGATACAATCTTTACACTTTTAACTATCTCCCCATTAGGTATACGAATCTTGAAATAGTAATTGGCAGGTATGAGATCATTGTCAGAGATTTGACTTACTACTCTACTATTCATTATGTGAAGGATTCTAAATTTTTCCCCATATCCACAAGGTATTGTATATAATATTGTATAGGGTTCTTCCACATCTTGCTTATCTAAAAATTTACTATTACATACCTCTCCACCTAAAAATTTGTATTCACCTGGTATCTTTACAATCGGATCTTTTAATTTTTTGTGATAGAGCAACTGCTGCGCCTCTTCCATAAACAAGTATGAAATTTCTTTTTTCATTCTAATGTAATTGTAAATTAGTTTCTCTTTGTTGGTCCAATAGGATTTATCTAGACTTAAAATCCTACAATTATTTGGGTCACTTATCTCCACATTTACATTATTAGCCCAAGCTGTAGCTATCATTATTGCAAGTGTTAGATCTGGCCTAATACTTAGACCTATAACAGATTGTGAACCTAAACCTGGCATCATTGTCCGCCTGAGATCTGTCCTAAGATGCCTATAGCCACACTGAAATGTTCTATATGCCCATCTTGCAAAAGATGGTCTCCAAATATCAAACTGATCACTCGTAGATATATCTTCGCTTGCAACAATAGATTTCCATCCAACATCAGATGGAACAAGATAATCTCCTGACATTAGGAATCCATCTGGATTAACATATTTTATCTGCCATCTAATATGCTTTACCATGTTTGCATAAGAATTTAAGGTAAATTTATCCTCATCCGCGTTTAATAGTTTCATAAGGGGGTCACAGTATACATCATCATGGCATACACCATAGAGATTATCAGGATCACTTGGAAGAGTTGGATGTATCAGACTATGCCAGAGATCATCAGCATATTTGGCTTTTCCAACACCCATTATGAGTCTCCCACTATCATCTAAGCAGAGTCCATCTACTCCATAATTTTTGAAAAGCCACAATACTTGTTTTACCTCTTGGTAATGAAAGCTTGGATCAAACTCTGGCGAAGTATTAAGATCTGGGAGGATTTCCTTGGGATGAAAGCCATAATCAAAATCAGGTTTTATAGGATTATATCCTGGTATACTACTATTACCATATTTTTCCATACCTAATTTAGAAGGACCTGAAGTACATGTCTCAACAGCCAGATAATTTATATCAGAAATACCCAATTTAGTTTCTAAGAAATCTAAGCGCTTAACTTTTAAACTGCCTTTGTCCTTTACAAAACGTACCCATCCTGGGTCAGAAGAATGATGATGTGCCACAGCTATATATCCTTGTTTTAAAAACTCTGAGACATAAAAAGGATTTAGCCAATTCCAATAAATTTTATCTGGAGAGTACATACCCACAGGGTCTGAATATATTTTTACTCTCATACCCTCTTTATGCACAGCCTCGATTATAGATCTAATAAGATCCCGAGCTTTATCTGAATCCCCACCTGATATATCCAGATAATCCTTTCTAGGGTAGCTATATGTTATATATGGTGACTTACCCGCTGGGAACCAATAGTTGATAGTAGAAGGTTGATGAGACTCATGATAACCACTTGAATATACACGTGCAAAATGGAGACAATCAAATCCTATTTCTTTAGCTCTTTTTGCTATAGTTCTATAAAATTCTCTAACCCCCTTTTCATTTAACATATTTTTAGGTATAAAATCTAAAAAATATGGAGGAGAGACAAAAATAGAGTTTCTGAGCCATCTAGGTATTCCAAATTCATCTATATAGAAACCAAATTTTTTGGAAATATTATCTACTTTTAATATAGCAAAAAACTTTTTACCAGTAAACCTAAAACCAGCCTCAGACCAAGATGCTAACTCAAGCGAGCAATTCCATCTAAATTTCAGTGTCCTATAGTTATATGGCTGGATAGATATAACACTGATATCTTTTTTGTATACAGTAAAGTTATTTTCATCAACTATTTCAAAAACAACTTTGTTTAAATCAAGTGTTTTTTCACATAAGTTTCTTATAACCCCTATTATGTAGAAATCAGTTCCCCATCTAAAAACCCTCTCGTATTGACCATCTATATTTGTTGTGTACAATGCTTGTATAATAAAATTTTTTGGATTTTCTATATCATCAGATATAACATTTGAGAATGTTGACAGAGAGAATATCAAAAATATAGAAATTAAAGTAGCTATTGAATGTGCAATTTTCTTCACTGAGCTAATTCTAGACAAACCAAGTCCTCCCAGATTATAGACAGCCTTTATATTGTAAGTCATAAGTGTGGTGTCCATTAATATTAATTATGTAAAAGATATTTATTTTTATGATTTAAATTTTTTTAAATTATAAATCTTTGATCTTCTTTGCCGGGGTACCCGCCCAAAACTCATTTTTACCAATTTTCGTGTTAGGCAATACTAACGATCCTGCCCCAACCACTGAATTATCTCCAATTTCTACACCTGGAAGAATAGTCGAATTTAGACCTATTGTAACATTTTTACCAATCTTTATTTTCTTTATAAAAATTTTTTCTCCAGTTATTATATGGGAGACAAGTAAAGAGTAAGCTCCTATGGAGGAATTCTCCCCAATTTCTACCAGATAAGGATCCATAATATCAGACCAGATGCTTATAAGATATCTTTTTCCTTTTAATCCCATTATTCTATAGTAGAATCTATAGAAACCAAAAAACCTGAAGAAATAGAGGAAGAAACTACAATAGAATATTGCGTGGATGCTAAAATGTAGAGAATAAGTTGTAAATTCTCTTGATTTGATTGCAAATTCACCTTCTTTTATAGGAGGAAATATCATTCTAGATATTAAAGCTAAAATAGCTGCCTCTGCTATCAAAATAAAAATTGTGATATAAAGTGTCAAACCAAAAAATAAAAACTGTATGAGTAGATGATAATTTTTGACCAAGTTGTATATATAAACCAGGGTAAATAATATACTGCCAACAATTAAAATATTAATAAGAATGAAAACGGGCTTAGAAAGCATTAAAAGATTTTCTATAGGGTTTTTATTTTTCATATGAAATGATTATAAGATTTTTTGTTTAAATGTTTTTGGTGGTATAGAATAAGTAGCTATAACTTTGTAAATAAATTTGAACTTATCATTATCTTTTTATTACAGTAGAGTATTTCGCTTTTGTGATTTAAGATGAGCTGGTATGAAGAAGCACTATATGTAAGAGAACAAGCGATGAAAAATAACGAATATTTTGCTTCTAGTTTACCCTTGATTGCTAGTGAGAATATACTCTCCCCGCTTTGTAAGGAGATGTTGCTTAGCGACTTCCATGGTAGGTATGCAGAAGGAACACCTGGAAATAGATATTATGAGGGTTGCAAGTTTTTTGATAATGTTGAACTCAAAGCAATAGAACTTGGTAAAAAGCTATTTAAATGTAATTATGTAGATGTAAGACCTACCGCTGGGACAACAGCAAATATGGCGGTATTAAAAGCCTTAACAAAACCTGGTGATAATGCTACAGTTCTTGATACAGCAAATGGTGCTCATATCTCTTTTGGAAAATGGGGTGCTGCGGGTCTAAGAGGAGTGAATCTGATTTCATATCCATTTGATGATGAAGAAATGAATATTGATATTGATGGTGCTGCAAAACTAATAAGAGATGTTAAACCACCTGTTGCTTTGTTTGGAAGATCTGTTTTTCTATTTCCCACGCCTCTCAAAGAGCTTGCAGAAGTTGCACATGAAGTTAATGCAAAGGTGGTATATGATGCTGCACATGTGCTAGGCCTTATAGCAGCTGGCAAATTCCAAGATCCTCTAAGAGAAGGAGCAGATGTTGTAACTGGAAGCACACATAAGACATTACCAGGACCTCAAGGTGGTGTTATTCTCTCAGATCACAAAGGCGAAGATGAAGAAGATAAAAGATTTCTCAGAAGGTTAAACTTCGGAGTCTTTCCCGGTGTTACATCTTCATATCACCTGCATCATGTAGCCGCCAAAGCTATAGCATTTGCAGAGCACTTAGAATTTGGCGAAGCATATGCCACACAAACCATATCTAATGCTCAAACTCTAGCACAATCACTATACGAGCTAGGATTCAACGTATTTGGGGAAAAACATGGTTTTACGAAATCACATCAAATACTTGTTGAAATAGGAAAGGGTAGAGGAAAAGAGGCATCTAAAAAATTAGAAGAAGCTGGTATTATTACCAACATGAATATGATACCTGGCGATGAAGATCCTCTGAACCCCTCTGGATTACGATTAGGTTCACAAGAGCTTACACGCATAGGAATGAAAGAAGACGAAATGAAATATGTGGCAGAACTGATTAAGAAGGTATTAATAGACAACAAACCCACTGAAAAAGTAAGAGAAGAAGTAAAAGAATTCCGCAAGGATTACCAGAAAGTACATTACTGTTTCAATGAGGACTACGATGGCTACAAATATACCAAGTTGATATAACCTATGCTAGTAGCTATAACTGGCACACCTGGAACAGGAAAAAGCTCAATCACAAGTTATCTTGAAAATAAAGGTCACATTGTTTTGAGGTTAAATGAGATTGCCATAGAAAACAAATTTATTATTGGATATGATAAAGAAAGAAGATGCTATGTAATAGATGTCAAAAAACTCAGTAACCACATAAATGAAAAATATGGTAATTTAAAAGATATAATATTTTTAGATGGACATATCTCTCATCTAGTCGACAATCTAGATATAGTAATTGTTCTAAGGACAGATCCTAAAGAGTTAAAAGATAGATTATTGAGAAAAAAGTGGGGTAAACAAAAAATTAGGGAGAATCTTGAGGCTGAGATTTTAGACATTATAACAATAGAGGCCTTAGAAAAATATCCTGCTAAAAAAATTTATGAGATAGACACAACAAATAAAGAAATTCCAGAGGTTTCCAGTATCATTCTTAATATAATATACGGTAGATTTAAAAATAGCAAAATGTATGCTGTAGGTAAAATAAATTGGCTTAATGAAAAAAATCTTGAATTATTAAAATAACAGATTATTGGAACGTGAAAGTATTATGGTATTGGATTCCCAGCGTAGAAATGTAGATCCTATATTAACATTTTTTGCCAAGAAACTTTCTATTTTTAGCCCCAACACATTGACTTGGCTATCTTTTATTTTTGCAGTTTTTGCAGGTCTTTTCTTTTATCTTTCAAACAGATTATATGAATTAGAAAATCATTTTCTTTATTTTGCATCTCTTTTTGTTTTCCTAAATGGTTTTTTTGATGCGATAGATGGAAAGGTTGCAAAAATTACTAAAAAAACTTCTTTAAAAGGCGATTTTTTGGATCATGCTCTAGATAGGTATTCTGATGTTTTTATTATTGGTGGATTAGCTTTAAGCTCCTGGTGTAGACCATCTATAGGTATGTTAGCAATAATAGGTACTCTTTTAACGAGCTATATGGGTACACAGGCACAAGCCGTTGGTAGTAAAAGAATCTATAAAGGATTGTTGGGTAGAGCTGATAGATTGTTTTTGCTGATAATAATGCCTATGGTTCAACATCTGCTTATCTATTACAATATACAAATACCTTTCTTTATATCTCTCCTTGAGATTGTTATGTTGTATTTTGCAATAGTTGGAAACCTAACAGCTTTGCAAAGGTTTTATTACATACTAAAATGGTTTAATAAAAAGAAATGAAAAAAGCGATATTAATTTCTCTAAACAATGATACCTATGAGATAAAGAGTCTAGCAGAAACTGTAGACTATAAAATTATGAAAGAATTTATTCAAGTAAGAAGTGTCCCAGATGTAAACACATTTATCGGACCAGGTAAGCTAGAGGAAATAAAGGATTTTTTAGAAGAAAACAAGGTGGATCTTGTTATAGTCAATGGTAAGCTTAAACCCTCTCAGTGGTTTACACTCGAAAAGGAGCTAAAAATAGATGTCTACGATAGGATTAGAATAATTCTAGCTGTTTTTGATAAAAGAGCTGAAAGCAAGGAGGCTAGATTGCAGGTAAAACTTGCTCAATTGCAATATGAAAGACCCTTTGTTAGAGAGTTAATACATAGAGCTAGAAAAAGCGAGCATCCTGGATATATGGCTGGAGGAGAATATGAGGTTGCAGATTACTATGAAATGATAAAAAGACAAATGAAAAAGATAAGAGATGAGCTTAGAAGGATAAGAAGAGAAAGAGAGATCAGACGTAGACACAGATATGAAACTGGTTTCTATCTCGTCTCTTTGGCTGGCTACACAAACGCTGGAAAAAGTAGCTTGTTAAATATCTTGGCAGAGGAAAATGTAAGAGTTGAAGAAAAACTTTTTTCAACACTTTCTACAACAACAAGAAGAATAATTGGCAAAGCTAGCAAGAGTAGACTACCTATATTAATAACAGATACAGTAGGATTCATAAAAGATCTTCCAGCATGGATAATAGAAGCTTTTCATTCAACCCTTGAGGAGATAGAGGTCGCAGATCTAATTTTGCTTGTTGTTGATATAAGTGATGATATAGACGAAATCGTGCAAAAAATGAAAACATCACTTAAAGAATTGAAGGAGATGGAGGCAAATTCTAAAATCATAATTGTTTTAAACAAAATAGATCTACTGGGAGAAGATAAGTTAAAGGAAAAAGTTGAAAAGTTGAAGGAGTTAGGATTGCTTAAAAATAGAGAATATGTTTTTATCTCAACTAAGGAGAAAAAAAATATAGATAAGCTAATAGAAACAATTAGAAAAAATCTTCCAAATATAGTAAAATTAAGAATTGAATTGCCGCTGAACAAGGATTCGCAAAGATTTTTATCAAAATTATTTGAAATCTCTTTAATATCAGATATTAAATATGATAGAACTATAAAAATAAAAACAGAGGTTAATTATAAAATAAAAGATAGAATAGCAGCAGAAATTAGAAAATTAGGTGGCAAAATAAAAATTAGCAAAGTTTAAATTTTAAATTAACATTAGAGGGGCAGGAGGCAAATAAAGAAAATGATTAACAAAACACAATTTAATTTTAAGCAGGTGATGTTAACAATATCTTTAATAGTTGTAGGTGCTTTAGGGAGATATCTGCTCGTGAGTTTCAACCTACAACCTTTCCCAAACTTCGAGATTGTAACTGTTTTGGTATTCCTCGCTGCAATGCTTGTTTCTCCAATCTTAGCAATGTTTGTCCCCCTGCTATCTATGATATCTAGCGATCTCTTAATTGGCAATCCTATCTTTATTGGCAATGCAATGAATAAAATCGTCTTGTTCACATACTCTGGCTTTTCATTAATTGCGCTCATAGGCATATTTTCTCGTGATAGATTAGCTAAAAGGTTTTCC
>Ga0164318_10006453_pt1 | contig 11349 bp, 18 predicted proteins | sample GuaBasSedimGuay9_FD_113734 | JGI IMG/M metagenome (GOLD analysis project Ga0164318, IMG submission 113734) | Subseafloor sediment microbial communities from Guaymas Basin, Gulf of California, Mexico - Guay9, Core 4571-4, 0-3 cm | ecosystem: Environmental > Aquatic > Marine > Hydrothermal vents... | reverse complement strand
TGCTTTCCATTAAAGCATTAATAGCTATTTGTGCATATTTTGGATCCTGAGTTAATTGATAAGCAAAAGCTGCAGCTGTCATATCTCCATTATCTGCTGCTTGCTTTACTTTTGGCCAGGAGGGATGAGTTTGATAACGCTTGCGTATCTCCTGCACTATTTCTTTGTTAATTAGAATTCTTGGATGATCCTCTCTTACATGCATATTATGCAATTGCTCTTCTAACTTTTTCACTCTCAACAAACCTTCTAAATCTCCATACACTGGCCCATCTTGCTCTGCATCCAAGCCCAGAGAATATGGGCCTATAACGCTGGCATTCCATGTATAGGCAGTGTATGCATTAGAGCATGATGGAAGTATGAGAAGAAATGCAAGAAGAATTAAGATTGATTTAATTATTTTCGAAGTTTTGGATAATTTTTTCATGTTAATTAGTTGGATTTTATTTAATTTATGCTTTAACAGAAAAAGCTTTATCATATATGTGAGCACTGTACCATATCTTTTAGCTATGCCCTGCTGGATATGAAAGGAATGGCGAAACCATTTTGAAAACATACCACCCATCTTCTCCATCCTCAATAGAATAGTAATATGTTGGCATTTCTTTTCTTTCCAAAGAGCTTAAAACATGATCAATATCGTCCCTAAGCGGTTTTAATGTTTGAAAATCAACCAGTGCTCTGCTGCCCTCGCTTGTATTATTCTCAGCTCCCCCAGACTTTTTGATTTCCATTTTGAACTGATCCTCAAATACTATATATGGCATGATAGCCTCACTTAGCGCATCCCTTACAGCCTTTTCCGGATCTGGGTTATAAGCAATACCCAGAATCTTGTAATAACCAACATTAGCTACTGCCTCTATATAGTATGGTGGCATATCACTGGCGTATAGATTAAAAGTAACATTAATGTATCTTTCCCTGAGCTCATTTAAAATATCTTTTATATCCTCTGGCAAAGACTCATTTTTTATCCTAAGTCCGAATATCTTTGTCACAAACACATCATTTTCAACCAAATCATACAATCCGGATTTTATGGCATCCTCTTTTGATTGCCTGCTAGCAGCCAGCCCCAGTATATTGTTATAAAAGGGGTTAAAAACATTATCTATTGGTAAAAGGAAATAATATACTACATTAGCTGGTATCAAACAAGAACTACCATCAAACATATCTATGCCCTCCACCCATTCTATCTTCTCTTCTGGAAATATAGGTGATATGCAATTAAAAAACAGATACGGGTGTAAGAATTTTTCGTCATTTCTTTCCAACTCCCTTATAGAAAATACCTTTGTATCCCTCTTATCTGTAAGCACCATTGCGCGTGTCTTCCTTTCTAACCCACGAATTGCAGACTCTATAGCTTCATCTTCTGAAAACCCTCTACCAAAGGATCCCATTTCCCCATAAAATTCAACAATATCACCACTATCCAGCTTAATTATATCTGATATATCTTTTCTTGCTCTTGCCACATAAATTCCAGCCACATCACCAAATATCCCTACATTTTTGTACCTCTCTGTTTTTTTATCATCCTTGAAGTTATCAATTTCATGTATTTTGCTTACATCATTATTATAATCTTCATACCTGTTTTCATCTCCAATCTTAGTCCATAAGAGGTTATGAAACATTTCCTTGTGTCTATTGCTTACCCTCTTATATCTTGTAAATCTCGCTCTTGCTAGCTGCTCTATTGTTGATGGGGAGTTTGATTCTCTACAAAACAGCTGGTTTAGTTTTGCTCTCTCAGATTGTGGCAAATCTTCTAGCATCTTTTTTCTGTAGAAACCGTTATGCTTTGGGATATCGTAAAATCTAGGGTTTGTATATTCCTTCATTGCATTGCTGTTGTACGGCCCTTGCATACTTTCTATCAAAAACACTGCTTGATTACTCATCGAGCCAATAGTTGAAAACGTACCTTCTTTAAATTCTATTCTTAGTATACCCATAATTATTTAGCTAAATACAAAAAATAAAAATATTGGTTGAGCTGTATCAATCTCTTAAAAGGTATAAAAATGCGCATACAACAATCAGTGAAATAAGGGCTCCGTAGATAAACGTACAGGCTGGGTTTATGTCCCAAATAAGCCCGGCAATAATACCACCTGGAAAGAGCGCCATGCTATTTAGCATATGGTATGTCCCAAGTGCTGTGCCCCTTGTTTCTTCCTTTGATAAATCAGATACAAAGGCTCTTTCATTGGCATTAACCAATGCATAGTTCAGGCCAAGCATCAAAAATAGCAATATAAAGAATTGCAAAGAGTGAAATAAAATAAAGCCTACACAAACTAATCCAAACAATCCATAGCCAGCAAGCAATACGCACTTTCTGCCTATCTTATCAGATAAAATGCCAGCTGGTACAGCAAAAATTGTATAGGTGGTTTGATAAAGGGTATAGAGAATTATGGGAACAGCTGTTGCAAGTATCCCAGTAAAGTATATCTTTGCCTTTAATACGAAAAACATATAGCTAAAGTTGCCAAGAGCAAAGAGTGTTGATATTACGATGAAGGTTTTTAATGGTTTGGGAAGATTTGTTAGCTCTATTTTTAAGCTAGACCTTTGTTTCCCTTTGCTGCTACTTTCTTTAACAACCAATAATGGTAATATGGACAGAAAAGCCAAGATACCCGCTATTAAGAAAATTTCCCTAAAACTTAGTTTAAATAGCAAAACTAAAACAAGCGCAATAATAGAACCTAAAACAGCTCCCCCGCTATCCATAGCTCTATGAATACCAAAATACATTCCCCTTCTCTTTTTTTCCGATGATGCTGCGATAATTGCATCTCTTGGAGCCGACCTTAGCCCCTTTCCAAATCTTTCCAAGCTCCTCAAAAATAGAACATCATACCATGCTTTTGATAGCGCAAAAGAAAGTTTGGCTATGGATGAAGCTAAATAGCCTGCAATTACGAATGGTTTTCTTTTACCTATCTTATCTGACCAGTATCCTGCAACCATTTTAAACAGGCTTGCAATACCTTCACCAAATCCTGAAATTATACCAATGGCTAAACCGCCGCCACCTATCTCTTTTATAAATAATGGCAAAATAGGAAGTATGATTTTGCTAGAGGTGTCATTTATGAAGCTTGTTAAGCTTAAATATAACACATTTTTTGCTCCGCCTTTCATTTTAATACCTCTTTTTATTCTGTCTCCGAATCTATCCATTTTTCATACTCTTCATTGCCCTCAACATCTATCCTTCATTTTTCCCTCTTTGTTTTAAATATAGAAACAACCTCTTTGCTACGCTCAATCTCGCCTTTCCCTTATTTTTATGGGTAACATAAATCATTATAAATGACATATAATCTTGTTTGTATTTAAAATTAATAAAGTAGTTAATCTGTGTTTGCTAGGCACACAGTGTTCACAACAAGTTTATGCTTTTTAAACCACAAATAGAAAAAATAAAATATGATGTGTCCAAAATGTAACGGGGATGCGTTCTTATCAGAAGAGGAGTTTGTACAAGTGGTTGAGAGTGTAACGCCAGCAAAAATTATAATAAAAGAAATCTATATATGCAAGGGTTGTGGAGAGAAGTTTAGCAGGATAGCAGTTCATGATCTCATTACCAAAACTAGTGCCGCTGGGACTAGCGATAAGAATATAGTTCCTGGATTACTTGAGGATTTGACAATAAAAGGTAACAGGGTAGGAAGTGAAGGCATCAAGCAGGAAAGAGGTAGTGATGAAAACACTACGCCTAAATTTTTCTAATCACTTCTTTTTCTTTTTTACCCATCTCATCTTTTTCCCTTCTCTGCCAAGCCTCCAATTTTTAAAACATTTAGAGCTACAAAAATAGAATATTCTTCCATCATTCTTCACAAACATCCTCCCTGTGCCTTTCTCTATCTTTCCTTTACAGAAAGAGCAAATCATAATTACCTACCTTGAGATATCCTTTCAACAGCCTCTAGCTCTATATCCTTTATCATTATTATATCCCCCTCTCTTACAGGTCCAACAACGTTACGCATGAGCACCTTGCCCTTTTCTTTACCTTCTATAACCTTACACCTAACCCTAACAACACCCTTAACGCCCAATCTTTCTAATACTTGTATAACCTCAGCAGGTACGGCCATTCTTTATCACTTCTTCAAAGCCATTATCTCTTTCTTTATATCTTCAACCAGCCTTTTTCCTTCTCCCTCATCCTCTATTGCAACACTTGAAGCAGCTACATCAATACCAGCAGCCTTTCCCAGCTCTTGTTTTGAAGGTACGTATGCATATGGTATGTTCTTTTCCTCACATAAAGTTGGTAAATGCATCAATATCTCCTCTGGACTAACATCCTCTGCCATGACAACAAGTTTTGCTAAACCCCTCTCTACACTCTTTGTCGTTTCATTTACACCCTTCTTTACCTTCCCTGTAGCCTTTGCTTTTTCAACCGCCTGATATACCTTTTCTACAAGCTCTGTCGGCATCTCAAACTTCACAAACCCTGGCTTTGGCATTTTCATCCCTCCTATGAAGTCTCATAAAGGTATAAACCTTGTGTCATATTTAAATACTTTTTTTCATATATACTCTTATAAATTTACCCTTAAAAATATAAACCTTATATGGTGTAAATAAAATGAAATGCAGCACATGTGGTAAAAAAACTACACCAAAAGAGCTATGGGTAAAGTTCAAATGCCCTGCATGTAGCGATGCAATAATAGTTAGATGTGAGAGGTGTAAAAAACTTGTAAATCAATACAAATGTGAGAAATGCGGGTTTGTTGGTCCATAGGTGTGCATATGGGAGACGTTATTGTTGTGTTTAGGGTAATGCCAAGGGATATGAAATATTTCGATGATATTAAAAAGGAGCTAGAGGCGCTAAAACCAAAAAGATTAGAAGAAGAGCCAATAGCTTTTGGTTTGAAAGCGCTGAGATTCACAACATTGGTGCCCGATGCAGAAGGTAAGCTAGCGGAAGTTGAGAAAAAATTGAAAAGCATTAAAGATATCGAAAGTGCTGAGATTGTTGAGATGTCAAGGAGTTTATAGGGATAGTATGAAAGATAACATAGGTATTGATGTACCAAAACCGAAGAAGAAATGTAATGATATAAATTGTGCATGGCACGGCAGGCTTCCTATTAGAGGAAGGATATTTAAAGGTATTGTTAGGTCTACAAAGGCTAAAAAAACTGTTGTTGTTGAATGGGAATATAACAGGTATGTTCATAAATATGAAAGGTATGAAAGATGTAAATCCAGGGTATCTGCCCATAACCCAGATTGTATGCATGCAAGAGAGGGTGATAGGGTTATAATTGGTGAATGCAGGCCTCTGTCGAAAACAAAGCATTTTGTTGTTATAGCGGTGGAGAGAAATGAAGGCAATGTCGTCAAGCACGAGTAAAGCACTTTCAACCAAAAGTTTAGTTAAATGTGCAGATAATTCTGGAGTAAAGATATTTGAAATAATAACGGCTAAGGGTTACAAAACCAAAAGAAAAGGCAGGGTAAATGCTTGTGTAGGTAGTATGGTATGGTGCAGAACATACAAAGGAAATGAAAATGTAAGAAATAAGGTATTCAGGGCTGTTATAGTCAGGCAAAAAAAGGAATATAGAAGGGCTGATGGTATGAGAATAAGCTTTGAGGATAACGCAGCAGTAATGGTTGATGAGAAGGGCGAGCCCAAGGCAAGCATGATAAAAGGCCCTGTTGCAAAGGAGGCGGTTGAGAGATTTCCGGGCATAGGGAAGATAGCACGTATAATAGTATAGGATCTGATCGAATGAATATAGAGTATGGTGTGGATATGAAAAAGGAATGGAGCAAGCATTGGGTTGCAAGTAAGCAGAGAAGGAAGCAGAGGAAGTATAGATATAACGCCCCTCTTTCCACAAGGCATAAATTTTTATCTGCACACCTATCAAAAGAATTGAGAGAAAGGTTTAAGAGAAGGTCTTTCCCTATTAGAAAAGGTGATGAGGTAGTTGTTATGAGAGGGGAATTTAAGGGTGTTAAAGGCAAGGTTGAAAGGGTTGATATGAAAAGGGTAAAGGTTTATATTGATGGTTTGCGTGTAAAGAAGGTTAATGGGAGTGAGGTTGCTAAACCTTTAGAGCCATCAAACCTCATGATAACGGAATTAAACCTTGAAGATAAAGAAAGGGTTAAAGCGCTTGAAAGGGGCAAGTAGGTGAAGATATGTATCTCAAAAGGTATCTAATCCCAAAGTATTGGAGGGTTGCAAAAAAAGCATACAAATGGGCTGTAAGGCCATCACCAGGCCCGCATCCCATAGATAGGTGTATACCTTTACTAGTTTTGGTTAGAGATGTCTTGGGTATTGCTGAGAACGCCAAAGAGGCGAAGAAGATAATCAAGAAAGGTGAGTTAATGATTGATGGTGTTATAAGAAAGGATCACCGCTTCCCCGTTGGTTTAATGGATGTTGTTGCCATACCAAAAATGAAAATGTATTACAGAGTAGTTTTAGATGGCCAAGATCTTGTGCTAAAGGAAATAAAGGCCAGCGAGATTTCGAAAAAGTTGTGCAGGATAAATGGCAAAACAACAATTAAAGGCGGCGTGACGCAGCTCAATTTGCATGATGGAAGGAATATAAATGTTGAAGATGGCAGGTATGCAATTGGCGATAGTCTTTTAATTAAAATTCCAGAGCAGACAATAATTGAACATTTTAAATTGGAAAGGGGTGCAAATGGCTTTATTATAGGCGGCAAGAACACGGGAAAGAAAGGAAAGGTGCTGGAGGTGCGTAAAAGAAAAAGTATGCTGGAAAGAAGCATGGTTTTAATCCAGACGGAAAGGGAGAAGATAGAAGTCCCTCTTGAATACTTTATGGTCGGTACTTATGAATAAAATGAAGGAAATAAGAATAGAAAAGGTTACAATAAATATAGGTGCTGGTGAGGCAGGGGAAAAGTTAGAAAAAGCTAAGCAACTTTTGGAGATGATCACAAAGAAAAAGGTTTTGGTTACAAGGACACGTAAAAGGACAACATTTGGTATGGCAAAAGGCAGGCCTATAGGAGTCAAGGTAACTCTGAGGGGGAGCGATGCTGTAGAATTTCTTAAAAATGCTTTTAGGGCGGTAGATAATAAACTTTCTGAAGATAATTTTGATACCAATGGTAATTTTTCATTCGGTATTAAAGAATATATAGATCTTCCGGGAATAAAATATCAGCCAGATATAGGTATTCTTGGTATGGATGTATGTGTTACATTAGAAAGGCCGGGATACAGAGTTAAGAGGAGGGCTATTAGAAAAAGCAAAATAGGCAAGAATCACGTCATTAAGAAAAACGAGGCTATAGAATGGGTTAAAAAGAAGTTTAATATAGAAATAGGGAGCGAGGAGGAATGAAAAACTATTTAAAAATAACCATCAATAAAGAATAAAGTGATACATATGTCTTTTAAGAATCTTTTAAAGCAAATAGAAGGCAAGGAGATAAAGTTAGCCAGGGTTATGAAATTTAATAAGCCAAAGGACAGGAGATTTGGAAGAAATGCCTTCCCTTGCAGAAGGTGTGGCAAAACTGAGGGTGTTATAACAAAATATGGGCTCAGGTATTGTAGGCAATGCTTTAGGGAGATTGCAAGAGATCTGGGATTCGAGAAATATAACTAGGTGGTCTTGTGAGACATGATACACTTTCAGATATGTTTTCAACCATAAAAAACGCGGAGATGATGGGTAAAAAATCCTGCGTTACGTGTGCTTCAAAGCTCATAAAAGGCGTGTTAAAGATCATGCAGAAACACGGGTATATAGGTAATTTTGAGTTCATTGATGATGGAAAATCTGGAAAGTTTAAAATAGAATTGCTTGGGAGAATAAATGATTGCAAGGTAATAAGGCCTAGGTTTTATATAAAGAAGGATGAATTCATAAAGTGGGAGAAAAAGTTTTTGCCGTTTGTTAATGGCGGGCTGTTATTATTAACCACATCGCAGGGTATAATGGACCATAGAGAGGCCAAAAAAGCTGGCATAGGTGGAGGTTTGCTTGGATATGTGTATTAAAAAGGGATAACATGAGAGAGCTAATAGCTAAAGCTGCGAGCGAGGGAAACATCACGCTTGGAACAAAAAGTGTTATAAAAGGTATCAAAAATTCTGAGATAGAAAAGGTTATATACGCTACCAATATCCCTCAACACATCTTAAATAATTTAAAATACTACAGCAAGCATTTCTCTATAGAGATAGAAAGCTTTGGTAATGATTCAAGACACCTTGGCGAGCTTTGCGGTAAACCTTTCAGCGTATTGGTAATAGGTATAAAGTCAACAAAAAAGCACAGAAAGAAGTGAAACAATGACCATAAGGTTGAACACAGAGGCTATAAGGATTGTTGCATTGTTCGAGCAGATCACGGGTGTTGCTGTAAAGGATTGTATAACAGATAATGATAGCGTGTATTTCCTCGTAGAGCCGAAAAAGCTGGGCCTTGCAATAGGAAAGGGTGGCGTTACAATAAAAACCTTAAAAAAGATGTTGGGAAGGGAGATTAAAGTGTTTGAGTATGCCGATACACCACAGGGGTTAATAAAAAATTTAATACCCCAGGCTAGAGAAATAAAAATAAATAATGACCAGGCAGAAATACAGGTTAACTTTAAAGATAGAGCGGCAGTGATTGGTAGGGGAGGGAAAAATATAAATATGGTAAAAGAGTTTTTATATAGGATGTTCAAGATTAAAGATATAAGGTTGAGATGATGCCGGGAATGTTTGCGGCAAGGAATTTGATCAGGAAGAGAAAAAAGTTTAGATGGAAGTCTACCGCATATAAAAGAAAAATATTGAAATTGTGGAAGCAGGATCCATTAGAAGGGGCACCTTTAGGAAGGGCGTTGGTGTTAAAGAAAAGGGGTATAGAGCAAAAACAGCCACACTCAGGTATAATTAAGGCTGTGAGGTGTCAGATTATAAAAAATGGGATACAGGTTACTGCTGTTGTTCCAAAAACAGGCGCAATAAAGTTTATAGATGAGCATGATGAGGTGCTTATAGAAGGTCTTGGTGGGTCTCAAGGCGGTGCAGTAGGTAGTATGCACGGAGTAAAATACAGGGTTGTGGCTGTCAATGGTGTTGCTTTGAGTGAGCTTCTGAAAGGAAAGAAGGAGAAGCCGAGGGGTTAAAATGAAATTGATGTTATTTGGTAGGTGGGATCTATCGCAGGTAAAGGTGGAAGATCCTGGTTTGGTGAGGTATATAAACCTTGCCCCAGTCTTTGTTCCGAGAACATGTGGAAGGTTTTCAACAAACAATGTATATAAAACAAAAATAAGTATTGTTGAGAGGTTCATAAATAAGTTATATGTTTCTGGTCATAGAGGGAAAAAACACAAGCTAACATCCGGCAGGAACGTTGGAAAATCTCAAATGCTTTATAATACAGTTAAAAAAGCTTTCGAAATAATAGAGCAAAGAACAAAACAAAACCCTGTGCAGGTTCTGGTAAAGGCTATAGAAAATGCAGCCCTTTATGAAGAGGTTGTAGGCTATAGGGTTGGTGGGATAATAGCAAGAAAGGCTGTTGTTACCAGTCCGCAAAGAAGGGTTGATGTGGCTTTGCGTTTAATAGCACAGAACATACAATCTGTGGCGTTCAAAAACAAGAAAAGTTTAGAAGAGGTAATAGCAGATGAGTTGATAAGTATATATAATAATGATACAAGAAATAATGTCATAAGAGAAAGATTAAGAATAGAAAAAGAGGCTGAAGGAGCAAGGTAAAGCTTGTATGTCTAATTAGTTTAATCATTAAAAATATAGAGGAGGGTTAAAATGGCGAAAAAGGATTTGGTGCAGGCAATTAAAGATTTGATGAACAGGCCGGAGATGATAAGAAATATTGGTATAGTTGCCCATATAGACCATGGAAAAACCACATTAACAGATAACCTGCTTGCTGGAGCTGGCATGATTTCTGAAGAGCTTGCTGGCAAGCAGCTTGCAATGGATTTTGTTGAACAAGAGCAGGAAAGAGGGATAACAATATATGCCGCTAACGTGAGTATGGTGCACGAGTATGAAGGAAGTGATTATCTTATAAACCTCATCGACACCCCAGGTCATGTAGATTTCGGTGGGGATGTAACCAGGGCAATGAGGGCTGTAGATGGTGTTATAGTTGTTATAGATGCTGTAGAAGGCGTGATGCCTCAAACAGAGACCGTTATAAGACAAGCATTAAGAGAAAGGGTAAGGCCCGTGCTGTTCATAAATAAGGTTGATAGGCTTATAAAGGAGCTCAAGCTCACTCCTGAACAAATGCAAGAAAAGTTTAAGAATATTATAGTGGAAGTAAATATGCTGATAAGAAAGTACGCTGAAGAGGAGTTTAAAGATAAGTGGCAAGTCAATGTAAATGATGGCAGTGTTGGTTTTGGTTCCGCCGTTAGAAATTGGGCGATCTCTATACCATACATGCAAAGAACTGGTTTGACGTTCAAGGATGTAATTGATATGACAAACAATGAAGATGAAAAAACGCTTGCAAAAAAGGCCCCATTGCATGTTGTTGTGCTTGATATGGTAATAAAACACCTTCCGAATCCTTTAATAGCACAGAAATACAGGATAAGTAAGATTTGGCCTGGAGATATCGATTCTGATGAAGGTAAGGATATGGTAAATTGTAATCCAAGCGGTGTCTTGGCTGGTGTTGTAACAAAGCTTTACCCTGATCCACATGCAGGTTATGTTGCAACTGTGAGGATATTCTCAGGTAAGATAAGAGCAGGGCAAGATGTATTGCTTGTAGGCATGCAGAGAACAAACAAGGTGCAACAGGTATCACTTTATAAAGGTCAACAAAGAATAAACATGGATGAAGTTGTAGCTGGTAATATAGTTGGTATAGTTGGCTTGAAGGATGCGTTTTCTGGTGAAACCATATGCTCACCTGAGCGTCCAGTAACACCATTTGAGGCAATAAAGCACATGTTTGAGCCCGTGGTGACAAAGGCTATAGAGCCGAAGCAACCTAAGCAATTGTCAAAGCTTATAAACTTTTTAAGAAAGGTAAGTAAGGAGGACCCAACGCTAATTGTAAAGATAAATGAAGACACGGGAGAATATTTAGTTTCTGGATTGGGAGAGTTGCATATAGATGCAAAGGTCGAAAGGCCATTAAAAGATGAAGGGATAGAGGTAGAGGTATCATCCCCAATAGTAATATATAGGGAAAGTGTGCATACAGCCACACCAAAACCTGTAGAGGGAAAGTCTCCTAACAAACACAACCGTTTCTACATTGTTGTTGAACCATTAGAAGAGAGGGTGTATCAGGCAATGGTAAACGGG